>ENA-OQBV01000695-OQBV01000695.1-human-gut-metagenome-genome-assembly--contig:-NODE-695-length-18573-cov-15.717446_pt1 | contig 18573 bp, 17 predicted proteins | sample MGYA00242750_ERZ504559 | MGnify/ENA primary metagenome ERZ504559 (study PRJEB26092, sample SAMD00036230) | human gut metagenome | host: Homo sapiens | study: EMG produced TPA metagenomics assembly of... | reverse complement strand
TGTATAATTTTCCCTCAACCAGTACAGGACTGTCATTTAAGGAAATGATATTAAATTCTGTGTACTGTAAGGTCGCACTTCCCTGTGCTTTGGTATCCTTTGTTTCAAGGTCACGTTTCTGGATTTTTACACTGCCACGGATAACTTTGTCGGATACGGAATACTGATTGCTTCCAGAAAGTACGGCAAGTTCGCCATCTTCGGAAATCTGTGTAAGGTATGTTCCCTTAATTTGTTCGGAATTTCCGTCAGCCTGCATATATGCACCATCTAATAAGTAGCCGTTTGGTGCTTTTGTTTCTGTGACAGTGAGTGTACCAAGTGGCAGTACATTTTTACCGTCCTGTGTATAGAAGCTGTCGCCGGATACTTTGTAGCTGTCGGCAAGTCTGGATACATAACGGATAGTTCCGTCACTGTCTTTTTCGGCAACGGTTTTGGTTGTCCATGTACGGGTAGCTTTTGCAGGTAGATTATCTGCATTGTAGTATCCGTCATAATAGCTCCATGTGAACTCTGCACCCTCTAAAGAAGCAGTTCCCTGTGGAGTAGATTTTCCTGTTTCCATGTCAATTTTGAATAAATCAATCAAAGTCTCTGTGACCTTTGGAGTGTCAGTAACAGTCAATGTCGCTGTTTTTCCAACTTCCACATTTAAGGCATGGACAATAGAATCCAGCTTGTAACCCTTTGGAGCAGAAAGCTCTTTGATATACACTGTTCCGGCTTTCACCTCAACTTCTTTGGTATCGCCGTTTCCATCGGCAGTAAGTGTGGCAAGCTGGCTGTTACAGCCCTTATCAGAATAGACACCAAATGTCGCACCCTCAAAGGAATAGTTGGCGTTGTCATCTGTGACCGTGGGATTGGAAGAAGTCTTTTTGACCTTTGCATTTCCTACATTTAACTTTGCCCAGAACTGTCCAATGTCCTGTCCCTCGCCAGTGTAGATATAACCACCACATTCATAGCGTCCTTTGTTTGCTTTCACAAATGCTTTCGCACCAGCATACACTTCATTCTGTACTGCCTGTGAGATTTCATTATAGGAAGCTCTGACATTATCGCACTGCCAGCCGAGCTGTTCACTCAATCTCTGCCAGACAACACACTGTTCCAGCAAATACTTCTGGTTGTTATTCAGCCCTGTATGAGTAGCGGTATATTGCTTGACGTACTCTAAGGAAAGAGCAACGTCCGCAATCTGATCACTACTCATGCGTGTACTTGCGTCAGACCTTGTTTTATATCCATTCTTGAAATTGGTGTTGATGTCCACGCAGTAGGCAGTTTCGCCCTCAACTTTCATGTGTCCCTCATGGAACGTGGATTTGATAGAACCGTCATTCATAATTTGTTCAATGTAGCCGACACGTTCTGCTGATTCTGTCCAGTATTGATTGCCGGAAGCATGAACCGCCGTCACTGGTAATGCCGTGAGGATAGTTGCAAAAGCAAGCGTTCCTGTCAGCAATCGCTTTACTAGCTTATTCATATTTTCTCTTTCTCCTTTCGATTTTGGGTATGAAAAAAGCCGTCCATTTCTGAACGACTGGAAATAGAAAAGGAACGCCAAAAGTGTACGTTCCATAGTCTATAAAATATTTAATTTTTCTCTCTGGTGTGCTATCTGACGCCAATTTTGACCCCAAATTTCTGAAAAATGACGATTTTTGATGAACAGCTACAAATTTTCAAAATCCGTGAAACCCTTGTAACTAGGGCGTTACGGGACTATATGAAACTAGACAAAACCAACGTCACAATAACAAGAGGTGAGTGCTAATTATTTTGTCGCTTGTTTCTAGAACATTTTTCTGCATCAATAGCCAAGACAAACATAAGTGCATCCAATGCATTTTCTGGATCTTTAACATCAATGACATAAGTATCTGTAAAATTAAATATTTCTTTACGAATAATCGCTACAGTATCATAGCTTTCATCCACAATTGTATAATTCCATTCAGTAAGAGTTCCATCAATATGCCATCCGTTGTAGTCAATATTATAATGTGGAGTAAAGAAAGATAATTCTTTCGATAGACATCCAATATATTCATTATTCTTATAGATTTCAAATTTAGGAAGTAAAGTCATCACCTTTTCTAATACAGTACCCACTTCATTTCCATTTTGATCATAAATGACTAGTTTATGTCCCCAAGAAAGTTTTCCTTCGACTTGATATATGACCTGACCATCTTCGTTGTATATATCATAACTGTCAAACCAGGAAAAGAATCGTTGCTTAAATAATAGTTTCATAATTTCACCACCACATAAATTATAGCATTGAATATATTTAAGGTTTATTTAAGTTTTAATATATATACTCATTAACGAAATAGGTGATTATACTTTTCATGCCCTTAAAATAATCATGCCTATTTCTTTTTTTTGACAATTTTTAAATTCTTAAGAAAACTTAAGGAAATCTTAAGAAAAACATAATACAATATTTTCGAGGTGGATTATTTATGAAGAAAAAACTTGGAAATATATTGATTTTTGTGCTGATTATTGGACTTACCATTGGATATGGAATTTATAAAGATAGTCAATCAAGAGTCACGGTCAATAAAATTTATACGATGGATTTTCAAGAACAAGCATTATCTGATTTAGAAAATGAAAAAGGAAATGGTAACTATACACTTCAAAATATATTTATGAAATACAATCCTTTTTCAACCAATACACAATCGATGTATGTTTATTTTAATACATCCAAAGTGGCTAAAATTACATATACAGTGAGTTGCAGCGATTATGCGGATTTTACAGCTACGGCTTATCAGGCTAAAGAATATCAAAAGGAACATGAGTTTCAATTGATTGGTTTGATTCCAAATTGTACAAATACCATCACAATTACAGCCACCTATAAGGATGGAACAAGTCAAAGTGTAAGTACAAACTATACAATGGGATCACTTTTAGGTGATGAAGATATACAACTTAAACAAGTGTCTGGTTCTAAACAAGATTTAGGCAATGGTTTATATACACTATTAGGAAATGATGCCGATGATCAAGACTTTGTCTATATGTATGATACAAATGGCGTTTTGCGTGGGGAAATTCCAATTATTGGATATCGTTCTCATCGTATGTTGATGCAAAATCAAATCTTATATATGAGTGTATCTACACATCGAATGGCTGCCATCAATCATTTAGGCAGGATTGAACACATTTATAATTTGGGTAATTATATAGTTCATCACGATTATCAATTTGATCAGGATGGAAATTTGATTTTATTAGCTACAAATGAAGAAAAGAATAGTGTAGAAGACTGTATTATTAAAGTGGATGTAGATAGTGAAGAAGTCACGGAATTATTAGATCTAGAAGATTTATTTAAAAGCTACAAAGAGAGTACGGATCATAAAGAAGGTTCGAAATGGGATTGGATGCATATCAATACACTTCAATATCTAAATGATGATAGTGTCATTCTTTCTTCTCGAGAAACAAGTTCAATCATTAAAATCAATGATGTAAGCACAAATCCAAGTATTGGCTATATCATAGGCAATGAAGATTTCTGGAAAGATACAGACTATACAGAATACTTATATACAAAAGTAGGTGACTTCTTGACGAGTGGAGGACAACATACAGTAACTTATTTGGAAGATGATGCATTAGAATCTGGTCAATATTATCTATACATGTTTGATAATAATTTTGGATATTCTAAGACAAGAAAAGATTATGATTGGACGGTAAATGATGGGATTCAAACAAGTATTACAGAAGGCACGACATCCTATTACTATCAATATTTAGTGGATGAAAACGAAGGGACATATACAATGGCCAATTCATTTGAAGTTCCATTTAGTGCCTATGTATCGAGTGCACAAAATCTAGGTGATCATATTGTCGTAGATTCAGGAATTGCAGGACTATTATCCATTTACGATACGGATGGAAATCTTGAACAACAGTTCAGTATCAAGAAAAATGATCGTTTTATTTATCGAATTTATTATTATGATTATAAAGGATATTATTTTAGTTAGAGAGTAATCTCTAACTTTTTTTAAGCAAATTTTAAGTGTTGTTTAGTATGTTTATGGTATGACATATAAAGAATTTTATGAATCTGACTATGATACGTTTAAAAATGTTTTGGATAAGGTTTTAAATACAATTCATTCGAGTGCATTAGCTTGTATACAATATACAACTTCTAGAATTAAGTCACCAGAAAGTGTTATGAAAAAAGTGGGCGATGATTATTCATTGCTTCATGATATTATTGGCGTTCGCATCATTTGTTCGTTTGTGGATGAAATCTATGAAGTAAAGGATTGGATTCATTCATACTTTAAAGTGGTGGAAGTAAGAGACTATTTAAGTCATCCCAAACCCAGTGGGTATCGCAGTCTACATGTGATTTGTGAAGTGGATGGATGTTTAGTTGAAATCCAAGTACGAACGATCGCATTAGATTTTTGGGCAAATCTAGAACATCAAATTCATTATAAGAAACATATTGAAGATGAAGATTTGATTCGTAGTGAATTAAAACGATGTGCCGATGAAATTGCTTCTTTAGACTTATCATTTCAGACAATCAAAGATAGAATTGAGGGATAATATGCGATTATTGATTGCGGATGATGAAGTGAATTTGGCTAAAGCACTACAAGCCGTCTTAGAAGATGCGGGCTATAATTGCGATGTGTGTTTTGATGGGAATAGTGCCATTCGTTTGATTTCTCAAGAAATTTATGACGGATTAATTTTAGATATTATGATGCCTGAAAAAAATGGATATGAAGTATTGTCTTTGATTCGAAAACAAAAAAATGATATTCCGGTATTACTTTTAAGTGCATTAAATGAAGTGGATGATAAAGTTACAGGTTTTGATTTAGGTGCCAACGATTATTTGTCCAAGCCCTTTTCTACAAAGGAATTGATTGCAAGAGTCAAAGTGATGTTAAAAGAAAATGTGATAGACGATTCTTATTTACAATATCAAGATATTCTATTGAATAAGAAAGAAGAAACACTTGCGTGTAAGAATACAAAATATCAATTGACTAAGTTGGAATGTAGTATTCTTTCTTTATTGATTCGAAGTGAATCGAATCGAGTACCTATTTGGCTTGTGATTGAAAAAGTTTGGAACAATCGAGTAAATGTGAATCAGAATACAGTTTCACTTTATGTATCCTATTTAAATCGAAAGTTATTGGCATTACAATCTTGTGTATCTATAAAAATGAGTAAAGAAAATATAGAACTGTGTGTTAATATATAAAAAAGAAGAAAGGGCGTGCACTATGAATATATTAGTTGTGGATGATGAAAAAAACATTGCTTATGCGATTGCACAAATTTTAGAAGAACAAAAATGGCAAGTAACTATGGCTTATGATGGACAAGAAGGTTTAGATTTAGCTCTAAGTGGATATTATGATGTAGCTATTTTAGATATTATGCTCCCTGTTATGAATGGTTTTGAGGTTGTACAGAAAATGCGTGCCAATAAGATTGAAACTCCAACTTTGTTGTTGTCGGCATTAGATGAAATTCCAGATAAAGTCAAAGGCTTAAATGTAGGGGCCGATGATTATATGACTAAACCATTTTCGGCTGCAGAACTTGTTGCTCGCATTAATGCATTGACAAGACGTAAAGGAGAAGTCATTGTACATGAATTGAAGTATGATGATTTATCGTTACAACTTGATACTTGTGAGTTGTATTGTGCAAGTCAACATATTCATTTAGGATATAAAGAATTTGAAATCATGAAACATTTAATGTCACATCCTGAAATGATTACTTCTAAAGATGATTTAATTGTTTCGGTATGGGGTAGTGAAAGTGATGCGATGGACAATAATGTAGAGGTTTATATCTCATTTTTAAGAAAGAAACTAAAATTTTTAAAAAGCAAAGTTTCAATCAAGGTGATTCGAAAAGTTGGATATCGACTAGAGGTTTGTGATGCTTAAAAAACTACAGACAAAATTCATTTTGATTTTAATGTCCTTTGTCAGTGTTATCTTATTATCTGTATTTGGTGTAGTTTGTTGCTCAAACTATATTCATGATAAAAAGGATGTTGAGCAAAGTTTAGAAATGGCTTTACGATTAAAGGATAAAGATTTTTCGATTTCATTTGGAAATAGTCGAAATTTTAATGGGAATTCCTTCGTGATTTATACGGATTCAAATTATGAATATATGATCACAAGCCGTTCAGTATGGAATATTTATGCAGAAGATGCGCAAAGCTTAATTGAGAGTGTAAAAAATAAAGACGATATTGGAATTTTGAAAAAACTAGGGTTTGCGTATAAAAAAGAAAAAATTACCAACTATCAAGTGGATGAAAACACAATCATTCCTTCAGGCTATGCCGTAGCCTTTGTGGATGTATCTCATATGCAGTCTTCTTTTCAAAGAATGTTGATTATATCTATTCAAATTGGATCGAGTGTATTACTGGTATTCTTTATACTAAGTTGTATTTTAAGTAAATGGGCACTAAAACCAGTCGAACAGGCATGGGATAAACAGAAACAATTTGTGGCCGATGCCAGTCATGAATTAAAAACGCCATTAACGGTTATTTTAGCGGATAGTGATGTATTAATCAATCATTCGACAGAAACTATTTCTTCACAAAAACAATGGATAGAATCGATTCAAAGCGAAGCGAACCGCATGCGAAAACTTGTAGAGGATATGTTGTTTCTTGCCAAGAATGATGCGAATCGAATTGAAATTTCTATGCAGAATTGTTCGCTTAGTGATATATGTTTTCATTGTGTTTTACCGTTTGAATCCATTGCGTTTGAAAAAGGTATTGATTTAATCGATGAAGTGGAAGAAAATATAGAGGTACATGGTAATGAGTCACAGTTAAAACAATTGATATTAATTTTCTTGGACAATGCGATCAAATATACACCTTCAGGTGGAAAGATTTATTTTAAATTATGTAAGGTACAAAATAAACCCGTCATAACAATTCGTAATACAGATAGCTATATTCCGTCAGAAGATTTAAAACATGTATTTGAACGCTTCTATCGTGTCGATAAATCAAGAAAATATCAAGGGGGAGCCGGTTTAGGCTTATCCATCGCAAGTCAAATTGCGCAAAGCCATAAAATCAAATTAAGTGTGACAAGTGATGAGAAACAAGGTACAGAATTTACTTTGAATTTCTAGGAGGATAATTATGTTTCAAAAAAGAGTCGATCAAGTGATTGCGAGAATGAAGGCGGATGGGCTTAAACAAATCTTAGTTAGTGAACCATGCAGCATCTATTATTTAACTGGTGTTGATGTAGGTCCAGGAGAAAGATTGTTTGCGCTATACTTGAATGATGAAGGAAGAAAAGTATTATTTTTAAATACATTATTTACTGTTGAACAAAAGGATTGTGAAGAAATTTGGTATAGCGATACAGATGATTCCACTTCACTTTTAGCTAGTGTTATTGATTCAAGTGAAACGCTAGGTGTTGATAAAGATTGGACAGCACGATTTTTGATTCCTTTAATGGAAAAGTGTGAAGGATTAAAAGTTGTTCTTGGATCCAAATATGTAGATGATACTCGTGCCATCAAGGATGAAAAAGAAATTGAATGTATGATTGAAAACTCACAGATCAATGATGTTGTGATGGAACGTACAAGAGATTTCATTTCAGAAGGTATGACTGAAAAACAAGTAGAAGCTTTTATTCTTGAACAATATAAATTGCTAGGATGTCAAAATGTTTCATTCTCACCAATCTGTTCGTTTGGAGCTAATGGTGCTGATCCTCATCATATGCCAGATGATTCCGTGTTAAAAGCAGGAGACAGTATTGTGATCGATATTGGTGGAAGAAAAGATCGTTATTGTTCGGATATGACACGTACTTATTTCTGTAAAGAAGCAAGTGACGAATATAAAAAGATTCATGATATTGTACGTGTAGCCAATGAAAAAGCGGAAGAAATCATTCGTCCAGGCGTTCGTCTATGCGATATTGATTTAACGGCTCGTAATTATATTTCTAGCTTTGGTTATGGCGAATACTTTACACATCGCCTAGGACATTTCATTGGTCAAACGGATCATGAATTTGGGGATGTAAGTTCAACCAATACAGAAACTGTAAAACCAGGTATGATTTTCTCAATTGAACCAGGTATCTATTTGCCAGGAAAGATGGGTGTTCGTGTCGAAGATTTGGTTTTAGTTACTGAAGATGGTTGTGTTGTATTAAATAAAGTAGATAAAAAATATGCGATGATTGGTTAATCATCGCATTTTACTATTTACCTAAACAAAATTTAGAAAATAATGTATCCAACAAGTCTTCTCTATGAACTTCACCTAAGATTTCTTTTAAATGATCATGAGCAGCCTGAATGTCAATCTCAATTAAATCAGGTTCTACCATCATATCCATGGCTTCTTTCGCCCTTAACATATCTTCTTTGGCTTGATTCAATAAACCAATTTGACGCTCATTTGAAAGTAGTGGATCTTCCTTTAATAAATCTTCATGATACAAGTTTTCCAAGGCATCAATCAAAGGTTGGATCTCTTTATTGGCAGCCGAAATCCAAATGCCATCCTTATCAGCTTCAGTTTTATCTAACTTATTATAGATAATTAAACGCATCTTATCTTTTGTCAGTTCTAACAATTGTTTATCTTCTTCATCCAACTCTTTTGAACCATCGAAAACTAAAAGAACCAACTTGGCATCTTTTAATTTTTCCTGACTCTTCTCAATACCAATCTGTTCAATCTTATCGTTGGATTCACGAATACCAGCTGTATCAATTAAATTCAATTGAACACTGCCAATATGAATTTGACCCTCCACCAAGTCTCTTGTGGTTCCCGCAATATCTGTAACGATGGCTTTATCTTCTTCAAGAAGTGCATTTAATAAGCTGGATTTACCAACATTTGGCTTACCGACAATGATTGTATCAATACCTTTTTTTAACATTTGCCCCGTCTGTACACGAGCAAGAATATGATCGATTTTATCTAACCAATCATTTGTCTTAGGTAATAAGTCATTTGTCGTTAATTGTTCGACATCTTCATATTCAGGATAATCAATATTGACTTCGATCTGCGCAATAATATCCATTAAATCATCAATCAAAGGTTGTAGTAGTTTTTTTACACTTCCTTTAATTCCATGAATAGCCATACTAGCTGCGGTATTATTACTTGCTTCAATCATATCTTGAACGGCTTCAGATTGCGATAAATCAATTCTTCCATGATAGAAGGCACGCTGCGTAAATTCTCCCGGTTTTGCCAGATCTGCTCCAGCACTTAATACCATCGATAAGATTTTACGAGTAATAAAAGTACCACCATGACAATTGATTTCGACAATGTCTTCGCGTGTATATGTTTTTGGAGCTCTAAAGATAGAAATTAAAACTTCATCAACAGGATTTTTATCGGTATCTATAATAAAACCATAATGAATGGTATGACTTTTCGCATTCATGATATTACGGTCAAATATTTTTTGCGTGATTTCAATAGCCTTGTCACCACTTAAACGAATGATGGAAATGGCACCATCCTGCAAAGAAGTGGAGATGGCTGCAATTGTATTTTCAAACATTGTTAACATCCTTTCTTTCTTAGTGTATTTTATCATAAAAGATGTATAATGTCTTAGACAGAGGTGTAAACATGAAAGAATATACTAAAAATCAAGTACACGAAGTAGCGTGTGCATTTAATGAACATAAAATTATTGCTCTTCCTACAGATACAGTATATGGAGTTGGAGTAAAATATGGGAATTTAGACGATTTAGAACGATTAAAACGCGCAAAACATCGTCCAGAAACGAAACCAATCCCAATGATGGTTTCAAATGTAGAACAAATGAAGCAAGTTGCGTTAGTGGATGAAAGAATTGAAAAGATTGCGGCTAAGTTTTTACCGGGTGCATTGACACTCGTTGTGAATGTAAAGGACAGTGTAGATTCGGCATACACAAATGGCTTAAGTACAATTGCGATTCGTATTCCAGATGAAAAATTTATATTAGATGTGATTGATGAGTTGAATTGTCCAATCTTGGTCACAAGTGCCAATCAGTCTGGAGAAAAAACAGCACTTACAAGTGATGATGTGTATGAACAGCTTCCAAAAATTGATGGTATTGTACTTGGAACGTGTAAAGCGTTACAGGCAAGTACGATTGTTGACTGTACAAAAGAAAAGTTACAAATCTTAAGACCTGGACCTATTTCTTTAGAAGAACTAGAATCTGTATTATAGAAAAAACACCCAGAACCTATGTTGTAGGGCATAGGCCAGGGTGCATACGAACACATCTAGAAGTAGTATGCTTCTAGCAGTTCATCTAGTATGTTACTCTGAATTGGATAAGATTCAATGTTTTGGGTTTAAATTTAAACATATGTTAAAACTTGTCAAAATGAGGGGTGTTGATTATAATACTATGTATGACAGAAGAAGAAATGATTAGACAAATTGCCGAGCCTATACTTAAACAATTGGAAAAAATCGAAAAGGAACTTGGAAATCATCGTATGCCGCAGCTTCCGCAAATTAAATTTGTGAAGGAATCTGAAATGGGAGATGGTCCTTTTATGATAGGTGACATTGAGGTTACGGATGAGCTTTTAGAAAAAGTGGAAGCCTATATCCAGGAAGAAATCGAAATGATGCATAAGCCAACCGTATTACACTAAGAAGTTACAAAAATGTAACTTCTTTTTTAAAAAATACTTGCATTTTATTTTATGTTAGTGTATTATATGTGAGCACGTTGGAAATGCGGGTGTGGCGAAATTGGCAGACGCACCAGACTTAGGATCTGGCGCCTTCGGCGTGGGGGTTCGAGTCCCTTCACCCGCACCACTTGTAAATGTAGACAATTACTTCGGTAGTTGTCTTTTTTTGTTTTATGTTATAATTTTTGTATGGAAATTTGTGTATATTATGAAAAAATAAATGATGAAAGTATTTGTATAAGAAGAGTGTATGCATCCAGTCCGATTGTTGAAATACCTGAAGTGATAGATGGATATATTGTTCGTGAAATTGGAAATTATTGTTTTTCATCAAAAGAAGTCGATTTATCTAAAACAGTTTTAAGTTGTGAAATTCCATCTTATTATCATGAGTGTAGTGGTAGTGATGTTGAAAGTGTTAAGCTTCCTAGAACTTTAAAAAAACTTGGCGATTATGCATTCTATAATTGTCGAAAGTTAAAAGAAGTATTTGTACCTTCTAGTTTAATGTGTATTGGCAGTGATGTGTTTATGAATTGTTTAAGACTCAATCATATTTATTATGATTGTTCAATTTTTGATGTTACTTTCTTGAAACAAATCTTAACGCAAATCACATGGGATGTAGAAGTTCACTTTTTAGATAGTTCTATATTCTATCCAGAATACAACGGGGGTTATGATGAAGTGGGCCCTGCTCATATCTTTGCCCTGAATATTGAAGGGGAAGGTTTTCGCATGCGTCAATGTTTTAAAGAGGGGAAAATCGATTTTGATGGATATGATGCTTGTTTTGAAAAGCTATGTGCTGAAGAAAGTGAATCTTGTATCTTTCATGTAGCGATTCTTCGCTTTATGATGGGATCCGAACAATACGTTCCTTATTTAAGGGCACATGATTTGACTTCTTATTTACATGTATATAAAGATATATGTGCTATGGTAGAGAAATTGTTAAAAAAAGAGTGTCTTGGTCAATCCGATCTAGATCGATTGATTTTTATGGAAAAGGATTTAGAAACTCGTACTCTATTGATGGAATTAAAGAATAAGATGTTTAAATCATCATCGATATATTCTTTTGAGGATTTTTAATGCGACAAAGTGAATGGGAAAAAGAAAAGGCAATTCATATCTTAGAATTAGTTCGATCCGAACTCTATATGGATATGCCACATTTTTTAACTGCTTTAAATACGCTGGTATTGAAGGAAGACGAGCGTGTAGCTGTATGTGCGACAAATGGTGTGTATTTTTACTATAATCCATTAAAGATTATTGATTTATTTCAGAAGAATGCAGTGTTTTTAAATCGTAGTTTTTTACATAGTGTTCTGCATTGTTTATTTAGCCATATTTGGCTTAAAAAAAATCGTGTTGAATTTATTTGGAATGTAGCTTGCGATATTATCGTGGAGTATACATTGGATTCGATGCATAAAAAGAGTGTTTCACGAATCTTGTCATATGTTCGAAAAGATGTATATCGTGAAATTGAAAGTTTGACGGGTATCAGCTGTATAACTGTATATGAATGGCTTTGTACACGTGGCGATATTCAAGATTTATATTATGAATTTGTGGTAGATGATCATGCTTCATGGCCTAAAGAGCAAGATGACAAAATTCCTCAATTTTCTTCTGTTCAAAAAAAGTGGCAGAGTGTTGCCAAACAAACATTGTTTGATCACAAACAAAAAGGGAAAGATAATGAGGATGGGGATGCCTTTCTTGTGTCGAGTTTACAGGCAAAGAAATCGAAATACTCGTTTTCTCAGTTTTTAAAACGATTTAGTATTGTGAAAGAAGAAATGCAAATAGATTTGGATGAATTTGATTTGTCTTATTACACATATGGAATGTCTATTTATAAAAATATGCCATTGATTGAACCTTTGGAGACAAAAGAAGTTAAAAAAATCTATGAGTTTGTGATTGTACTCGATACGAGTTATTCTATTAATGAAAATCTTGCGAAGCGTTTTATATCCAATACATATAGTATTTTAAGCACTTCAAATATGTTTTATAAATCGTGCAAGGTGCATATTATTCAATGTGATGACAGGATTCGCAAAGACGATGTTATCTCAAATCAAAATGAGATGGATCAATTGTTGAATTCATTTACTCTAGTGGGTAAAGGCAACACCGATTTTAGACCGGTATTTAGTTATGTGAATGATTTGATCAATCAAAAAGTTTTTCAAAATCTTTGTGGTCTGCTCTATTTTACGGATGGCAAAGGAATCTATCCTAAAAAGAGTCCGGCCTATAAAACGGCTTTTATTTATTTAGAGGACTATGATCAAAGTAAAGTGCCTTCATGGGCTATTCAATATAGATTGGAAGAAAAGTTATGAATATATTACAGGCAAAAAATGAAATAAAAAATACTGTACAGGCATATTTATCGAAGAATTCGTTTGGTGAATATGAGATTGAAGCGAAGAATCAACGACCATTATTGTTGATTGGTCCTCCTGGTATTGGTAAAACACAGATTATGGAACAAATCGCAAAGGAATGTCAAATTGGACTTGTCAGCTATACAATTACGCATCATACACGTCAAAGTGCTGTGGGCCTTCCTTTTATTCAAGAAAAGGAATTTCAAGGAAAGACATACTCGATTACCGAATATACAATGAGTGAGATCATTGCGAGTGTTTATTCAAAAATGGAAGATACAGGATTAAAAGAGGGTATCTTATTTATTGATGAAATCAATTGTGTATCGGAAACATTAGCACCTACGATGTTGCAGTTTCTGCAGAATAAAACCTTTGGAAATCAGAAGGTTCCTTGTGGCTGGATCATTGTAGCAGCAGGAAATCCGAGTGAATATAATAAATCGGTTCGTGATTTTGATGTCGTGACAATGGATCGTATTCGTTATATTCATGTGGAAACGGATTACTATGTATGGAAAGAGTATGCGATTTCAAAACATATACATCCGATGATCTTAAGCTATTTGGAATTAAAGCCCAATCATTTCTATACTGTTTCAACAAGTGTGGATGGTATGGAATTTGTGACGGCAAGAGGTTGGGAAGATTTATCTTATTTACTCTATACCTATGAAAAGATGCATCTAGAAATCTCTCAAGATACGATTTATGAATATCTGCATCATGAAGATATTGCCGAAGATGTTTTCGCCTATTATTTGGTGTATAAAAAATATCAGGATGATTATGGCATTGATGATATCTTAAATGGAAATGTATCAAGCACGATCTACGCTCGATTGTTTAATGCCGATTTTGATGAAAGAGTCTCTGTTGTTAATTTGGTGATGGATGGTTTACTACGACAAGTGAATGTATATTCTTTTGAAAAACATTGTACAGATCTTTGGTTTAGTTTCTTGAAAGAATATCGAAAAGATATGGATTCTTCTTATTTGGACCATACAAAGGCATTCATGTCAAATTATCGTGATCAATTGCAGACAGAATTATTAAGTGCTTCACAAAAACATGAATATGAATTTGTGTTAAATAACATACAAAAAGTAATGGTGGATGAAAGCCTAGATCCAAAGTCTCGTTTTGATTCTTGTACAAAGCCTTTCTTTGAACAAAAGGAAAAAATGGAAAAGTTGGATAGTCAATTGAAGTTGGAGATTGAAAATGCGTTTGAATTTATGGAAAATGCATTTAAGAATGGTCAGGAAATGACAATATTTGTAACGAATCTAACAATGTCGAGTGAAATGGCTCTCTATTTAAGTTCACATACGATTGATATATATGAAAAGTATAAACAACTCTTGTTGATAGGAACACAAAAGGCAAGATTATTAGATGAATTAGCGCATTAAAAGGAGAAGAGCATGAATTATTCAGACTTGAAATATGATATAGAAGAATTTGAATCGGACCAAGACAAAAAACTTCCACAACCACCTTTGGTTAAAGCTGCTATGCGAAAAGATTCCATAGAACTTCCTAAAAATTTTGACGCATTATCCGTTCATTCTAACTTTCTAGATATTATCAATACACGTCATAGTAGTCGTGTATATACGCAAGAGCCCATGTCTTTGTTGGAACTTTCTTATATGCTTTGGACTTGCCAAGGTGTTAAACAAATTCGTGGTAAGAAATATGCGACTTTGCGTACAGTACCATCTGGAGGAGCTAGACATGGTTTTGAACTTTATTTTGTATGTCAAAATGTAGAAGGGTTAACCCCTGGAACCTATCATTATTTGCCTATGGAACATCGTATTGAGTTTTTAAATCCAATTGAAAAGGTAAGTGATGTTTTGGCATCTTCCTTATGCGATCAATTATGGGCTTTAAAAGCCAATGTGATTTTCTATTTCAGCTATATTCCATATCGTACCGAATGGCGCTATGGACATCTTGCACATCGAATAGCGTTAGTGGATTTAGGTCATGTTGGAGAAAATATATATTTGGCAAGCACAAGTATTGGTTTAGGAACTTGTGGAATTGGAGCGTGTGTGACAAGGATTTGTGATGAAATGTTTGAATTGGAAGGCGAAAATGAATTTATTATTTATGCGCAGCCGATTGGAAAGGTGAATAAAGAGGATTTTGTGAAAGAAAAATCTTTTTATGAATTTGTTGAAAAAGAAGGCTTATAATGTGTTAAAATAGATTCGAACTAAGGAAAATATATTATGAGTAAAAATGATAAGAATATAGATGCTTATTCAAAAGCACTTTTAGATAAAAAAACAGAGTATAACGATGAATTAAAAAAGCCTAAAGAGGTTCATCAGATGTCTGAAGCAGAAAGAAGACAGGCTGAAAAGACAATGTCTTCAGCTTTAGATATGCTTCGTAAAGAGCGTGGTCAAAAAACGATTGCGGAAGAAGAGCAGTTTTATCAGGAGCATAAAGATGATCTAAAAGACATGGATGATGATTTTACAACTTCTTCGATTGAAAAGGAACAATCTAATGAGGCATTAGATCTTGTGCATGCGATGTTGCAGGATATGTCAAATGAGGGTGACGAAGATGAAGAGGTAGTTATCCAAAAGGAAAGAAGCCAAAAGAAAAGAAGAAAAAAGGACATAAACCAAAAGAAAGAAGTCTAAGATAACAAGTCAAAGAAAAGAAACCGATGAAGAAGGTTACAAAAATTGTGTTATGCGTAATCTTAGTAGGCTTTGGTTGCCTTAGGTGGATATGCATATAAGGTTTTAGTGTAATAATCCACAAAATATTGTTTCTGAAACGCAACAAAAAACATATGATAAATTAGTGTCTTATGCGGATGAGTATGGAGACAATATGATGTCAGATGCTGAGAAATTAGAACTTCTAGATTTGGATAAAGATTATCAAAAGCTTTTGGATAAACAAAAGACTTCAATCAATGAATATTTTAAAGAACAGACTGGCAAAACATATAAGGCTTTGTTGAAAGATATGAAGCAGCTTCATCAAGATAAAGAAGAAGTTAAACTTCCTGCTTATCAACAAATTGTTGATTTATTAAATGGTTGGGAATCAAAATCCGATGAAGAAAAGATGGCTGTAGCCGACATGCAGTCTACATATAGTTCATTGTCTAAAAATTTAAAAGATGAAGTGGATACTTTATCAAAATCAAAGACAGGCAAAGACTTTATTGATCTATGTAAAGAACAGGGTGAATTAAAGGCGGCTGCCGAGGAAAAGGCTCGTCAGGAAGAAGAAGCTAAAAAAGCAGAGAATGAAAAGAAGGTTAAAGAATATCAAACAAGCTTGAATAGTTTGCAGCAAGACTACAATACGTATGCACAATATGCACAGAGTCTAGAGTCTGATTTGGCATATGCGCAACAAAATGGAGAAGATACTGCAGATATTCAATCTCAGATTGATACAAATAATCAGATGTTGTCTTCTTTGCAGCAACAAATCACATATTATCAACAACAGATTTCTGCTTTACAATCTTAAAAAATAAGACTATTCTAATAGGGTAGTCTTTATGCCGACTTAGCACAGTGGTAGTGCAACGCACTCGTAACGCGTAGGTCATTGGTTCAAATCCGATAGTCGGCACCATGTTTTGAAATTAAGCTGGTTCAACCAGCTATTTTTTTTGAAGGGAGGATCTATGAATTTAGATGAAAAAATGATTTTATTGGCCACTGCCTTTCTGTTTTTGCCCTATCAAATCGCAAGTGTAGCAGTCGCATGCGTTTTAATACAAGCATTATGCCGACATAAATTGGTGGATGCCATAAAGAATCAAACGGGCGCAATTTTCTTTTATAGCTTTATCGTATTGGAATTTATTGTCTCCATCTTCCATTCGAACTGGACAGGTTTTGGTAATACATGGTTATTTGTGTTGATCGGTTTATATGGAGCCTATTATCGTAGAAGTATCACAAAAAATACATTTGAAAAGATGTGTGATCTTATTATTATTTTATCGGTATTTGCGGCTATCTACGGTTTGTATCAGTTTAATCAGATTTCGCTTGCGAATGGACGAACATTTTTAGAATTCCATATCTTCAATTCACCAAAACGAAGAATTACTTCGACATTTATGAATGCGAATATCTATGCGATGGTCATTGATTTTGTATGTGTGATGTGTATGTATCGTTTTGTGAAAAACGACAATATTCTTTGTAAGATTGGTTATTTTATAATTGCACTGTTTAATTTCTTTGTTCTATATTTAACGGGATCTAGAACTGCATTATTACCATTTGCCCTAATCTTTCCTATCTTTCTTTATTGTGTGCGATGGAAAAAACTATTTATCACATCCATTGTATTCGAACTTGGTATATGTGGTTTAGTATTCTTAAAACCAACGTTGATTCCAAGAATCAGTGATATGTCAACTTTTGCCTCTCGCATTAAGATTTGGAAGACGGCATTTATGTGTATTTCAATGTATCCATTCTTTGGATGGGGTCCGCAGACATATCAGAAGTTTTATCCATTAGTACATGGTCATAAGGCACCTCATGCCCATAATATTTATATTGATTCCATTTTGTCGTATGGAGTTGTTGGAACAGTAGTGCTTCTGGCATATACATTTGTGCTAAATAAGGAAATCTTTACTTCGAATACAAGAAAAGAAAATCCTGCACTATTTGGCATGATGATGTGTTTTATTGCGATCGTGTTGATATATGGATTGTTGGATTGTACATTAAATATTGTCGCAACAGGAACTTTATGTTTTATCATTTTAAATAGTGCTTGCATGTACTTAGAAAAATAAATACAATAATTTTAGAAGACAGACAGTAGAAGGAGTTTTATGAAATGTATATCTCTTTTTGTCTGTTTTTTTATTAGTTTACAATCGATGATCGTGCCCAGTTATGAAGTTTTAATTTCAAATATAGAATCCAAAGTCGATACAATTCATGAAGATAGAGCTAGTTTTTTATCTTTAAAATGTAGGAATATTGCGATGGATGTTACATCTAAAAAAACGGATTTACGGATTGAAATGGATAAACAAGAAAAGTGTGTGGATGAACTTGAACGTAGGTATAAACATAAAAAGAATTATTATGAATTGAAAAAAATGGAATATGGCTTGGAATTACAAACGATTCAAAGAAACAACTCCATTTTGTATCCATATAAGATTCAAAAGAATTTGGCGTTGTACTTTGATGAATATAGAAATGTTGAAGTAGAATATTTGAAACATAAAAAACAGTTCGATAAGAATCAAAATACGTTATTGTTATATGAATGAATATCTTGAGAGATTAATCGAAATTGTCAAAGTCGTTTATTAAAACGGTTTTCACATTTAGCACAAATCAATGAATCT
>ENA-OQBV01000691-OQBV01000691.1-human-gut-metagenome-genome-assembly--contig:-NODE-691-length-18616-cov-2.962194_pt1 | contig 18616 bp, 17 predicted proteins | sample MGYA00242750_ERZ504559 | MGnify/ENA primary metagenome ERZ504559 (study PRJEB26092, sample SAMD00036230) | human gut metagenome | host: Homo sapiens | study: EMG produced TPA metagenomics assembly of... | reverse complement strand
ATAGTAGCCCACCAAGATAAGGCTGCTGAACACGGACAAGCGCACCTGAAACATACGGTGCTTAAACAAAAATATGGCTGCAAACGAAGTGAACGCTGCCAAAACCAACAGTACAAACATGGCCCACGGAGCAAATACTCGCGCCCCGTCGGCCATCGTAAGCCATAAATTATAGAAATCTGCTATCCCGATACCGTCTTGGTGAAAATGTCCTACGGGCATGCACAAGCATACCACCGCACATACCGCAACCAAGAAAAGATAGACAGACTGGATTCTTTGAATCATACCGTTCAGACAATATTATAAAAATAAATATCCGCTTATTCTATCGTATCTTTCTCCTTCAACGGATTACGGAAATATATTTTCCCTTCTACAAATTCTTGCGTGGCAATCAACGACGGCTTCGGCAATTTCTCATAAAAACGGGAAATCTCAATCTGTTCGCGGTTCTCGAAAACTTCATCCAAATTGTCACTTACAGAGGCGAACTCCTGCAATTTCTTGGACAACTCATTCTTAATGTCCAAAGAAATCTGATTCGCACGCTTGCCAATGATAGCTACGCTTTCATAGATATTACCGGTTTCGTCACACAGATCCATAATGTCACGGGTCACTGTGTTTGTAGGCGCATTTGTTTTTTTATAATCCATAATTATATAATTGATTTACTTGTTTCTTTTACCCTTAAGATTTCTTATTCACATATTTCTCCGACTGCGCAAAAATCCGCTGCGCATCTTTTAAGTATTTAGATTCGGGATATTCGTTCATGAAGCCGTAATATTCGTCTATGGTATCACGATAACGGTCCAACCGCTTCTCTTCCACGCTTTGCAAAGCCAACTGGTACTTGGCACGCAATATCATAATGGAAAACTCCTCGCGACGTTCCGGACTGGCATACGGATAATCCAGTAAGGCGTTACGAGCCGTCACAATACACGCCTCGTAGTTACTGCCTCCATACGAACAGTTATACATATATGAACCTAAATCGTAATATAGCTTAGCGGCCTGAAATTCTTTCTCCACCATCTTGTCTTGCAAAGCAAAAATCATCTCCTGTGTCCGATCTTTCAGACTCGTATAGGGATAGTAATCTAAAAAATCCTGAAACTCTTTCACCGCAGCCATCGTACTACTCTGGTCCAAACGCGTGTCCGGCACGCTTTCATAAAGGGCACGACCCGCATAAAAACGGGCATACTCTACATAAACTCCCTTAGGATAAGACTGATAGTATTTCTTAAAATAGGAATGCGCCACATCGAAATTACCGTCACAGAACTCCGACATCGCCAACATATAAAGGCATTCTTCCCCACGCGAAGTCCCTTTCATCAAAGTGACAAGCTCCCCCAACAATACGGACGAACGGGAATATTGCCCCTTGACAAAGTATTCCTTTGCAGCCTCGTACTTATAATCGTAATCTGCAGTCTTCATCACGTTGTTATACTGGTTACACGAAGCCAACAACAACATCGCTCCCGACAGCCATAAAAAAATCCGTTTCATATTGTACAATTGAACTGCAAAATTATGGAAAAGCATCGAATTTTGCAAAGAAAGGAAGTTTTTAAATGCAAAAAAAGCACATGAAACGGCTTTTTAGAGATAAAATACCTATTTTTGTAGCTTGAAGAAACTTAAAATATCCAAGCCATAATATGCCTAAATTCGAGCTGACCGCCGATTATTCTCCTACCGGAGACCAACCGGAAGCCATTGCCCAACTCACGGAAGGAGTCTTGCAGGGCGTGCCGGCCCAAACGCTGTTGGGCGTGACCGGGTCGGGTAAAACCTTCACGATAGCCAACGTGATCCAGAACATCAACAAGCCTACGCTGATTCTCAGCCACAATAAAACACTTGCCGCACAATTATACGGTGAATTCAAAAGCTTTTTCCCGCACAATGCCGTGGAGTATTATGTGTCGTATTATGACTACTACCAACCGGAGGCTTACATCCCGTCTACCGACACTTATATAGAAAAGGATTTGGCCATCAACGACGAGATAGACAAGTTGCGGTTGGCGGCAACTTCCGCCCTCCTGTCCGGACGGAAAGACGTAGTGGTCGTCTCATCCGTCAGTTGTATCTACGGCATGGGGAACCCGGCGGCTTTTTATGACAATGTGATAGAACTAAAACGAGGCAAATTGTTAGACCGCAACGTATTCCTCCGACGTTTGGTCGACAGCCTGTACACCCGGAACGACTTGAATCTGGAACGTGGGTGCTTCCGGGTCAAAGGTGATACAGTAGACATTTACTTGGCTTATTCCGACAATCTCTTGCGCGTGACATTCTGGGACGATGAAATCGATGCCATAGAAGAGGTAGACCCCGTAAGCTGCCTCCGCTTGGGGAGTTTCGACGAATACCGCATCTATCCGGCCAACTTGTTCATGACCACAAAAGAAAGTACGGCGAAAGCCATACACCAGATAGAAGACGACTTGCACAAACAAGTAAGTTACTTCGAAGAGACAGGAAAGCCGTATGAAGCCAAACGATTATACGAACGAGTCACGTATGATATGGAAATGATACGCGAATTGGGGCATTGCAGCGGCATCGAGAACTATTCGCGCTATTTCGACGGGCGTGAGGCCGGTACACGCCCCTATTGCCTGTTGGACTTCTTCCCCGAGGATTTCCTGATTGTTATCGACGAGAGCCACGTGTCCGTACCGCAAATCAATGCCATGTACGGCGGAGACCGCGCCCGCAAAAAAGAACTTGGTTGAATACGGTTTCCGGCTTCCGGCTGCCATGGACAACCGCCCTTTGAAATTCGAAGAGTTCCAACAACTGGCCAAACAGGTCATTTATGTATCTGCCACTCCGGCCGACTATGAACTGCAACAGAGCGAAGGTATCGTAGTGGAGCAGGTTATCCGCCCTACCGGACTACTCGACCCCGTCATCGAGGTGCGTCCAAGCCTGAACCAAGTGGACGACCTGATGGAAGAAATACAGCAACGCATCGAGAAAGAAGAACGTGTACTGGTGACCACGCTCACCAAACGCATGGCAGAAGAATTGACCGAATATCTGCTGCGCAATGACATCCGCTGCAACTACATCCACAGCGATGTGGACACTTTGGAACGCGTTAAGATTATGGATGAATTACGTCAGGGCGTTTATGATGTACTGGTGGGTGTGAACTTGCTTCGTGAAGGTCTGGACTTGCCCGAAGTGTCTTTGGTCGCCATTCTGGATGCAGACAAAGAAGGGTTCCTCCGTTCCCACCGTTCGCTGACCCAGACAGCAGGACGCGCCGCCCGCAATATCAATGGAAAAGTAATCATGTATGCAGACCGCATGACGGACAGCATGAAAAAAACGATAGACGAAACCAACCGTCGTCGCGAAAAACAGCTGGCATATAACGAAGAGCATGGAATCACCCCCAAACAAATACAGCGTGCGCGTAATGCTGCCTTGTTGGGCAACAACAGCAACGAAGCGGCCGGAACCACTCAAGGCTCCAAGGCATATATTGAGCCATCTTCCAATACAATGGCTGCCGACCCGATTGTTCAGTATATGACCAAGCCACAGATGGAGAAAACGATAGAACGTACCCGGAAACTGATGCAGGAAGCTGCCAAGAAGCTGGAATTTATAGAAGCTGCACAGTATAGGGATGAATTGCTGAAACTGGAAGATATGATGAAAGAGAGATGGGGGTAGGCTTGTCTCCCGATAAGATAGCACGGATATATCGGTGAGTTCCGGGAAAAGTAGGGTCCCCTACTTGCCCTACTTTTTTCAGAACCGTACCATTAATTCCATAACAAACTTGTCTTGTTCAGACTCCTTTGCCAAAGAAAGTTTATCATAAAAATATTTTTCATAATTAAGACGCAAATCCGCTTGAAAAGCCTTTCCAAAGCTTAACGTCACACCTCCAGTCACACGCTGGCGGGAATAATCGGTAATGTAAAGTTTACCATCCTCATCCGCATTACCGTTACTATGATCTCCCATACTGTCATAACGTCCTAAAAATGAAATTTTCTGAAACAGACCTTTCTTGATAAACAAGTCGTAATTGACAAAGGCGTTGAAAGCATGTACATCATCAAATGAGTTTTTCGCATAAGTCTTATAAAGGTATTCGGCTTCTATATGCCAATTATCAAACTCGTAGTAAGTACCGATATCATACATATAGATGCTGATTTTATCGGGATGTATTTTCTGGGTACTCAAAGTCAAGTTATAATTTTTCCACGGCATCAATTGAAGCTTAACAGAATAATTCAACGTGTTGTGCCACTCTTTCTGATTGGTGAGTCCGGAGCCGTTGAACAGTCCGCCCTCCAGTTTCAACGGCAGTCCCTCCTTTAAAGAGAAAGCTCCGGTAGCCCCCACATCACGCACATTCCCCACCTGTTTGGCTATGAACGAACGGTTGGCAAAATATTGTTGGTGGGGAGATCGATGAGCGTCTATGGTGAAAGGCACACGCATCTGTCCTAGTGTGACATTCCATGTATCATTGGGGACAAAGCGGGCGTATGCATCCAGCATCTTGATACTTCCCTCATCGGACAAGTCTATTTCAGCTTTATAAGCGATTACCGGAAGAACCTTCCGTCCAGACTGACACGGGCGTTACGTACTTGGAACCGTTGCATTCCGTTAGTGGTTTGAAGTTCATATTTACCGCGGATCGTTCCATGTACTTCCGGCAAATATTCTTTAGGAATAGTCAGCTGTGCGGAAGCAGTTGCAATACTCAGCATTGTAAAAGCAGACGCTACAAGTGTATTTCTCATTTTTATTAATGTGACTTTCTTTGTTTACGGCTGCAAAGATATAGGTTCGGTATATCTGTAACATTTCATTCATATTACAAATCTGTTTCATTTGATATGGGGAATACATTTTACAGTCACATTCCGTATGCTTCTCATCTGCTGTGAACGCAGTGAATATGACCAAAAGAAATATCGACGTACCGACAGAGTTATTCAATAATACGGGCAGTTTCCACCTTCTCCAGACGTGCACGGAGTTTTCCCATCATGGATTTACGTATCCGGAGCCTCATCAGGCAATCCATATCATACGATTGCTCCAAGATGGCAGGCTCGTCCTCTTTCACAATGCGCATGATATCATTCATAAAAGGATATTCAAAGGATACGGTGATTTCTTCATCCACTGTTCTTTCCACTATATCAGCAGCAGCTATTGCTTCGGCAGCGGCGGCCTTGTAAGCGACAATCAGTCCGCTGGTTCCCAATTTTATACCTCCAAAGTAACGGACTACTATAACAAGGATATCCGTCAACTCATTAGAATTTATTTGCCCCAAAATAGGCTTTCCTGCGGTACCCGAAGGCTCCCCGTTATCATTTGCTCTGAAATCCTTCCTTTCATGCCCCAGCATATAAGCGTAACACACATGACGGGCATCGTAATATTTCTTCTGATACGCGTCAAGATGCTGCTTTATTTCCTCTATGGTACGTACCGGAATGGCAATAGCTATAAATTTACTCCGTTTCTCCGTATATATGCCTTCGGCAATGTCTGTAATGGTTTTATAAGTATCTTCTTGTATCATGGGTTTCAGAAATCATAAATCTTTAATTATAACTCACAGAATCTGTCTGGCAATCCATGCACACGCCTCAGCATCAGCCAGCGCATGATGGTGATTCTCCAATTCAAAACCAAAAAAAACCGGCCACTGTATGTAACTGGTGGTTTCTCAACCCTTTCAGCTTCCGGGAAGCCTGATAGGTACAATAAAAGTCATAATCAGGATAATCCATACAATAAGTACGGAACACAGCTTTCAAACATCTCTCATCAAAGGCTTTGTTATGCGCAACTAGCGGAAGCCCCTCTATTTTAGGGGCAACCTGTTTCCATACTTCTGAAAAAACAGGAGCATGGGCAGTATCTTCCTGTGTCAATCCATGAATACGGGTGTTCCAATACAAATAGTAATCCGGTTCAGGATGGACGAGGCTGTAGAACCGATCGGCTATCTCACCATTTCTCACAATAACCACACCCACACTACATATGCTGGTACGTTCATTATTTGCCGTCTCGAAGTCTATTGCTGCAAAATTATCCATACTCTTTTTCGTTACACAGACAAAGGTACGACAAAAAAGCGATATACAAAATTCTTTTTTCCGGTACAATTTCTTATCTTTGAAACCTCAGCAGCAAAATAGACCAATATCTGTGACAATCAGCACTTGTAAAAGCTGAAAGATTAAACCATCTTTGCACTGTTTTTGTTTTTTAACTTAGACTAGATTTATAGTAAGATGAAAAAGATGAAATTCTCTACCTTGTTAATAGCAGCAGGGTTACTTTGTATCTCCGTTCACATAACAGCCCAACCACACTCCCGAAAGAAGGTGGGTATAGTTCTCAGTGGCGGAGGAGCCAAAGGAATGGCACATATAGGTGCTTTAAAGGTCATAGAAAAAGCCGGCATTCCCATAGATTATGTAGTAGGAACCAGCATGGGATCAATCATAGGCGGACTTTACTCCATCGGTTATACTCCCGAACAATTAGACAGCATGGTTCGCCGGCAAGACTGGACTTTTCTGCTGAGTGACAAAATACCACGCAGTGAACAAAATATGGCGGAACGGGAGGCCGCTGAAAAGTATGTATTCTCTCTTCCATTCGGAAAAGATGCCAAAACACAAGCCATAGGAGGATTGATAAAGGGACAAAACTTGGCAAACCTGTTCAGCGAGCTGACCGTAGGATATCATGATTCCATCGATTTCAACAAGTTGCCTATTCCCTTCGCCTGTGTTTCCGAGAATATTGTAAATGGCAACGAGGTCAATTTTCATAAGGGTGTACTGGCTACGGCCATGAGGGCTAGTATGGCCATACCGGGAGTATTCACTCCAGTCCGGCTGGACAGTATGGTTCTAGTGGATGGAGGTGTGGTAAATAACTACCCTGTAAATGTTGCGCGTGCCATGGGGGCGGATATTATTATAGGAGTAGACGTACAAAGTGACTTGAAGCCTGCCAACGAACTGAATAGCGCCGGCAGTATTTTGGGGCAGCTCATCAACTTGATGGGATTACAGCTTTATAAAAAGAACCTGGAAGAGACCAATGCTTATATCAAGGTGAATGTGGAAGGATATTCAGCTGCCAGCTTCACACCTAATGCAGTGGATACACTGATCCGCCGGGGAGAAGAAGCGGCACTGGCACAAGAAGGTGCTTTAATGAAGCTGAAGCAGGAACTGGGTCTGGACAGCACCTATATGCCGAAACCTCTTCCCAGCTATCCGTACTCCCCCAGCCGCAAAGTGTATATAAAAGAAATCACTTTCGACGGGCTGGACGAGAAAGACAAGCGATGGCTGTTGAAACGCTGTGATTTAAAGGAGGATTCTGAAATAAGCATCCGCCGCATAGAAGAAGCAACGGCCATATTGTGTTCTAACCTGGAATATTCCAGCGCCACTTATAATCTGCCCGAAGCCCCCGGCGGAGGCTATAATTTACATTTCCTTCTAAGCAAGAAATATGAGAATAAACTAAACGTAGGGATTCGTTTTGATTCGGAAGAAACAGCCAGTCTGCTGATTAATGTCACCAGCAATTTCCGGGGAAAAGTACCCACTACGCTGTCTTTGACAGGACGACTGGGGAAACGTTATGCCGCACGCATAGATTATGGATTTGAACCGGCTCCTTTGAAGAATATCGGGCTGGCATATATGTTTCAATACAATGATATTAATTTCTATCGTTATGGAGATAAGTCACATAACTCCACTTTCCGCTACCATTTGGGGGAACTGTCATTCTCGGATGTATGGTACAAGAATGTGCGTTTTGCTATCGGATTAAGGTATGAATTGTATGACTATGACAAATTTTTATACCAGGAAGGCAATCAGGGTTTTGACGTAGGAACAGAACACTTCTTCAGTTATTTCGCACAAATGCATTACGAGACTTTCGACAAGGCGTACTTCCCAACCAAAGGCATATCGGCAAGAGCCTCTTATTCGCTTTATACCGACAACTTTACCGGATATGACGGCCATGCCCCTTTTTCAGCCATAAAAGGTTATTGCCAGGGAGTGGTCCCTGTTACACGCAGATTCTCCATACTGCCTGCCATTTACGGCCGATTCCTGATAGGAAAAGATATTCCATATTCCAAACTTAATGCAATGGGTGGAGATGTGCAAGGACGCTTCCTGCAACAACAACTACCGTTTGTGGGAATAAACAATGTGGAATTAATGAGAAATACACTACTGATAGGAAGCATGAAATTCCGCCAACGGATGGGAAGTGTACATTATCTGACGCTAACGGGAAATTATGCGCTGAGTGCAAGCAAGCTGAGGTATCTGTTGGAACAGGATACCATGTTCGGCTGCGGTATCGGCTACGGTTTGGATAGTATGTTCGGACCCTTAGAGGCATCACTGAACTATGCAAACCGAGCCAATAAAGTGAGTATGTACGTCAATCTAGGATTTAAGTTTTGATTCCTCGTTGATAACCGCCATCATACCTTCTATCTGAGCCAAAGCCATCATACGGCCATGAAACGAATAGCCCGGGTTGTATCCTTTGCCGGCATCATCCAGCATCATGCGCCCATGATCCACACGCATCGGGACACCCGGACGCTCTTTCTCAAAAATACGGATCAACTCTATCACATGAGCACGCCCTCCCAAATGAGATGCTTCTATAAAATTCCCGTTGGGAAATGCATTGGTACTGCGCAAATGTACAAAATGAGTACGGTGCGCAAACATACGTGCCAACGAAGGTACGTTGTTATGCAATCCGGCACTGAGCGAACCGGCGCAGAATGTCAGCCCGTTATGCGAGTTATCAACCGCATGGAGGAGCCAGGTGATATCTTCCTCACTGGTCACAATACGCGGCAAGCCCAATACCTGGAAAGGGGGATCGTCCGGATGAATGCACATATTTATGCCATATTCATCACACACCGGCATGACAGCCTGCAAGAAATAACGTAAGTTTTCACGCAGGGCATCACGGTCTATCCCATCATACAAAGACAAAAGACGGCGGAATATGGCTACCGGATGCCGGTCTCCCTCCTTTATATTACCATTTACAAATCCCTGCGTCTTGACTATAATGGTATCGACCAATTCGTTTTTCTCGGTTTCGGTTATAGTCTTATCCAATTCACGCACCTGTTGTAATTCCGAATCGGTATAGTCTTTCTCCGCCCCTTCACGCTGAAGAATCATACAATCAAAATAAGCGAACCGGATCTTGTCAAAGTACAAAGAACTGGTCCCGTCCTCCCAAGGATGTTCCAAATCGGTACGTATCCAATCAATGACGGGCATGAAATTATAGCATACGGTCTTGATACCCGCTTTACCTAAGTTGGCCAGACTTACTTTGTAGTTTTCTATCAATTGACCCCGTTCAGGACCGGCATATTTGATAGCTTCACTTACCGGCAGGCTTTCTACCACCGACCAGCGCAATTGGTGAGATTCAATGTAATCTTTTAAACTCTTAATAGCTTCCAAAGTCCATATTTCACCATTAGGTACATCATGAAGGGCGGTCACAATTCCTTCCACCCCGATTTGTCTAAGCATGGGAAGCGTTATCTTATCTTTCCTCCCAAACCATCTCCATGTCTTTTCCATTCGTATTATGTGTTTTAGTCTGTACGACAAAGTCTTTATTAATCTTCTTTGAGCCTTTTTCTATTGATGTATAATCATTGCAGAGCGTGCCGGTACCATAAGTTCAGCACCTGAAACCTGTCCCAGGCCTTTCATGTTTATTTTGCCATCCTTACAGATTACAGTGTATTTACCTGACGGAATGTCCAACTTGACAGGCTCTGCACGGCTGTTCAAAGCTACGATGATATTTTTCCATGAGTCACCATTTGCATTGTCTTTCAAGATAAAGGCAACCACATTCGTATTTTTTACAGGTAAAAACTCCAATTGCCTACGTACCATATCAGCATCCCCCATACGGAAAGCGGGATGTGCTTTACGCATGGCTATTAAACCTTTCACATATTCGAACACATCTTTATGCACGGTCTTATTTTTCCAATCTATCGTATTAATACTGTCGGGACTATTATAAGAATTATGAACTCCCTTCTTGTCACGCATCATCTCATCCCCTGCAAATATAAACGGTACTCCTTGTGAAGTAAAGACAAATGTTTCCGCTAACTTCTGCAAAGCTGCCAGTTCCTCTACCGAAGCATCTGGCATGGTAGCTTTCAGACGATCGGCAAGACACATGTCATCGTGACAACTTACATAACTTATCATCTGGGTAGGTTGTAACGCCCAAGGTTTCTTACTATAATTCACAGAATCACTTATAACCTGCGGATGTTCGATTGCTCCCACAACTCCAAATTTGATACTCATTTCGTGTCCCGGCTCCCCTACTAGAAAAGCTCCTTTGGTATCATCATCCCAACCACCTCGCAAACCATCACGCATTTCATCTGAGAAAGCGGCGATACGAGGCATCTTTTCCACATTGGCTTTCATTGCCAGTTTGTCTGCTTCTAATTGAGGAGAACTGGCAGCCCATCCTTCACCATACATGAAAATAGACGGATCTATTTTATCAATAGCCGCACGTATCTCATTCATGGTTTCAATATCATGTATCCCCATCAAGTCAAAACGAAAGCCGTCTATGTGATATTCATTAATCCAATATAGAATAGACTCTATCATATATTTACGCATCATGGCGCGGTCGCTTGCCGTTTCATTTCCACATCCCGAACCATTTGCCCATTGTCCGTCCTTCGTCTGGCGATAGAAATAACCGGGAACCGTACGTTCGAAATTGCTTTCGTCTGTATTGAAAGTGTGATTATACACCACATCAAGCACCACCCTGATTCCCGCCTTATGTAAAGCTTGTACCATTTGTTTGAATTCCCTGATACGAACATCGGGTTTATAAGGATCTGTAGAATAAGAGCCGTCAGGCACATTTGTAATTTTGCGGATCATACCCCCCAATTATATTGGGCCTTGTCCAGTTTTGTTTCATCCACCGAGGCATAATCATACGACGGCAATAAATGTACGTGGGTAATTCCCAGTTCTTTCAAATGGTCAATACCTGTCTTCTCGCCTGAAGAACTGATAGTACCCTGCTCTGTCAAAGCCAGGAACTTGCCTTTATTTTGAATTCCAGAAACAGAATCCAAAGAGAAATCGCGATGATGCATTTCATAAACCATAATATCAGCATAATTCTTCAAAGGAGGACGCACATCGTTCTCCCATCCTTCCGGATCTGTAGAACGAAGATCAAGCACAGCTGCCCGTTTACCATTTACCCCTACGGCTTTTTGCCATAAATTCCCGGAGTGTCTCCTAACCATTTCCCGTTCACCTTCACATTAAAGGTATAGAATTTACCCTTCAGGTCCTCTTTTATTGAAATAGTCCAGGTACCATTCTCTCCCATCTCCATCGGAAAAGTATTAGAAGCTGAACCTTCATTACCCGATTCAAATAAAAGGACACGCACCTCTTCCGCTGTAGGAGCCCAAAGTGAAAACTTTGTTTCGGCAGGTGAGTACTCCATTTCAGTCAGCGCATCTTCACGGACAGGATATTCATCAAACGAATTATATTCTTTTTTCACAGACTGACAACTAATAGTAGTAGAAACAATTGATTGCCCAAATAACATGTCTCACATTCATAATCTTATCTTTTATTTTATCAGGATTCTTATTTATAAAATCTTTCCAGCCGGAATATTCTTTAGTCAATGTCGGTCTGCCCATTTGCAAATAATGACAATAAGCAGCCGCCAACCCATCTGTTGCATCCATAAAAGGCAGCATATCACTCTCTGGTATATGTAACATCCTCTTCAACATATCAGCGACCTGTTCCTTGCTGGCTTGCCCATTACCGGTTATCGCCATCTTTATCTTCAACGGCGCATATTCTGTTATAGGAATATCACGGCTCAAAGCAGCAGCCATAGCCACCCCCTGTGCCCGCCCTAATTTTAACATCGACTGCACATTTTTCCCAAAAAAAGGTGCCTCAATTGCTAATTCATCAGGTAAATAGGCTTCTATTATACCAACCACCCGTTCAAAAATACGGCGCAGTTTTAAATAATGATCACCATATTTACGAAGATCAATGACCCCCATAGTCATTACCTGCGGTTTAGTACCTACTACTTTCAGCAGACCATACCCCATTATGGTTGTTCCAGGATCTATACCCAGAATGATTTTCTCTTTTACCGGCTGAATCACTTAATTACCTCCATCAAAGTGGGAAAGCCAACCACCTTATCTTTAAATATCTTCATCATTTCCTCATTCAGATGCATCCCCTGCTGAGTATGCCAGCGGTGTAAGGTCGCTGTATCTTCCACCTCCCATTGCAATGAAAAACATTCTGAATCCTGCTCTTTATGACTAAGGATGTGCGTAAGACGGGGATTTTGCAATATTCCCGTTTTTTCCACTTCGGGAATGTAGCTTTCACTAAGCCAAATGACAAAATTACGCGCATCGTCAATACCTGTTTGATAAGTTGTATTATAAATTAACATATTTATAGTCTTTAAGTTAAAAAAGACCTGCTCCGCAGACCTTCATTTTCTCATTAAAAAGTGGAGCATGCGAGACTCGAACTCGCCACCTTTAGACTGCCAGTATGAATTCTGATCTGCGCTTACTATACTGACAAGCAGAAGGTTATCTACCCATTCAAAATCCTCCAAGATTCGTTTTAGTAAAAATCATCTTGATTTTCTATTTTATTCATTATTTTCCCTGTTCTAACGTCCAAATACTAAAAAGCCGCTCAACTCACTACTATAATTGAACGACCATAAACATTCAAGGGATTTCCTTTTCATACATTAACCAAAATTGTAAGGCATCAGAGAGCACAGACCAGCCAACCACTTTTTGTTGCCAGACTAAAACCTAATGCGTCCATAATACCCTCAATTTCCAATGAAAAGTACACTATAGATTTGCGAGCCATTTCTTGCCAGACTTGGTATTAAGCCAAACAGCTATAATAGAACCTATCACAGCCATTACCGCAAATAAAGATATTAATGCTTCCATATAATTACTGTTTTATTATTTTATAACCTATGTATGAAATATATAGGTAACAAAAATACCTATAAGTATAAGTACCCAATTTTCTACTTTTTCTTGTTGTGTCGCAACAGAAACAACACTTCCTACCACTAATGCAGTAAAAGATATTTTTGCTAAATCATAAAAGAACTTACCAAGCGTTTCCCGACTTGTTTTCTCTTTTTCTTTAACTTCCTTCTTTACTTCCTGTTGTTCACTCCAACTTCCCATTCAAATTAAGATTTATTGCAAATATACGAAAATCAAACAATAAACAATAACATAAACCATTTATTTAACACACTTCACCCTTCGGCAAATTGGCCTGATTATGGCCAAAATATTGTCCATCGATTATATATCTATAGTGCACCTAATAACACATTATCTACATGCTGCTTTATTCGTGTGATTCTTTCAGATATAAACATCTTTACAGACATGTTGTTGGCAAAGGGAGGGAGTAATATCAGACTTTTTAAAGATGAAACAAGTTTTTATGTTTACATTTATAAAAGTACATGGTCACGAACTAATATTGAAGTGTTCTCTGATAATCATAGTAAATTTTATTTCACAGACGTGACAGATCAAATCAGTATATCAGATTTGGAAGAAATCTCTATATCTTGAAAAATATAGCGGTTTATTCAGATATTTATTACCTTTGCACTGCACATGGCGTTGTGCATATCAGGATCGGGTGGAACCGGCTTGTACCGGACCATCCGTTTTTTTATACCCAAGATACGGTTCACCAATTATCCCAATAATTACTATACCATTTCACTCTATATTTATAGATACTTCCGTTATAATTATATAATTTCTGAACACAACAGATATTAGGATTACCGATTACAACTAATATACAATTACGGACATATTCTTATTGTGAATCTTCTCTTAGTAAGTACATTCCACTATATTGCATAGAGCCTAATTCGTCTTGGGAATCTATATTTCTAGCATCTCTGAATCTTAACCATGTATCATTTATTCCTATCAGTCCCCCCAGATCGCCAACAGGCAGAAATTCTTGTTTAAATTCCTACCTGTATGAGCGAACTGTTTATGATCACTGTTAATAATTCTAGCATTATTCTATATCCCTGACGCAACGGTAACCAGCATAGCCCGCATCACCATAACCCAACCACTCATTGTTATAACCAATACTCATCAATCCCAGAAATCCTGTATCAGTTGCCTGTCCTGAACCATTCTCGTTATAATAACAGCAATACCCATACACTGTATAACTTCCATTTCCGTCAAGTCCTGAATTTATAGAAAATCTGGTGCGGCAATGAATGGAGGCCCGATAACGATTCTTCCAATCATGACCAAACATGTTTCCCTCACATTCTTTCTTATAAATAAACGTGTCATTGTAATCATAGGTATTTTCACCCACTTGTGCGCCTGTCTTTCTCAAGAGTTCAGGAGCGGCCACCACGATCAATGCCAGCTCGCGCTGGTTAGGCAGACGCCATGACGCACTGGTCTGAACGGAACTTACCTTACTGTCTTGTTCCACATAACTGGCAGCTTCTGTTATCCAGGCATCCTTGGCATCCTTTGCTGTAGAGGTTATAAACGGATAATATTTTTTAGAAGAACTTTCCTTCACAATCAAGCCATGTCCACCACAATAATCCTGTCTGACTTTTCCATACAAGAAATCACTTGATACCTGCAGAACCTTTGGAACCCTGTTTATGACGCTGCGCTCATTGTGGGGCGCCAGTTCCCTTGACGTGAACCCCCTCAATGCGATAGACGAAAGGTTCATTGTAATGGTCTTTGTCGTATTGTCATATTCATAATATCTATCAGGGAAAATGGTATGGCTTGTATTCCGTTTCGCAGCCTGGGTAATGCCAAGATTGCGGGCACATCGGATATTCCCCCCGTTCCCATTTGTGTTCGCCACCGAAACTGCATCCCTGCTCGCTCCAGACAAGACGGCTGCTCCGGCCCGAATTCGTGTGTATCCGGGCAACCGGATTCTCAGACGTCTTACCCGCCAGCAGTGTTTCAATGTCTTCCGGACACAGGACCGCCTCCGTAGGAAGTGCAGGTTCCGCTATCCACATGCCGATAATCTGGTCCCTCGCACATACGTACCATCGTATCTCATTCTCTTCCCAACGTGCCACTACCGTCCAGGTCACGGTTACGGCCGGCCCACGCCTTATAAGAATACTGCCCATCATAAGACAATGTGGTATACCCGCCTTCCTTTTTATAACTGCCGTCATTCTGCAACAGATACCCGTTCTTTTTCCAGTTTACATAACCATATCCGTTTGCGCCACACTGTGCCAACGTATTTCCACGGCCGTCCTTGTCAGGATTCTCTGATAATGATAAATCCTGGTCGAACCGTTCACTGCAATACAACCCGCCCGTCTCGTCAACACTCTCCACCCCGTACACATTACCCTCAAAGTTGTCAAGGTCATAGAAGCAGGCGATGGAACGCTGGCTGACGGAATATACAGCGTCGGCAAGGATACTCTGCTGATCCTTACTATACTGCAAGGAGGTTGCCAGGGTAAACACGCGGTCATCGGCATTGACAAACTCGTTCAGCCTGACATTTCCCTTATTGACTGGATTTTCTTCGTAATAATACTCGTCTACAAAACAGGTGTAATATGCACCCTCTCCATTTTCATTCCAGACTTCCTGCAGGACTTCAAATACATTCTGTGTTTTCTTCGGATCATATATGGCCAGTTCCCCTTTTGTATCCTGTTTTTGGAATTTGACCCATCCGAGATAGGGCATAAGGATCTCTTTTGCTCTTAAATTTGCATCATCAGCTCCCTTTTGGGGATAGTACATCTCGCCAACCGTTCCGAAGGGAGTTTTGCAATATATATAGATACCCTGCTCAAGCACGCTCCTTCTTATATTCATCTCCACCGCCTCATAGTGCGCGTCCACACGGACCTTGGAGCCTTTTACGAAACACCACGCCCTCGGCACCCGGCTGATTCTCCCGGTTTGTCTCAACCTCGGCTATAATCTCGTCCACACCATTGACCGTCACGGTATATTTGTAATAATGGTCACGTTCAACATCAAAGTTATTAAAATTGCCATCAGAGAAATCCCCCAGATGGATGGTGTATTTCACGTCCGCCTCCACTTCCATCCCTTTATTATCTTTTCCCTTGAAATGTCCTGTCACCTCCACATAGGTGGTGTTCTCCGGAGCATTTTCGAACTGATAATGTGATTCATGGCCCTCCTGGGTTTCTTTAAGATTTATTCCGCTGGAACCCTTTTTTATTTTCTCACGGTCATGGAAAGAAGTTATACCGGTTGCCTGTGTTCTTGCCATATTCTCCGGAACATAGACCAGAAAAGAGTTTGGAGTCTGGGGGTTAAAAGGAGTCTGCTCCCCGTCAGTCACACCTATTTTATCTGTCCTGTCTTGGCTGAATTTGGGGGATACCCACTCGGCCACATGACGGAACTGATAGCTACGGGGGGTGAAGGTCACTCCCTCCTTGGACTTGAAAGTGAAACTGATCTTGGCCATCAGGCGTTTCAGAAGGAAAGGATTATTTATTGAGTCTATTCTTGTTTCTGTGCCTGTAGCATCATCCATATAAGTGACAGTACCATCCTCGCCAATCCTGCATGCCGCAGTACTGTTATTCACGGAGCCTGCCAGCGGCAGGTAACCGTCCGTCATGTTGAAGTTGCCCGTCCATGTGGGACGGACCGCCTGAAAGAATTTTTCCTGATCGGTAAGTCCTTTAAGCTCCTCCTCCGATTGCATGCCGGGAAAATACTTGAGGAAGGAGCCTGTCACATTTCCCAACAGATAGATATACACATCACCCGGATAGGCATAGAAGTTCAGTCTTCCCTCATTTCCTTCTCCTGTCCAAAAGCCGTCTTCCTCATTATTGACCGTCCCTTCATTGGAGTTCAGGAATATCCTGTATCCCAGTAGCTTGTTCTGGCTCTGGTCCTTACCCTTATTCTCATACATGAACAGCATGATCCTGCCCAGACGGGAGTCCTCGGTGCCAGCCGCACGGGTGACAATATCCGATCTGATGCCGCCGCTGACACTGAACGGAAGGCTCACCCTCACAGTCTTGCCGCGGTCCACGCCACCGGCGGCACCGCAGCCAGCCGGCATCGGTATCTCGTCCGTGCAGGAGAGGCAAAAGAACGGCACCAGCATCGTCAATATGTATCTTGATATACCTTTCATAAAAATTGCCATATATAAATGTTCTTGTTAATCAAAACTAATGCCAGGATTCTCGACCTCCGTCCAGTCTCCGACTTTCCACCATGTTCTAGTGGCCGTATACCCATCCAAGGGGATGACAAGGAACACCTTGACAAACATGTTGGGTTTGACCGCTGGAAGTGTGACATAATCCATATGGGACTCCTCCTTGTCCGCCCCGTATCACTGTTTTCATGGCTGTGGTGCAGAATCTTCATATAATACCCGTCACCTTCCACCCCACTGGCGGCATTCTTATCCGATTTGTAAGGATTTGCAAACAGGTAGACCGCCTTTCCGGGAAGCCACTGGTACTCTTTCTTTCCATCCGTATTATCGTCCGGGGCCTTGTTGTTCCATCTTCTGGTTATCTTGTTGATGTGAAGTTGTGCGATTTCATCCGGGTTGGATGGTGTATCCTCAAAGCCGCAACGTAGGATCGGCAGACCGTTCTTCTGATATGGGGAGTCGGAAGTGTCGCCTTTATCACTTTCCCTATGGGCTATCTCACTACTTTCCAACGCCGGAGCATCTTGGGGAAACAGATATCCTTTCGTCGGGATGTTGTACAGATATACTCCGCGCCCGATATACAGGTCACCTTCACCGATGCCGCCTTTGGCGAAATAAAGTTCCATCTTGCCCAAGGAACGCCGCAGGGGAAGTGTCAGGTTTTCCGTCTCCTTCGTTATGACAACCTCCTGTTTCACAGCCATGGGAAGAATGGAACTTGAGTACTTCTTCCCGGTCTCGTCTTTCGCGGCCGGATCCCCTTCGGTCAGCTTGCTCTCAGGAGCCCACTGAATGTCAATTCCAACAGTTCCCGCTGTGTTATCTCCTTGTCGTCCGTCCAGACATATCTCCCGGTTTCAGAATCATAAACCAGCGGCCGGCAGGGATTTCAGCCCTTCTGCACTCCCCTCATTGGCTATGGCGTAAACAAACACGTATGGCCGTCGGCGGGAATCGTGTGTCTGGAGAACCCCCAATCTTATATTAAAAGACTTCTCCGTCACATTCTTATCAGAAAGATCTGCATGGTGATAACCTGTCAGGCTGCCATCACTCCCGTCAAAGACATAGACCCCTGACCGCTTCTGATCAGGTTCTCATTGTTCCCTTCGTCGCTTTCCAATGCCTTCATCCGCACCCTCTTCCGTACGGGTGGT
>ENA-OQBV01000690-OQBV01000690.1-human-gut-metagenome-genome-assembly--contig:-NODE-690-length-18624-cov-4.707088_pt1 | contig 18624 bp, 19 predicted proteins | sample MGYA00242750_ERZ504559 | MGnify/ENA primary metagenome ERZ504559 (study PRJEB26092, sample SAMD00036230) | human gut metagenome | host: Homo sapiens | study: EMG produced TPA metagenomics assembly of... | reverse complement strand
CCCCATGTAAAGGTTGTACGAGAAACTGCCAAGTCTTCCAAACCAGGCTCAATGAAGTTACGAAGCATTTCATTGAGTCGACCAGATGGAGTGATAAACTCATGGATGAGATTTAAAGAATTCTACCAAACGGTCTTGGTATTTGCTGAGGCGAAGGAAGTAGGATTCTTCAGATACCCATTCTACTTGGTGGCCTGATGGAGCGATACCGCCCGTCACATTTCCAGCTTCATCACGGAAGACTTCTGCAAGCTGGCTTTCTGTAAAGAATTCCTCATCCGAAACTGAATACCAACCAGAATATTCACCCAAGTAAATGTCATCTTGCGCAAGCAAGCGTTCAAAGACTTGTGCTACTACTTTTTCATGGTAATCATCGGTTGTACGGATAAATTTATCGTATGAGATATCGAGTAATTGCCAGAGTTCTTTGACTCCAACTGCCATCCCATCAACATAAGCTTGTGGTGTAATGCCAGCTTTTTCTGCTTTTTGCTGGATTTTTTGACCATGTTCATCAAGCCCTGTCAAATAAAAGACATCGTAGCCCATATGGCGTTTATAACGAGCTAGGACGTCACAGGCGATGGTTGTATAGGCAGAACCAATATGCAATTTACCAGATGGGTAGTAGATAGGTGTTGTGATGTAGAATGTTTTTGTCATTTTAATTTCCTTTCATGTGTTAACAAATGGGCTAACACTGATGATATAACATCTTATTATAGCACGTTTTGGACACTAAAAAAACCAGCTAAGCTGGTTTTAAACATTACTAGTTTTGGAAGCGCTTTTTATCAGCTCTGACATCACGTTCATAGTCATAGTCTAATTTTTTCACGTCATCCTTTGAAAGACGTTTAAAGCTTCTTTCTTCTGTAAGTTTGCCTTTCTTATTATAAGTTGTGACGATCAATTTATCACCCTTAACCTTGTATCGAACGGTTTCTTCAAGAGACTCTTTGTAGGATTTAACGTAAATCTTTTTACTTTCATCGTTATCAGCCTGAGTTCGATATTCACTTATTTTGTATTGATTATCTACCGCTTGGTCAATGACTTTGGTATATTCAGATAGTGACATGGTTGGTTTAAGCGTTCCTGACCAAGCATCTGGACGGTATGATTCGTCAGTATCATAGTCTGTAAAGTCAACCAGATTGTTCCCGCCAGCTAAGGTATAAAAATAAAATTTAACATTATTACCTTTGACTTTAACAAAATCATGAGCCTCTAGACCACTTTTCTTGAAAGATTCCTTACCATCAACCATTTTCTTCTTATCTTTATGGTAAAAGCGATAAGTTTCAAGTAGATAGGTTCCTTCAGGTATTTTACCACCTTGCAGGTGCATAAACGCATAGCCACCAAATGAAAGCGCCACTAGGACAATCGCCCCCAGTACAGAAGCAATAATAATTTTAGCTTTCTTAGACAAGCCTGTCTTAGCAGGAGCAACTTGTGAAACGGGTTGTGTTACTTGGTCACTCAACTGAGCTTGCTGTGGATTAACATCCTCGTCCCTAGACTCTTGGAAAATAAATTCCCCATTAGCTTTTGCTTGTTGGATTTCTTCCTCTGTCGGCTTACGATTATTGATCGTTTCGAAATAATCTAACCACTCTTTTTCGTTCATAAAAGTCCCCTTTTTCATTGATATTTCCATTCTACCAGAAAAAAGACTCCAAAGCTATTTGACTATTTTCATATAAAGAAAAGCGATACCAGAATGGAGTTTTAGCTCTTCTTCTTGTACCACTTTACTCATTTACATCATTGGCTGATTAAATTTTATCACTAGATTTTTTACTACTATCACTTGAATCTGATTTTGATCCACTATTCTTACCGTCATTATATCCGCCATAGGTGTCACCATAGTCATTACCATTACCATAACCATAGCCGTAATCGTAGCCATAACCATAACCGTAGTCACTATATTCGTCATACTTGTCACTAATCTCTTTTAGGTCTTTCTTGTAATCCTTAACGGCATCATCATAATCATCCTTACGTTCTTCACCATCTTCCCGGCTCATTAGCTTATAGGTAGTAGTCATTTTTAACTTACCCTTTTTATCATAAATATTAAGCGTAAATTCATCGCCATGTTTTACGTAAGTGCGTGTTTCTTTAAGAGTATCTTTATATTCACTAACTGCTGTTTTTACAGTTTTCTTAACATCATCTTTTGAGTAGAAAGAATACTCTTTAGACATTTTTTTCATATAATCAGTGACAATATCTTTAACATCATCTGCACTAAGTACTTGACTTTGAGTTCTGTTCCAAGGATCAAATTTCTGAGGAATCGATTTCTCATTTTGAATTAGACTAATTGAAGATTTCCCATCGCTTTCTAAATAATTGTAATGATTAGATTGATTTTTTCTTTACAACTAAAAAATCTAACAATTTTGTGTCTTCATCCTTGTATTCTTTAAATGCCGTCGACCATTCTATTCTATCTTCATTGTAATAAGAAAAACTTACTACCTCATATGTTCCATCCGCAATCTTACCTGATTGGTAGCGCCATAGTGAGTAGCCCCCAACAATAAGTAAAATCGCTGCTAAGGAACCAAAGACTGATGCCAAAATAATCTTAGTTTTCTTAGACATACCTTTTTTAGCAGGTACGACTTGTTGGAAGGTTGCTGTTGTTTGGGCAAACTGAGGCTGCTGCGTCATCGTTATCACAGGTTCAGCTGGCTTAATCGGTCTTTGCTCCGTCACCTGTCCATTTGAGCCAAAGACATTAGGTCGTTCAAGGATAAACTCGCCTGCTGCCTGAGCTTGAGCTAACTCTGCGGGAGTTGGTTTGCGACCGTTGACTAATTCAAAGTACTCAATCCACTCTTGCTGGTTCATAATAATCTCCTTTTTTATTGGTCTACCGTTCTATTGTACCAAAATAAATGGTGAAATAGTATTTGACAATTATCATAAAGACTGTAAGGTTTTTTAATAAAACATTAGGTTATGATTCCCGATAGTAAAGAGGAACTTGCTCGGTAAGCGGTTCAACGCCAGATGGCATAATCCCCATAATGCTCCCTGTATTTATAATGCTTCAAGGCATACTCATAATCCCAATCATAACCACTTTTGACCTCTTTGGCTTCCTCTGAGCTCAATCGTTTAAAAGTTCTACGCGACTCAATATGTCCATCATTAGCATAAACAGTCAGAACGAGACCATTAGGGAGCTTTTCATAAGTTCTTTTTTGCTTCAACATTTTTTTATAATCGTCTATACACCTTTGGACAGATACTTCTTTTACTCTTGAATACTCCTCTCCCTTTTTAGAAATCTTATCAATATGAGACATCACTAGAGCTTTATATTCAGAGACTGTTAAATCCTGTTTTAAAGTCCCTGTACGTGGGTCAAAAGTCTGTGGGAACTTTTCATCGTGCTCAAATGGTGAGACAGAAGGTTCCCCATCCCCATAAAAAACATAATAAAATTGAGATTTCATATTCTCAACTACTATAAAATCCTCATATAAGCTATCATTATTCTCTCCCCGCTTAGTCCGATTTATCAATTCATTGGAATATGCCGATTTAGTCTCGTATTTTATCATCTAATAAGTACCGTCTGGAATATAGTTCTCTTGATACTTCCAAAATCTTCCCTCTCCTATGGCTATCAAGACTGTCGCAACAAATCCAAGCAATACAATGATAGCAATCTTCCATTTTTTTGCTTTAGTCAACCTCTCCCCCCTTACTGGCCTGTTATTCAATACTATTTTACCAAAACTAGGGGAAAAGCTAATGATCATGACTGTAAAGGAAAAAGAGGCTGAGAATACCACTCTCAAACCTCATTTTTAGCTATTTATTTTTTAAGATCCTCAGCACCAATAACTGGGTATTCGGTCAATCCTGACGCTGCTTCTTCTTCAACCTTGTTTGCTTCCTCTGTTTTTTTCCTCAAAAGTCAAGCTTAGGTGCATCTTTTTTCATAGGCATTAATGATATCAGCTACAACTTGGGTGACTGTACGACATCGCTAGCAGAGAAGTGAACAAAATCAATAGCCTAATTCCCTTCAATTCTCCATAGCATCGACAAGGCCTGATTTAACACGACGTGGCAAGTCAATCTGACTCATGTCCCCATTGACAATCATCTTAGAATTAAAACCAAGACGAGTCAAGAACATCTTCATTTGCATGATGGTTGTGTTTTGTGCCTCATCAAGGATAACAAGGCATCCTCTAGGGTACGACCACGCATATAAGCGAGGGGGGCAATCTCAATAATTTCACGTTCCATAAGGCGGGTCGTTTGTTCCTTGCCGAGAATTTGATAAAGGGCATCATAGACAGGACGAAGGTAAGGATCCACCTTTTCCTTGAGATCACCAGGCAAGAAACCAAGACTTTCACCTGCCTCAACCGCCGGACGTGTCAGAACAATACGTTTAACTTGACCACGTTTAAGAGCTGTAACCGCAAGGGTAACCGCCAAAAAGGTCTTCCCTGTACCAGCTGGACCAATTCCAAAGACCACATCATGAGTTTTAATGCTATCAACATAAACCTTTTGTCCTAAAGTCTTCACTCGGATAGGCTTACCACTGTTGTCCTTGATAATCTCTTCTTCATATAAAGCAACAAACTTGTCAATCGAACCATCTTGAGCCATGGTTAAGGCTGCGACAACATCTGAAGTGTTGACTAGCATTCCACGCTCCACCAAAACAAGGAGAGCTTGAATGGTCAAGCGAGCCAATTCAACACTTTCCTCGTCATCTCCAAGGATCTGCACACGCTCTGTTCGAGCATGAATAATAACATTTAGGTTTTCTTCAATAAGTTTTAGATGACGCTCATTAGTCCCAAAAAGTGACAAGACATCATCTGGGTGATTTAGGGTAATTTCAACAGAATACTCTTGCAAATAGAGTTCCTCTTTCTTTCGTCTTTTTCTCCATTATATCAAAAAAATCACGCCAAGCGTGACTTTTTGTAATTCTTAATTATGCGTTAAATGACACGTGAACGTGGTCATAGTGGTTTTCAGTAATGCTACCACGGTCAGGCATTTGGTTCCAAGTGTTTGCTGGTCCGTAGATATTATCTACTGGTGCGTAGAATTGTTGTCTGTAGATGATATATGAAATACCTGCATTTGAGATATTGTCTACTGCATATTGAGCGACTTGATTACCAACTTCTGAACCAACTGGAACCATAACGTCAACGGCAAGTCCTTGACCATGGTCTTGTGGATCACCTTCACGGTAACCACCGATATCAGTAAGACCGAATTGTGCTGCTACATCTTGACGGAAAGCTTCAGCTTGTGGTTGAAGGTGTGGATCCGTTGGAAGTGTATTCGTTGATGCAGGTTGTACTGCTGGTGCCTCTGAAGCTACTGGTGCTTCTGAAGCAGCTTCTGATGTTGCTGCTGGTTCTGCCACTGGCTGTTCTGCTGGCGCTTCTGAAGTCGCTGGTACTTCTGAAGACGCTTCTGATGTTGCTGCTGGTTCTACCGCTGGAGCTTCTTCTTTTACTTCAGGTTGTGCTGGTGTTTCAGCAGCTGGAGTAGTTTCTGCTTCAGGTGTAGCCTCTGCTGACGCAGTGACATGATCAATAGCATCAGCAACTAGTTGTTCAGTTTCTGCGTATGCTGGTGCTTCTGATGCTGATGCGATAGCTTCTGTTACTTCTGAAACAGCTTGAGTTGACTCTTCTGTAGCAGGTGCTTGAGTAGCTGTTGTGCTTACTGTTTCAACTGGAGCTGTCAAGTCCGCTGCAACTACAGATTGACCATTTACAGTCACTTCGTTAGTTGTCAAATTAGCTTCTGCAACCACAGGTGTAGTTGATGTTTCTGAAGCTGGAGTTTCAACTTTAACAGAGACAGCTTGATTATCAGCATTGTATGTTGTTGTCAAGACTGTCCCAGGGTAAATCAAATCAATGTTTGTGATTTGATTGATGTTAGCCAAAACATTCACATCGATACCCATTGCTTCAGCGATACTTCCCAAAGTATCACCGTATTGAACTGTATAAGTTTGTTGGTTATCACTTACAGCGATATCTGCTTTGATTTGATCTACTGAACGTGCCACCCAGTTTGAAGTTTCATCGGCATGTACATGACTTGCAGCAAAAAGTGAAAGTGCTGCGGTCGAGTAAAGAAGTGCCTTTGTTGTTTTAGATTTTGATAACATGTATAATTCATTCCTTTTTTAACAATTTTAACATATACAATAATACCACACTTTTTGTCAAAAGAGGGGTGATTTACTGCACTTTAAAGCAATTACTAACTAGTTGTAACAAGCCTAATTTATTGAAAAAAAGCTGAGATATTTGTAAAAAATTGTAACAATTCATACCAATTCAAATGGTAATTACTTTTTAAAGAAAATGCTAAAAGTCATTATGCTTATCGTAGACTTAGTCGCTATTAATGAGCCAGATAATCTTCCCAAATCTGGTCAAACTGCCCCAAATTAAAGGAAAAACTAGCTTGATCTTCCAAGTAACGACTAACTTCTTCGAAGTCATCAGTATGCTTCGGGAAGGTTGAATCTTCAAAAGCCAAGTCAGCCAAGATTGCTACTGGTTCATTGGATTTCGGATTACGCTGGGCCATCAACCAAGTATAAAAGGATTTTCTCATGCCTTCTCCTAACCGATTAATTCTGTTCCAAACTGGTCTTGTTTGACTTTTTTAGCCTTCATCAGACCACCTAAAGCTTTCTTAAATTGTCCCTTAGAAATACCGAAGGTTGCCTTGATATCTGCTGGTGATGACTTGTCATTAAGCGTCATAAAGCCACCATTGCTCTCTAAATAAGTCAAAATCATCTGAGCATCATTTTCAAGCATTTCAAAAGAACGTGGTTTAAGAGAAAGATTGAGGGTACGGTCAACTTCTCTGAACCCAATCACACGCGCTTCAAGGACCTGACCTAAGCGTGGCTCAGCATAACGTTCTGAGGGATGGATGAAACCAAGCATGTTATTCTCTGGTAGATAAACAAAGGTTCCTGAGAGTTTGAGACGGTAGGCAATGGCTGGCCATTTTTGGTTTTGCATATTATCGTAAGCGGGACCAGCCATACGTTGAAAGACCTCAGGTTCAGCAGGAAGCCCCCAAATACGGTCTTTTTTATCCACATCGAGTTTGATATAGAGCTTGTCACCTTTCTTAGGCCAAAGCTCTTTGAGTTCCGGCAAAACATCAAGAGAGACAACAATCTCCTTATCTGGAATTCCCACATCTACAAAGACACCCAAATCCTTACGAACTTCAGTGACCTCTCCCCAATCATAAGAATCACGAGTTGCTTTGATTTCCTTTTGAGTCAGACGTGATTTTTGCTTGCTATCTGTATAGGCGAAACCTGTCACCATGTCACCAATGGCGTGTTCCCCTTCTTCTTTAGACAAGGCAAAAGTCACACCGTCCTTTTGAACAAAATAAAATTTGTCATTTTCATCAGTTACTAGGGCAGTAATAATTGTTCCAAGTAATGTATTCATCTTTTTTCCTCTAAAAAGAGAGTCGGACAAGGAAGCTAACATAGTCCATGCTCTTTTGCTTCTGTCCCACTCTCCTTATTTTTCTATTGATTAAACAGTAAGGAGTTCTTTTTCCTTTTCTGCTGTCATGCTGTCAATCTTCTTAACAGCGTCATCAGTTGCTTTTTGGATATCTTTTTCCAAAGCTTTCAATTGATCTTCTGTGATTTCTTTGTCTTTTTCTTGCTTCTTAGCTTCATCCATTGCATCACGGCGGATGTTACGGATAGCAATCTTAGCATTTTCACCGACTTTTTTCACTTCTTTAGCTAACTCTTTACGTGTTTCTTCTGTAAGTGCTGGGATAACCAAGCGCACAACAGAACCATCGTTAGCTGGGTTAATACCAAGATCAGATTCGTTGATTGCACGTTCGATATCAGCAATTGAACCTTTATCAAATGGTGAAATCAAAAGAACACGTGCTTCAGGAACAGTGATTGAAGCCAATTGGTTAAGTGGTGTTGGAGCACCATAGTATTCTACAGTGATACGGTCAAGAAGTGATGCATTGGCACGGCCTGCACGGATAGATCCAAATTCACGGGCCAATGACTCGTGTGAGTGGGCGAAACGTTCTTTTGCTTTTTCAATAATTGCGTTTGTCATAAATTCTCTCTTTCTTATTTGTGTGATTCTGCTTTGTTAGATACAGTTGTTCCAATTTGTTCACCAAAGATAACACGTTTGATGTTTCCTGGTTCGTTCATGTTGAAGACAACAAGGTCAATGTCATTATCCATTGAAAGGGTAGAAGCTGTGGCATCCATAATTTTCAAACCACGTTTGATAACTTCCACATGTGTCAATTCATCAAATTTGACAGCATCAGCGTTTTTACGAGGGTCGTCATTGTAGACACCATCAACGCCGTTTTTAGCCATAAGAATAGCATCAGCTTCAATTTCAGCTGCACGAAGAGCCGCTGTTGTATCTGTTGAGAAGTACGGTGAACCAATACCTGCTGCAAAGATAACAATACGACCTTTTTCAAGGTGACGAAGGGCACGACCACGAATATAAGGCTCTGCCACAGATTTCATATCAATCGCTGTCTGAACACGTGTATCAACACCGAGTTGTTTCAAACTATCTGCCATAACAAGGGCATTCATAGTTGTTCCAAGCATTCCAGTATAGTCCGCTTGAACACGATCCATTCCTGCTTCAGCTGCAGGTTCCCCACGCCAAAGGTTACCACCACCGATAACTAGAGCAATTTGAATACCTGAATCCGCTACCTCAGCAATTTCTTTAGCCATAGCTTGGACAGTTGGAAGATCAATCCCAACACCTCGTTCACCAGCTAGAGCTTCACCTGAAAGCTTAATGAGGACACGTTTGTATTTTGGTTCTGCCATGATTTCTCCCTATTAACTATTTTGTTTTATGATTTGATTCTTAGCTGAGATTTATCTTTCCTAAGTCATCCATATACCAGCCTTTTAAGGTCGTTAAGGGGCTCATTCGAGCATCTCCTTTTTATGATTAGGATAGGAAAATGGTTTCTTTTTGCAAAGGAAACACTAAATCTTCATCCTTACTATTTTATCATAAATTAGGGTTTTCACCTAGTCAAATATTTAAAAAATATCCTTACAAGATAACCGTAAAGGTGATGGTGTCATTTTTATAAGAGGCAAAGATACGCCCCTTAAATAATTTGACCATGCTTTGAGCCATGGAGAGGCCAATACCAAACCCCTTGTGTTCTCTGTTATTATGGGATTCTTCGATACGATAAAAACGCTCAAAAAACTTACTATAGTCAACATCCTTACCATCTTTATAGGTGTTTGACACTTCTAGACGAGCCCGTTTTCGTGTCCTTCCAATCTGACGGAGCCTTACGGTTACAGTCCCTTCTGGATCACAATACTTGTTAGCATTATCCACAAGGAGGGTTACAAGTTCAAAGAGAGACTTCTCCTCTGCTTTCACATGAATATCCGGTGTGATGTCCATAACGAAAGATTTACCATCTCGAACGACAGGCCCCTTAAAGTCCTCTGCTGCATCCTCAGTAATATAGGAAAAATCTACATCTTGAAGAACGATATCCGGCTGCTCCTCCAGACGAGATAGGGCTACCAGAGAATTGATTAAAGTGGTCAAACGTGCCACCTGGTCATTCGTCGACTTGGTCCACTCATTCTCTCCAGTCATGAGTTCTTGTAGCTCCGTATTAGCAGAAATAATGGCCAATGGTGTCTTTAATTCATGACCAGCATTGGTAATAAAACGTCGCTGCTTTTCGTAGTTTCGAATGAAGGGACGAATGACAATTCCTGATAAGGCACTGACAATGATGACAAAAAAGATAAAGCCAAACATTGATAAAAGGATAGAAAGACTTAACAAGGCTTGGGAAGAATTATAATAAGAGGTCGTGTCCAGAAAGACCACAAGGATCTTATTTTTGCTGACTTTACTAACCTGATAACTGAGATTAATATTTTTTTCTCTAATGGTTCCAAGAGTACTCGTCATTCGGCTAGCTGCACGGGCATAAGTAGCGGCCTCTTCATCATTTATCAAGGAAGTATGACTGGTGTCCTGACTGACCACTTCTTCACCAGACAAGGTCACGCTGAAAAAACGAAAACTATCTGATGGAATTTCACGCCCTTGATTGGTCTCAATTTTTTTCGTTTTTCCGAAACTACCATTATTTTCTGTAAGCGTGTTGAGAACCTTACTAATTTCCTGCTCCGTCTGAAAGGACCTCACAGTATTGATGATTCCCACCGTAAAGACCAAGATAAAGAGGATAGCCAAGGAAGCAATCGTAATAAATTGAAGTCGTAAACGTCTAAACATGAGCTACTCCTCTCTAATTGGCGAGAAGGCAAAAGTCGCCACCTTTTTCACCAAGAATGCTGATGTCAGCCTGGATGGCTTGCAATTTCTGACGCAGATAGGAAATATAGACCCAGACAATCGACTCGTCCACATCTCCCTCATCCTCCCAGATGGTCTTAAAAAGGTGCTCAGTCGTTAATTTCTTAGCAGGATTAAGCATGAAGTGGGCCATTAACTTTGTCTCTCTGCTTGAAAGTCGAATAGCGTTCCCAGCTACCAACTCCTGCTCTTCTTGGTCCAAACGAACAGAACCAAGAGTCAAAATTTTGGCAGTGAAGCTCTCACTCACACGACGTTCTAATGAGCGCAGACGAGCCAAAAGTTCCTTAAGGGAGATTGGCTTGGTCAAGTAATCGTCTGCCCCAGCATCAAGCCCGGTCACGCGATCATCAATTTCAGCCATAGCTGTCAACATAATGACATGTGTCCTGTCCCCAGAAGAGCGAATCTCTTTCAGGGCCTCGATACCTGTTTTAATGGGCATCATAATATCCATGATCATCACTTGATAGGCATTTTGTGCAGCTAAATCAACAGCCTCTTGCCCATTGAATGCTTGATCCACCTCATAACCCTGATGCTCTAGGGCTGCCTTGTAAACTCGAGAAAGAGCCTCTTCATCCTCAGCTAGTAGAATTTTCAAAGCCATTCTAGTCCCCTCCTTCTTGAATTAAGTTACGGATGGTCTGCATGGTCAAATCGCATGAAGCTAATTCATCCGCACAGCGCTTAAGCTCACGGGTAATCATTTCTGGATTTTTGATGTCGTGCTTGTACTTCATCTGATGCTCCAAACTGGCCCAAGAATCCTGAGCGATGGTTCGAAGCTGAACCTCAACAAAATAGGTTCCTTTCTCATTTCCTAAGACATCTGGAAACTCGGTTTCGATTTCCAAAATGAGGTGGTAAGAACGATAGCCATTGGGCTTAGCATTTAAAATGTAATCTTTCTCGTTATAGATAGAAACGCCAGGGATAGTCTTGATGACATCGATAGTTTTATAAATATCATCAACAAAGCCACAAACGATTCGAATTCCAATACTGTCACGAATTTCCTTGAGAGCAGATTGGCTGGTTTCAGGCAAATTTTTCCTACGACACTTTTCACGCATAGAATCGCTTTCTTTGATTCGTGAAATAAAATGTTCATAGAGTTTAAAGCCTGTTTCTTTTTTGCTAGTAATATTAGCCGCAATAATCGGGTCTGTTATTTCTTGTAAAATCTTGGGGAGATACTGAGCATATTCCCCATAAATACTTGGAGTTGACATATAAACCTCCTCTAATAGCGTTTCCTAATTATAGCATAGTTAGACTTAAAAATAAGGAATGAGCCAGACAAGAAGGACTCTAAAGCTAAGAAAAAAATCCAGCCGAAGCCAGATTCATTTTGCTTATCTAAGTTAAATAGCACAAGGCTATGCATCAAGTGATTTGACAAAAGGCCAGTTGCCTAGTTTGTGTGTTTCGTAGGTCAAAACCTTATAACCACATTGTTTGTAGCCATTTTTTTCGTAGAAAGGTACATTGTAATCACGATTGGTAATCAAGCCAAGGCTGTGACCTCCTGTACTACGTACAAAAGGTTCAACCCCTTCAAGCAAAAAGAGACTTCCTATCCCTTTTCTTTGATAATCTGGAGTCACCGCCAACATCATCAGGTACCAGTCGTATTCTGCAGAATCTTCCAGATGTCTTTCGGACTCTTCAACAAAGTTAAAATACTTGAACAACTTAGTGATGCTTATAAAACTGAAAAGCTTGGTCGCCCCATTTTGAAGATAATTAAGCATAGAAATCGTCTGATGCTGTAAAATAGCTGCCGCAACAATGCGACCGTCCTTTTCAGCCACCAAACATGAGTCCTGTTTAATCGCCAAACGCACCAACACTTCCTGCAAGGCTAAGACAAATTCCTTATACTGTTCAGGATTCTTTAAATTACTGGCAATCATTGAAAGATAGGGGTAATCTTCAAAGGCATCTGCACATACTTGTGCAACTTCCTGAACTTCGTCTAGTCTTGCTTTGCGATATTGCATCATAATCTCCTAATCTGTCTGTTTTTTTCAGTATAACACAAAACGCATGACTGACAGTCATACGTGCTATAGATTTTTGTAAAATCTTATAATTTTATAAGAAAAGTTTAGGCAACTTCTTCTGTAAATTGACTATTATAAAGATCAGCATAGAAACCATCTGCTGCCATGAGCTCATCATGATTGCCCTGTTCAATAATGTTACCATCTTTCATCACAAGGATAAGGTCAGCATTTCGAATGGTTGATAAGCGGTGAGCAATGACAAAGGAAGTCCGACCTTCCATAAGCTTGTCCATGGCTTTTTGAATCAATTCTTCTGTTCGGGTGTCAACTGATGATGTCGCTTCATCCAAGATAAGAAGAGGGGCGTCCTTAAGAAGCGCACGCGCAATGGTCAAGAGCTGTTTCTGACCAACTGATAAGGTCACAGAATCATCCAAATAAGTATCATACCCCTTTGGAAGTGTGGTGATGAAGTGGTGAACACCGACAGCCTTAGCTGCAGCAATAACTTGCTCATCAGAAATATTCTCTTGGTTGTAAATCAAATTATCACGAATAGTACCTTCAAAGAGCCAAGTGTCTTGAAGCACCATAGAGAATTGATCATGAACAGTTTCACGTTTCATGTCGTTAGTATCCACACCGTCAATGGTGATACGACCTTGGTCGATGTTATAGAACTTCATAAGCAGGTTAACAATAGTCGTCTTACCAGCACCCGTTGGACCAACGATTGCAATCTTTTGACCTGGCTTAGCAAGAGCTGAAAAGTCATGAATAATAGTCTTTTCAGGAGTATAACCAAAGGAAACATGGTCAAAGACTACTTGACCTTTAGTATCTGTCAACTCAGCTGTCTTAGCTGACTCGTCGTCCATATCTTTTTCTTCCAAAAATTCAAAGATACGACCAATGGCTGCAGTAGCTGACTGGAGTTGTGTGATTCCTTGTGCAATTTGAGAAAGAGGTTGTGAGAAGATACGAACATAGGTCATGAAGGCTACCACATCACCAATCGTCAAGCTACCATCAATAACTTTGATGGCACCCACAAGACAGACCATGACATAACCAAAGTTCCCAATGAAAATCATAAGTGGCATCATAATACCTGAGATAAACTGTGATTGCCACATCGATTTATAAAGTTTATCATTAAGCCCCTTGAAAGCTTGACTGCTTTCTTGAGCAGCATTGTAACTCGTTACGACTACTTGACCCGTGTAGATTTCTTCAATATAACCATTAATATTAGCCAAATTTTCTTGTTGGCGTTTGAAAAGGGGTTGCGAGAAGCCCATGATGAAGGCTACCAGAACAAAACCTATCAAGACAGAACCAATCGCAGTGAAAGCCATAGTGACATTTGAGTAGAACATCATAATAATGGCTGCCACCAAGAGAACACTTGAAGTAATCAATGTACCTAAGCCTTGGCTAAGCGATTGTCCCAAAAGGTCAACGTCATTGGTCACACGAGAGAGGGTATCCCCTTGAGAGTGACTGTCGAAATAATTAAGAGGGACACTGTTGATTTTCTTTTGGATAGCTGTACGGAAACGTTGTGAAAAGCGTTGTGTAACTGTCGCAACCGTAAAGTTTTGTAAGTAACCAACAATCGCTGAAATGGCATAGAGAACAGCCAAGGTCATAGCAATACTTGCTACCTTGTCCAAATCAATACCTGGAATCGTCCCCATTTTTGTAGGTGTGATACCTTCAGTAATAGTATTGGTAATTTCTTTAAGCTTATCTGGTCCAATAACTGTAATGACCGCTGAAATAATTGCTCCAAAAATCGCAAGGACAAACGGAATTTGGAAACCTTTAATATAGGGTTTTAAGCGTTTATAGGATGATGTTTTGGGCTTATTTTCCATTTTCTAACTCCTCCTTAGACAATTGTGAATAGGCAATTTCTTGGTAAACCTCATTATTTGCCAAAAGTTCCTTGTGAGTTCCTTGACCAACGACCTTACCTTGGTCAAGTACCAAGATTTGGTCCGCATCCATAATAGTAGAGATACGTTGGGCAACAATCAACTTGGTCATATCTTGTGTTTTTTCAGCCAATTCTTGACGTAACTTACGATCGGTCTTATAGTCCAAGGCTGAGAAGGAATCATCGAAAATCAAGATTTCAGGCTTACGTGCCAAAGCACGCGCAATAGCTAAACGTTGCTTCTGTCCACCTGAGAAGTTAGACCCAGCTTGGGCAACTTCTGCTTTAAGTTGACCTTCTTTATTTTCAACAAAGTCTTTTCCTTGAGCCAATTCAAGGGCTTCCCAAATCTTAGCATCATCAAGAGGACTGTTATTGCTCGTTCCCATCGTCATATTTGACGTGATATCACCTGAAAAAAGCACAGCCTTCTGAGGAATATAACCGACTATATTGTGCAAGGTTTCATGGTCATAATGTCGCACATCGACACCGTCAACCTTGATTGTTCCTTGCGTGGCATCATAAAAACGTGGGATAAGGTTGACAAGCGTTGATTTACCAGATCCAGTCGAACCAATAAAGGCAACCGTGTCACCTTTTTTAGCTTTGAAGCTAACATGCTCCAAAACAGGCTCTGAAGTTTCAGAATAACGGAAGGAAACATCATCAAATTCGACAGTACCCACTTCTTTAGGTTTTTTAGAACTATTTTCAGGATAAGAGACTGAAGATTGGGTATCTAGAACTTCATTGATACGACCAGCTGCTACAACTGCACGTGGAAGAAGGAAGAAAACAACAATCATCATCATGAATCCCATAACAACCTGCATGGCATAAGATGAATAAACCACCATGTCTGAGAAAAGATGGATCTTATTTTCCATGGCACCAGCAATCTTAGTTGGATCTGTTGGAATCTTAACATCTTCAATCAAATGTGCACCAATCCAATAAATAGCCAGTGTCAAACCACTTGATACAGCAGTCATTACCGGTGTCAGTAAGGCCAAAGAACGACCGATAAAGAGATTGTTTTGGGTCAAATCAGTATTGGCCTTTTCAAATTTATCCTCTTGATAACTTTCGGCGTTATAGGCACGCACCACACGAATTCCAGTAAGAGATTCACGCGTTACGCTATTCAGTTTATCGGTCAGAGTTTGAATCAAGCGTTGCTTAGGCATAACCATAATCAAGAGGAAGAGCATGAGAATGGCAATCACTGCCACAGCGACAAGCAAGGCAAGGAGCCAATTTCCATTTTTATCGGCAATCTTTGTAATCGCCCAAATGGCCATGATAGGCCCCTGTGTAATAACCTGTAACCCCATGGTAAGTACCATCTGCAATTGGGTAATATCATTTGTCGTACGGGTCAAAAGACTAGGAATTGAGAATTTCTTGATCTCAGCATCCGAAAAATCTAGAACCTGATGGAAGATATCATCACGAAGACGGGTGGTAAAACTTGCCGCTGTTCTGGCAGCTAAGAAACCAACAACTACAGAGGCCATAAAGCCTGCAAATGACATTAAAAGCATTCGCATCCCTGGGGCATCTGTATTCCAGGCAAAAATATCCGACGCTTTAGTTCCCTTAGTTGATAAGAGTGTCGTAATATCAGACATATAGTCTGGAATTTTCAAGTTTAGATAGACGTTCAAGCAAACAAAAATCACCGCTAAGACAATCATGATTAACTCTTTTGTCGTCAAACGTTTAAAAATTTTAAACATAAGTTACTCCTTATTTTTTTCTAAATTCATACGAATTTGGTGAAAGACACGAAAGGCTGTTTCAGCATCTTCTTTGGAAATACCTTCTAACAGCTGTTCATGGATGGCCTCTCGAAAATGTTTGACATCTCGAGCTTTCTTTTTACCTAAGTCTGTCAGATGAACATACTTGTAGCGTTTATCCTTGTCCGATGTCACCAACTCAACAAAACCATTTTTTTCCATTCGTTTGACCAAATTACTAGCCACTGATTTAGAAATACATAGTCTTTTTTCAATGTCTTTGATAAAGATTTCTTTATCTTGATTGTCAGACAAATACTTGACAGCAAATCCTTGCGGGCCAGCTAAATGCTCAACCCCATGGACCTTTCCTAACTCTTGCACGCGAGATTCCATAGTATTGATGAATTCTCTGAATTCACTAAAAGTATCTTTTCCATGCATCGCAAGTCCCTCCTTGAATAATTCTCATGGAAACTATTTTAGTTCTTATGAGAACTAATGTCAAGAAAAAAGTTCTTATGAGAACTAAAAAAGAGTGAGAAAGAAAATTTCTTTCCACTCTCACTCCTGTAACTGTGATTATTAAGGCTTTGAAATCTAAAATCTAACAACGCTTGAGCTAGGCTATCTAAATAATAATCCCCTCCAAATGATCCAATTCATGTTGAATAATTTGGGCTGGCATACCAGAAAAACTTAACTGTTTGGGCATCCATTGTTCATCTAAATAAGCAACCTCAATCGACTCATAACGTTTGGTTGGACGACTTCCTTCTAAAGACAAACAAGACTCCTCTGTTTGAAAAGGTGAGGACTTGCTGATTAAAACAGGATTAAACATGACTAGATTAACAAAACCGATATTGACGATAATAACACGCTTTTTAACGCCAATCATATTGGCAGCCATACCCAAACAGGCATCCTTATGAAACTCCAGTGTATCACGTAAATCTTTAGCCAAATAGAGGTCTTCTTTAGTCGCTTCTGTCGATTTTTGTCCAAGGAAAAAGACATCCTTTACGATAGTTTTTATCATCTATTTACTCCCTTTTCTTATCTAAACTATGAAATCATATCTCCTTCTTTTATCAGAGACGAAGGTTTTCAATTTCATATTAATCACCTTGACCTATTATATCAAAAGGCCTACCCTCTAGTAAAACAGACAAAAAAAGAAACCCGCAGGCTTCTTTTTAGTCATCTTTCTTCACTCTATACAAATAACCAATAAACGCCAAAAGACTAATAGTTGAAACACCCATTGCCAATTTGGCAACTGGGGTATAGCTATAGGTCAAAACGACACCATGCTTACCTGGTGGTAGGACTAGATTAGTCGGATTCTTTTTCTTATCTAAGTAAGTAGTGATGCGCTTTCCATCAATTCTTGCTTCTTGTCCTTTGTAGTAGAAAACTGGTAGCGACAAGACTTTAGCTTCTTTTGACTCGTTGTTTACTGTAAGTGCTAGCTCCTTTGGAGAACGGTTGATGGTTGACTTAATTTCCTGATTATCCAAGAAAAGATGTTTGTCAAAGACAAAGCCAAAGGGCACTTCTTTATTGGTGTAATCGCCATTTATATTTTTATAAGTTCCCTTAGCTAGCATTTCTCTCGTGACTTTTGTATTGCTTGGCAATATATTCTTGGCTTTAGTCATCTTATCTTGGACAGTAACAATCTGAAACATATTCAGACAAAGACCAAACAAGACAAGTATCGTCGCTGCCTTCATAGACAGATTTTCCAAGATATTAGCCAAGGCTAAACTGAAGAAAAGCAAGGCAAAACTCCATAATCTCCAAGGAAATTGAAGGTTGGACACTGGACTCTCCTGTAATAACTGCCAAGGAAAACTATTCAAAGTTAAAAAAGCCAAAACAAGAGAAATAAAAAGGTAAATTCTAGCTTCCCTAACCTTAACAAAACGCTTAGTAAAAATCAGGCTTAGCACTAGGCCCAGGAGGTAGAGAAGATTAACTGATGGAGTCCTTAAATCACTTTTTAGAATCAACTCCCAGTTGTCTGCCAGACTTAAAGCAGTCTTTGATAGGAGCGGTTTAAAAGTCGTTCGTAGAGTGACATACTTGAATTGCTCTATCATAGGAACAAAGAAAGCTAGAGACATACTAAGAGTGACAAGGGTAGCCTTAAGAAATCCTAGGACACGTTCTTTTTTATTATCCCAAATCCAAAAACTAGTTACCACCGCAAAGAAAATCCCAACAGAAGCCAAAAGGACCGATAAGACATGGGAATAAACTAAACCAAGCATCCCAAGAGTCAAGATCCACCATTTCTTGTAATCTCCAAAAGTTATCAAACGAACGCCAACGAAAACTAGAGGTAGAAAAATCATCGCTAACGTTTCGCCAACGGCTGCCCTGTAATAAGAATTGTGCAAGAAATACCCCGAAAAGAGATAAAAGGTAGCAAATATCATCACCTGTTTATCAGAATA
>ENA-OQBV01000683-OQBV01000683.1-human-gut-metagenome-genome-assembly--contig:-NODE-683-length-18695-cov-4.229212_pt1 | contig 18695 bp, 11 predicted proteins | sample MGYA00242750_ERZ504559 | MGnify/ENA primary metagenome ERZ504559 (study PRJEB26092, sample SAMD00036230) | human gut metagenome | host: Homo sapiens | study: EMG produced TPA metagenomics assembly of... | reverse complement strand
CCATTGGTATCTTGGGTTATTCATTTAACGCCATACAATGCGACTGCACAGATTGCGAATATGCATACTATATTTAATGTTTGTACAACAATCTTGTTGCTTCCATTTGGAACATACTTGGCTGAGTGTGCCGAAAAGGAATGACACTGTTGTTTGTTTTGATCGCAGTCCGTCTGGACCTTTTGATGGGGACAAATTATCTGAGGGATGCCGTGTGCATTGCGTTTATCGCAAATGAAGCATTGTCTATTCTGGAAAATGCCGGGCTTATGGGGATGCCCATTCCAGAAGTACTCAGACAGGCAATTGACATTTTAAATGGAAAAGCAGAGAAATATACAGAAAGCAGGGGAGAACGATGAAGAAAGAGGAATTTATTCAGAAAATCGCAGGATATGTAAAGAAATATGCGGCTGCATATGAAATCAAAGTATGCAGTCCCATCATTGCACAGGCAATTTTGGAGTCCGGCTGGGGAGAATCCAGGCTGGCGAAAGACTATCACAATTATTTTGGGTTGAAATGTGGGACGAAATGGCAGGGGAAGTCCGTCAATCTGGCAACCTGGGAGGAATACGAAGCCGGAACGGCAACCGTGATTTCCGATTATTTCCGGGTATTTGACAATATGGAAGAGGGGGTGAAAGGATATTTTGAACTGCTTCAGCTTCCACGTTATCAAAATCTGAAGGGAATCACAGAACCCAGACGATATCTGGAAACCATTTGGGCAGATGGGTATGCGACTAGTTCTGTCTATGTGCAGAAAAATATGGAACTGATTGAGCAGTATCAGTTAATGAAGTATGATGAAAATGCATCGGGAAGAAGCGCTCAGGATGTATTGAACGTGATGCGTTCGTGGATTGGCTACAGTGAAGCAAACGGGAAGTTCCGGCAGATTATTGATCTGTATAATTCGCATCAGCCACTGGCGAGGGGATATGCCGTACAGTATACCGATGAGTGGTGTGATACCGCAGTTTCTGCAGCAGCGATTCAGGCAGACTGTGTGGACTTGATCGGAACAGAATGCGGATGTGAAAAGCATATTGAGATTTTCAAAGAAAAGGGAATCTGGATCGAAGATGGAACCATAGTGCCACTGCCCGGAGATATCATTTTGTATAACTGGGATTTCCAGGTACAGCCAAATGACGGGTATTCCGATCATATCGGGTATGTAGAGTCTGTTTCAGGCCAAATGATCACAGTGATGGAAGGGAATTATAATGAGGCAGTGGCAAGACGAAAAATTCCGGCAGGTTGGGGGCAGATTCGCGGATATGCAAGACCAAAGTATGCAGAGGGCGTGACAGGGCAGCCGTCCAAAAGTATTGAGGAAGTTGCCGGGGAAGTGATACAAGGAAAATATGCAAACGGTAAAGAACGAAGAAAGAAGCTGTGTGATATGGGATACGATCCGGATGCTGTTCAAAGGGAAGTAAACAGACAGTTGAGTCAAAATGAGGCTCCGGCGGAATATTATGTTGTGCAGGAAAATGATACTTTATCAGAGATTGCAAAGCGTTTTGCAACAACTTATCTGGAACTGGCAGCATGGAATGGAATTGCAGATCCGAACATGATCTACGGTGGACAGAAAATCAGGATTCGATGAAGAAATATTGGCAGAAATGATTGAAAAATTACCGTAAAAATTTGATGTGAAAACGTAATATGTAAAAAATAGACAAAATAAATGAGCGAAATCTATTGTGATAGTAAAGAAAGTACAATTTCTGGTAAATATATTCCATATTAAAGGAGGGAACAGTATAGTACTCTAGAATTCAAGCGGGAAAATCCCAGACATGTAAGGAACCAGAAAAAAATAAAGCATTTTCTGGTTTTACTTTCATGTGGAAGAAAAGGAGGAAAATGAGGATGAAAACCAGAAAAGAAGGGAGCAAAGCCAGATTACTCGGACTGTCATGCATGGCGCTTGTGCTGACGGCATTTGGGGTAACAGGAGTCCGTGCAGATGCGGCAGATGCAAAAAAAGCACCGCCACTGGTCAATCTGGCAGAGGAAAAGGATGTCAAAGTCACAGTCGGGGAAAATATGGATCTGAAAAATGCGGATTTATTAACCGACGGTGACAAATATTATCTGCAGCATGATGCTACAGGTAATAAAGAGGGAAACAACTGGGAGAATTATCAGGAACAGGGAACAGAAGTCACCAGCACTGCAGAAGGAAAAAACGGGGTGTGGGTACAGGTGGATCTGGGTGCATCCTATCCGTTGGAAGTCATCAACCTGAAACGACAGGTATATGATGGACAGGCGACAATCGGAAATGGAAATCCGAGTGGTCAGGGAAAACGTCTGAAAGGAACCAAGATTTCTTATAAAAATACTGCCATTGTGATTGGAAACGAAGAGGATTTATCGGACGGTCAGATCGTTTATTATGAAGGAAATCCGACACTTCCGGATGGAGTGAAACAGCCGGAGAATGTTTCAAAGCCATACGAAGAAGCGATGGGTGGACAGTGGTTCTATATGGATTATGCAAACAAGAATGGACTTGGGGCCACAGAGCTTGGAACAACAAAAGAGGCACGTTATATCAGAGTGTATACAGAGAATCCAAAAGGTGCCGCAGTAAAATTCATGGAACTGGGTATTTATGGATATGAAAATGAGCAGGATGTGCAGTCACAGGATGGTCCAAGACGTGTGATCGATAACGAACATCCGATGATGATCGCAACAGCGTATTCCAACGATGTCTATGAGATAGGACAGGAAGAAGGACCAGAATTACAGGGATCTAACACAGTAGACGGAAGATGGAATGCTATTCCGGATGATCTGAAAGAGAATAACGTTTTGCTGTTACATACAAACAACCTCAGACAGTTTGCTCCGGATCATATCGGACAGGCTTATCTGCAGGCATTCCATGAACATGGGCTGCAGATTGCCTATGAACAGGGAGCGCCGATTATGCTTCTTGGATTGACAGCAGCTGCAACACCGGAAAATGGAGGAACACAGTACAATATTACAGCGGATATGGATTACGGCTGGTTGGATCTGATGTACCGTATGTATCCGAATATGCAGGGTGTGTTCAATACAGAGAACTTCTGGGCAGGTATTCATCCTCCATGCGAAGGAAGCGCTAAGATGCTGGAGATTGCTGACCGATTCGGTGGATTCTTTGTATGGTCAGATCAGGATCACGGTTCTACAGTGACGAATATTGTCAGCAATGCAAATATGAAAAAGGCACTGGAAAAACACGGAGATGCATTCTACTTGATTTATAAGAACACAAGTTCAAATCAACCGGATGATTTGAAAACAAGCAGTTTCTTCCAGGGAAGCTGGCTGGCAGGATATACCGGAGGCTGGGGAATGCTTTCCGATACCTGGGCATGGGACAAGCAGTTCTCAAAACTCTGGCAAGGAGCTGGAAGCTATAACAACTGGCAGAGACTTTGTGGAGAACCGGAAGCATTGCTTGGAATGCAAATGATGAGCACCTATCTGGGCGGTGGTGTGATCTACACGTTTGAGTTCCCGGAAATCGTATATGGAACAAGCAACACGAACAGTCCGGCAAATACACATGTCCTGACAGAACTGTTCCGTTACATTGTCAATCATCCGGCACCGTCCAAAAAAGAGATCATGGAAGAGACCAAAGCGGTTCTCTATGGAAATGTAAGTTCTGATTTTTACAGTGGTTTATCCGGAAAACCGACAGGATTCCAGATTTATGAAACAGGACGTTATGGCATTATTCCGGTTATTCCGGCATGGGGAACCAGAGCGGAAGTAACAAAAAAACTGATTCAGGAAGCAGACAAACTGGGCGTAACCCCTCCGAATGTACTGGATGTCAAAGACAAGAATCTGTCCGGACAGGCAAAACAAAAGTATTTCAAAGATCTGTATCCAATCGAATATGTAGGAAATGCATTTGCTGACAAATGGGAGGGCACATGGTATCTCTACAACAATAAAGTTAATACAAATGAAAAGCAGCATGCAATTTTACCTCTGGAAGGGGAAGAAGAAAGCGCACGTCTGAAAGTAGAGATGGAGCCTCACGAATTTATGATCATGAATGAATCTGGAGACGGAACAGCGATGGATATCACGCTGAATAACTACAGGGTAAATAAAGATGAGATTATTTTTGATAATAAATTCGGCTTAACGTGGACAGGTGATTTTTCACCGGGACAGACTACAATTAATGGAAAATTATCAGTATATAAATATATGGATGAGTACAATGTGGTAAATGCGCCGGAAGGAAAATTGTCTCCGGAAGATAATGAGCTGCGTACCACTACATTTGAACTGACAAAACTGGCGAAGGAACCAAAAGTGCAGGTTGTAAAGGGACAGCAGCCGGACACAGACGGACAGCCGCAGTACACAGAACCAAAAGTAGAATTTAACGAAGAAACAGGAAAAGCAGTTATCACGATCCAGACAAACGGCTGGGTGGATCTTTCCATTACAGGTCTGGAGTTTGTATATGATGAGAATGCACAGAAAATAGAAGATGAGCCGATCAAATCTGAGAGAACCAATCTGGCAAGAGGCAAAAATGTGAGCTTTTCAGAAGATGCAAGTGAAGCTTCCAGAAGAGACGATGCTGTAGATGGAAATAAGACGAATCCTGATAACTACTCAGATCCTGGCAGAAATAACGGAGGTGCACAATGGCTGCAGGTAGATCTTGGTGGGTTACATCATGTTGAGGAAGTGAACCTGTATCGGTATTGGAATGGAACGCGTAAATATCATGATACCGTCGTACTTCTGTCACCGGACAGTCCTTTGATCCTACTAAAACGTTGGTGCTTTGGAACGGAAATCGGGATGCAGACAGAGAGTGGCCGGCATCTTTAAGTGGAACACAAGGAGAGACACACAAACTTCCAAAAGGCGAAAAAGAAGAATACATCGAGACAAAAGATGGAAAAAACATGAAAGTGTATGGTGAAGGTGTATCTTGGTTAGATACGGACACAAAAACACCATTGCCGAAAGATGGAGAACATTTTGATGCGGGATACATCCGCGTATATATGAACGGAAGTACAGAAGGAAATACAAACCACGTTGTAGAACTGGAAGTAATGGGCGAAACAGGGGATGTGGTGATCAAAGATGAAGAAGCACCAACTGTGCCGGGCAATCTGAGAGTCGTATCTCCGAAGGCATCGGAAGCAGAAATTCGTTTCCTTCCGTCAGTAGATAATACAGGAGTCGAAAAATACAAAGTAAGCTGGAGTAAAGGCGGAGAACAGGTTGGTTTCCGTGAAGTTACACAGACTGCGCTGATCTTAGATCCGTTGGAGGCTGGCAGCGAGTATACTGTTCAGGTAAAAGCTGTGGACAGATATGACAATGAATCTGAAGCGGCAGAAGTATCCTTTACAGCAATGGATATTCAGGTAAGCGCAGATGTTGCTTCCGGACAATATGATTCTGCACAGCAGGTGACATTGACAGCAGGTGAAGGAGCAGAGATTTATTATACTCTGGACGGCAGTCAGCCATTTGAGAAAAATAAAGAAGTTTCTGAGTCCGCTAAAAATATGAAGGACCGATTACAGTCGAGAAAAATACAATTCTGCGGGCAGCAGCAAGAAAAGATGGGGTAGAGTATGGAACAGGTTCCTGGTATTACCTGATCGGAGCGCAGAGTCAGGACAACTGGGAAACACCGAAAGCTCCAAGCGACGTGAGAATTGACAGCAAATCTTCGTCTTCTGCAAATATCAGCTGGGCTGCGGAAGAACCGGGATGTACATACCGTGTGTACTGCAAATGGTAAGATGGTATTGGGAAGGAAAAGAAATGAATCAGACGATTCAGGAGCTGACCCCGCTTACTACATATCAGGTTTATGTAACTGCAGTAAATGAGAGAGGAATTGAATCTCTCCGTTCAGAAACAGTAGAATTCGTCACTATGGCACAGTAGATAGTAGGAGGGAAAAAGATGAAAATAAAGAAATTAACTGCGTACCTGCTGATGTCCGGAATGATTTTAGGAACGATGAGCAGCGATTTGTATACGATCAAAGCACAGGCTGTAGAAACAATAGAAGAAACAGAGGATAAGACACCGGAAAATGAGACACCTCAGATACCGGAAACTCCTGAACAGCCGGAGACAGAACCAGAGAATGAAGAAGTGACGGAAGCAGCACCGGTGGGAGAAATTGAACTTTCTGCAGAACAGTTTCCGGATCAGGTGATACTGACATTTGCAGGAACCTGTGACAAAGATGGAAATGGAAGCCTGTCGGAAGCAGAGTGCATGGAAGTGGAAGAACTGGCAATGCCGAATGCAGGAATTACCGATTTAAAAGGTGTGGAGAATTTCCGAAATTTGCAGCGCGTGGATGTCAGCCAAAATGCGATTGGGGATTTTACACCGGTAAAAGATCTGTCATCTCTGCAGATTTTGAAAGTAAACGGAAATCCGGCTTCCGTGCTGGATGTGACAGGATGCAGCAGTCTGAAAAAGCTGTATGCTCAAAATAGTACATTTTCAGAGCTTCATGTGACAGGACTTGGAAGTCTGGAAGAAGTACGGATTGAAAATAATCATCTTACAGATCTGGATCTGACAGGCCTGACTTCACTGCGTGCATTAAGCTGTTATGGAAATCAGCTGCATACACTGGATGCAAGACCGGCAGCGGCTCTTGAAGTGCTTCAGGCAGACAGTAATGGAATGGAAAGCCTTCTCGTAGAAGGACTTGGAAATTTAAAAACACTTCATTGTCAGAATAACAACCTGCAGCAGATCTCACTCTCAGGTCTGGGAGCATTGGAGGAATTTAACGCAGCAAATAACAGTCTGACAGAACTGATCGTGGATGAAGCAACTGCATTAAAAACGGTTCTTGCAGGAAATAATCAGTTATCCGGAGAGTTCCGTTTCGGAACAGCAAAACAGGTCAGTGTGGAAAACAACCAGATCACAAATCTGATCGGGGCAGAAGAAAATATTGCATACTTAAATTTTAACAACAACCAGCTTACCAGTCTTAAGATGGACAGTGCTGCGCCGGAAAGTGTTTATGGAAACGGAAATAACCTGTCACTGCTGCAGTTTGGAGATGTTTCAAACCTGAAAACATTGTATTGTGCAGAGAATCATCTGGCATGGACAGAGTCAGGAAAGGCTCTGGATTTACAGTTATCTCCGCAGACGATCGAGTTAAAACGGAAATATGACGGTGAAAAGTACTGGACAGATTTAAATGAGGTACTGACACCTCAACAGCTGCAGAGAACGGAAGTTCTGATGGGAGAAAACAGTCAGATTGCTTCATTTGACAAAGAGAGCGGAAAAGTATTCTATACAGGACCGGCTTCTGCACTGGAATATTATTTCACAGCAGGTGATGTCGGAGAAGACGAAGGAAATGCACGGATGCTGGTGCAGGCAAAACTGACAGAAGAAACGCACGTTCCGGGTGCACAGGAAATCTTAAACGACATCCTGGCAAACAATAAGATTCCATCAGAAGTGAAAGCAGGAACAGAAAGACTGGTTCTGCCGGAAGTTCCGGAAGGAAGTAAGATCGAGATCGTGGCAGTGAATCCGGAAGGAATCATCGGACTGGATGGAAAGGTAACAACACCGGAAAACGATACGGATGTGATCGTGACCATTCAGGTAACGGATACAAACGAAGCAACAGCCAAAGCTGATGTGAAGGTTCTGGTAAGAGGAGAAAAAGCAGATCCGGACGACGATAACAACGGAAATGATAACAACGGCGGAAATGACAACAACAGTGGAAACAATAACAATGGCGGAAGCAATAACGGCGGAAATAACAATACAGGAAACAATGGTGGAAGCAGCAACGGCGGAAGTCATAACAATGGAAGTACATCCGGTTCACACTCTCAGAGTGTGCAGACAGGAGACAATGCCAATGTGATCATGTGGGCAGTACTTCTGGTGGCAGCAGTAGCAGCTGTTGGCGCAGTAGTGATTATCAGAAGAAAGAAAAAATAATCAAAACAGAATCGGAAACAAGATATACGGATTCCTCATATATGGGGATTCGTATATCTTACTTTTCAGAGGAAATTTAAAACGGTATAAGTTGAGAAAAGGAGCATTATGATTAAAAAAAGAATCAGACAATTCCTTGCAGGTATTTGCACTATACTGGTGTTACCAATAGGACCGGTATGTGAAGTTTTTGCGAAAGAAGAGAAACAGGAGAATTCGGTATCGACGGAGTCGATTAGTCAATCACTAAAATTATGGTATACGTCACCGGCAAATATCAATACACAGGAAACTAATGGTGGAGAGTGGATGCAACAGTCATTACCTTTGGGAAATGGAAATCTGGGTAATCTGATTTTTGGGGGAATTTCGAAAGAGCGAATACATTTTAATGAAAAGACGCTCTGGACAGGAGGTCCTTCTCCGAGTCGTCCGGGGTATCAGTTTGGGAATAAGGCAACAGCATATACGGATGAAGAAATTGAAAATTACAGAAAACTTTTAGATGATAAATCAACAAAAGTATTTAATGATGATCAAAGTCTCGGTGGATATGGTATGGGAGCACAGATCAAATTTCCGGGAGAAAATAATCTGAACAAAGGAAGTTATCAGGATTTTGGAGATATTTGGCTTGATTTTTCTAAAATGGGACTTCAAGACCAGAATGTAAAAAATTATCGGAGAGAGCTGGATCTTCAAACTGGGGTTGCATCAACAGAGTTTTCTTATGAAGATGTGAATTATAAAAGGGAACACTTTGTAAGTAATCCAGATCAGATCATGGTTACAAAGCTTTCAGCATCAGAAAGTGGAAAGCTTGATTTGAGTGTAAAAATGGAGCTTAATAACAATGGATTAGAAGGGAAAACTACATTTGATCCGGAAAATCAAACCTGTACAATTGAAGGAAAAGTTAAAGATAATGATTTAAAATTTTACACAACAATGAAACTTGTCCTCGAAGGGGGAGATCTAGAGGTAGATGAGAAAAATCAGGTCTATCAGATTGAGGATGCAAACCAGGTCATGATTGTAATGGCGGCAGAGACGGATTATAAAAATGATTATCCAACTTACCGTGATAAAGAGAAAAATCTGAAAAAAATGGTAGATGACCGTGTCAATAGCAATGCCAAAAAATCATACCAGAAATTGAAAGAAAAGCATATTGCAGATCATCAGAAATTGTTTGATCGAGTGAGCTTAGATTTAGGTGAACAGCGCACTAACATTCCGACAAATCAGCTTGTAGATGAATATCGAAATGGAACTTACTCTCATTATCTGGAAGTGCTTGCATTCCAATATGGACGCTATCTGACGATTGCGGGGTCCAGAGGAACACTTCCAAGTAATTTAGTTGGTTTATGGACAGTAGGGGATTCTGCCTGGACCGGGGATTATCACTTTAATGTCAATGTGCAGATGAACTACTGGCCGGTTTACACAACAAATCTGGCAGAATGTGGAGTTACCTTTGTTGATTATATGGATAAGCTAAGAGAGCCGGGGCGTTTGACAGCAGAGAGAGTTCATGGAATTGAAGGGGCAGTGGAAAATCATACTGGTTTTACAGTGCATACAGAAAATAATCCATTTGGGATGACAGCACCGACAAATGCACAGGAATATGGATGGAATCCAACAGGAGCAGCGTGGGCAATTCAAAACCTTTGGTGGCATTATGAATTCACTCAAAATGAAGATTACTTAAAAAATACTATCTACCCGATTATGAAGGAAGCTGCACAATTTTGGGATTCTTATCTTTGGACATCAGAGTATCAGAAAATCAATGATGAAAGTTCGCCATATAATGGACAGGATAGATTAGTGGTAGCGCCAAGTTTTTCTGAGGAACAAGGACCAACGGCGATTGGTACGACTTATGATCAGTCACTTGTCTGGGAATTATATAAAGAATGTATTCAGGCAGGTAAAATTGTTGGGGAAGATGAAGCATTATTAAAATCTTGGGAAGAAAATATGCAGAAGTTGGATCCGATTGAGATTAACGAGACAAACGGTATCAAAGAATGGTATGAGGAGACTCGTGTTGGGCAAAAGAATGGTCATAATCGTTCATATGCAAAAGCGGGAAATCTGCCGGAAATTGAAGTGCCAAACAGTGGATGGGGTATTGGGCATCCGGGAGAACAAAGGCATTCTTCTCATCTTGTTGGATTGTTCCCGGGGACATTGATCAATAAAGAAAATAAAGAGTATATGGATGCAGCAATTCAATCGCTGACAGAGCGTGGGGAGTATTCAACTGGCTGGTCAAAAGCAAACAAAATCAATCTTTGGGCCAGAACAGAAAATGGAGAAAAAGCATACAAGCTTTTAAACAATCTGATCGGCGGAAATTCTTCAGGGTTGCAGTATAATTTGTTTGATTCTCATGGCTCCGGTGGTGGAGAAACTATGAAGAATGGGAATCCTGTATGGCAGATTGATGGAAACTTTGGGTTGACATCTGGTGTTGCAGAGATGTTGGTACAGTCTCAGTCTGGCTATACGCAGTTTCTTCCGGCAATTCCAAATGCATGGGAAGAAGGAAATATCCAGGGATTGAAAGCACGTGGTAATTTTACCATTGGAGAAAAATGGGCAAACGGAGTAGCCGAGACATTTACAGTACGTTATGATGGTGAAAACGAAAGCAATACATTTACAGGTTCTTATAAAAATATTACATCTGCAAAAGTATATGAAGATGGAAAAGAGATTTCTGTAAAGAAAGATGAAGAAAAAGGACGTATTTCTTTTAAGGCAGTTTCAGGCAGAACATATACCATTGATATGTTTGAAACAAATATGGATGAATTAAAAGAACAGGCAACAGCATTTTTGAAACAGATTCATCCAGATCTTGTTAAAGTAAAAGAAGAATTGGGGACAGCAATCGAACAGTCTTCCAAAGAACTGGGAAGCGTTTTGACAAAAGCAAAACAGATGGAACGATTGTATCGCATTTATCTGGAAGAAGCAGAAAAGGTTTATTATCTTACGGATAAGGAAGGCTTGACATATGTTCGGATTGATCAAATCTATACGCAATTAAGAATGTTGCGCAGGACGCTGCTGGAAAATACAGGAGACCTTGAGTATTATAAAAATGAAGAAAATCAGTTTTCAGCAATTGTCAATCAACTGAACAAACAGATGGAAAACAGAGAGGTTACATTTAGTAAAGATTCTGGAATTATTGATGCAGCCAATCTTACACTGACTTTGAGTAAAAGCGAACGGGCATCGGATTATGACATTCGTTATACAATAGATGGCAGTATTCCAAGGAAGAGTTCTTCGCTTTATGAGCAGCCACTGCAGTTGAGCAAGGAAACGGATTCTGTTGTCAGGGCGGCATTGTTTTATAGAGGACAGAGAGTAAGTCCTATATATACGAAGACATATGTGACACAGGCAAGTCCAATTCAAAATGTAGAGGTATCCCATGCAGATGTTTGGGGAGAAACCTATACAAAAGAAAAAATGATTGACGGAAATTCTACAACAAGATGGGCATCTAAGAACGTAGATTCTTCTAAGCCGATGGAAATTACATTGACATTTGAAGAAAAAGAGGTACTTGCTCAGTTGGTGTTTGATTTATTTGTATCAAACAATAATGGAATCGGATCATTTGAAATCCAAGCGCTGACAGATGGAGAATACCAGACAGTGTATGAGGGTGTTAAAATGGGAGAATATAGGGGATAAAGTAGGGGATATGGATGGTTCCAGTGCAGGATATCATGCATATTGTCTGGCAAAATTCCGGAAGTTTAACCAATTCTTAAAAATTGTATTGAAAGAAGGATTTGTAGGAGAACCTTCATTGTATGAAGTGACAGCATTGTCGGGAAATGAAAAAACAGATAATGTAGGTGATGCATCAGAGTTAGAACGTATGCTTGAACTGGCTGAGGCAGCAGACAGGACATCGCAGGAATATGAAACTGCTCCACAGGAACTGAAGGGAGCATTTGAAGAAAGTATTTTAGACGGAAAAGAAGTAAGAACTGCCACACAGGATGTCATGGATTCCAGAACGGAATTTCTTCTGAACAGATATAATCGACTTGGATTTGGAGAAACGGATAAAACGATATTGGAAGAACTCATCGCTAAGGGTGAAGAAGCACTGAGTGGTGAATACACAAATGAATCTCTCTATCAGCTAAAAAAAGTGCTGAAAGAAGCAAAAGAAATGATGGAAGATAAAAATGTAAAACAACCTGCAGTCGATAAAATGGTACAAAATCTGAAAAATGCATTGAATAATTTGGAACAGGGAGGATTTGAAGAGATACAGATTCCTTCCACAGATTTACAGGGAAGTGGGAAATGGATCCAGGCAGGAAACTTTAAAGCAACGGAAGATGAGAACGCAGGAACATTGACTGGTAAGTTTAAGGGACATTCTATTCGTGTTGCGACGGTAAAAGGAAATGATCATGGAGTTATACGAATTACAATTCTGGATTCATCTGACAGACAGATTTATCAAAAGGAAATTGATACTTACGCGCCAGAACGAGAAGAAAGTGCAGAACTTATGAATGAAGAATTTGAAGAGGGAACTTATACAATTCAGTTTGAGCGTGTTGGAAAAAGTTCACAGGCGCAGGAAAAAAGAGGATGGGTTGAAGTTGGAGCGCTTACAGTTCGTAAGGAAAAGAAAGAATCAGTAGACAGGAGTAAATTGCAAAGAGAAATTCAGATTTGTGAAAAATTAAATTCTGAAGATTATACAAAGGAAAGCTGGGAGAAGCTCCAGGCAGTCCTTGAAAGTGCAACAGTGCTTTTGAAAAAGGCAGATGAAGAAACGTGTACTTCTGAGATGAACGATAAGGCGGTAGAAGTAAAGACAGCGAGAGAAAATCTTCAAAATGTTACGGTAGATACCGATGCATTGAAAGAACTGCTTCAAATAGCAAAAGAAATTTCAGAGGATGGATACACAAAAGAGAGTTTTAAAGCATTGCAGGAAGGTATTCAGGAAGCCGAAAAATTGTTGAATGGTACTTGCACACAGGAAACAGTAGATAACATGATAGCTGTTTTGAAACAGCGCATTCAGGGCTTGCGTGCAGATAAGACAGAACTTCAGAAAAAATATGATGAAATTAGAGATATGACACAAGGACAGGTGACAGATACATCCTGGAAAGAATTTATAGAACTTAAAGAACAGGCAAAAGTTACTTTGGATAACGAGAATGCGACACCTGAAGAAGTGGCTGAAATTCTAGAAAAGTTAAATCAGTTTGAATTTGTATATCAGGAGGAGACATTCCACGTAACAATCAAAGCCAATGACAACAGTATGGGAACTGTAACCATTGATTCAGCAGACGGAAGCTACAAAAAAGGAGAAAAAGCAGAAGTTATCGCAGTGGCAAACGAAGGATTCCGTTTTGTAAACTGGACCGATGCAGAAGGAAACGTGATCAGTGAGTCCAATCCATATGTATTTGAGGTGACAAAGGATCTGGATCTGACTGCAAACTTTGAAAAGATCCCTGCAGAAAAATATACATTCTCTGTTGCAGCAAATGATGAGAAGATGGGAAGCGTTGCAGTAGAACCGCAGCAGGATACCTACGAGGCAGGAACCGAGATCAAGGTGAGTGCAGTGCCGGTATCCGAGGATTATGAATTCGTAGGATTCACAAAGAAAGGAACCCAGGAGATTGTCAGCAAGGAGAATCCGTACGTATTCCAGATCCAGGAAAATATGGAACTGACTGCAAACTTTAAAGAAGTAGAGCATTCCTACCTGATCTATGTAGAGTCACCGGATCCGCAGATGGGAACGGTCACAATGGATCCTGCAAATGAAGGAAACATCTACAAAGAGGGAACAGAGATCACGGTGAAAGCAGAGCCGAAGGATGGATATGAGTTTACCCAGTGGCTGGAAGTGACAGAAGCAGATGGAGAAGAAGTTCTGACACCAGTAGAAGGCGCTCAGGCAGAATACAAATTTCATGCAGAGTCAGACCGTGTACTGCGTGCCGAGTTTAGACTGGCTCCGGTTCCGGAAACATACTACCGTGTTGTGGTACAGTCCAATGATGAGAACATGGGAAGGGTTTCCATGGATAAAGAGGATGGCACATACAAAGAGGGTGCGACAGCATCTGTGAAGGCAGAAGCCAAAGAAAGATTTGAATTTGTGGGCTGGAAAGAAAAAGGACAGACCGAATATGTATCGAAGGATGCAGAATATCAGTTTAAAGTGACAAAGAACATCGAGCTGACCGGAGAATTCAAAGCCGTGGAAGTGCCGCATATTCCGAGTGCACAGGAAATCTTAGATGACATTCTGGCAAACCATAAGATTCCATCAGAAGTGAAAGCAGGAACAGAAAGACTGGTTCTGCCGGAAGTTCCGGAAGGAAGTAAGATCGAGATCGTGGCAGTGAATCCGGAAGGAATCATCGGACTGGATGGAAAGGTAACAACACCGGAAAACGATACGGATGTGATCGTGACCATTCAGGTAACGGATACAAACGAAGCAACAGCCAAAGCTGATGTGAAGGTTCTGGTAAGAGGAGAAAAAGCAGATCCGGACGACGATAACAACGGAAATGATAACAACGGCGGAAATGACAACAACAGTGGAAACAATAACAATGGCGGAAGCAATAACGGCGGAAATAACAATACAGGAAACAATGGTGGAAGCAGCAACGGCGGAAGTCATAACAATGGAAGTACATCCGGTTCACACTCTCAGAGTGTGCAGACAGGAGACAATGCCAATGTGATCATGTGGGCAGTACTTCTGGTGGCAGCAGTAGCAGCTGTTGGCGCAGTAGTGATTATCAGAAGAAAGAAAAAATAGGTTGAAGCAGATGAAAACCTGTCGTATGCTTAGAGCAGACGGCAGGTTTTGTGATAGAAATAGCAGACGGCAGAGGTCGTATTATGTACTGCATGCTGATTGTAGACGATGAAGATCAGGAACGTTTAGAATCCAATCATTTTCTGAAGAAGGCAGGGATTGACTCTATATGACCAAGGTGAATAAATTATTCTCTGCAGAAATATTTGATCACTGGTATTGTCGTGGGAAGTGTAAAAGAATAAACAAAAGAAGGGAAGTTGTTATGCAGAAGATATACAGAATCAAGACATCACCCTGTGCGAGACAGGAAAATATGATCATAGGAAATCAATACAGAATCACAGTACTTACGGAAGGGCTGGTGAGACTTGAGTACAATGCAGATGGAGAGTTTGAGGACAGAGCCACGCAAATGGTCTTATACCGGGATTTCCCCGAGGTGGATTACCGCGTCATTCATACAGAAAACGGGATAGAGATCAATACCTCCCGCCTACATCTTGTATATGATGAAAAAGAGTTTTCATCTGGCGGTCTTAGTATACATGTGAAAGGAAGTGTGAACAGTACCTGGCACTATGGAGAACAAATCTGTGATCTTGGTGGTACAGCGCGGACTCTGGATGGAGTTGATGGAGAGATCAGATTGGATCATGGTGTTGTGTCGAGAAATGGATTTTCTCTTCTGGATGACAGCAACTCCCATGTATTACTGGAAGATGGATGGATCAAGTCGAGAAAAAAAGGGGGAAAGGATCTTTATTTCTGGGGATATGGTCACGATTATAAGGAGGCTGTTGCTGACCTGATCCGTCTTTGCGGAAAAACACCTATGTTGCCGAGATTTGCACTTGGCAACTGGTGGAGCAGATTTTACCGATATAATGAAGAGAGTTATCTTTCGCTTATGGATCGATTTGAGCAGGAGAATCTTCCATTTACAGTTGCAGTGATTGATATGGACTGGCATCTGGTGGATATCGATCCCAAATATGGAAGCGGATGGACCGGATATACGTGGAACCGGGAATTATTCCCAAATCCAACACGATTTCTGGACAATCTACATACAAGAGGGATGAAAGTGACTCTGAATGTACATCCTGCAGATGGAGTGCGCGCCCATGAGGAGATGTATGTAGAGATGGCAAAAGCTCTGGGAGTAGATTATGCGAATGAGGATCCGATTTTATGTGATCCGGCAGATCCCCGATTTTTGGAAGCATATTTTCAGTATCTGCATCATCCGAGAGAGGAAGAGGGGGTTGACTTCTGGTGGATCGACTGGCAACAGGGGGAAGTTTGCAGGGATGAAGGACTGGATCCACTCTGGATTTTTAATCATTTTCATTTCCTGGACTCTGCAAGAGAGGGGAAAAGACCTCTGACATTTTCAAGATATGCAGGGCCTGGAAGTCACAGATATCCAATCGGATTTTCAGGAGATACAATCGTAACCTGGGAATCTCTAGATTTTCAGCCCTATTTTACACTTACGGCTTCGAATATAGGATATGGTTGGTGGAGCCATGATATCGGTGGTCATATGCTGGGATATAAGGATGATGAAATGACGGTAAGATGGGTACAGCTTGGCATCTATTCGCCGATCATGAGGCTTCATAGTTCCAGCAGTGAATTTAATGGAAAAGAACCATGGCGTTATAAGAAAGAAGCAGAAATGGTGATGGATCATATGCTGCGGGAACGGCACAGGATGATCCCGTATCTTTATACAATGAATTACAGGAGCTATTGCGAAAATAAACCTTTGATATCACCCATGTACTACAACTGGCAGGAATGTAATGAGGCTTATGAAAAGAAGAACCAGTATCTCTTCGGAACTTCTCTGATGGTTGCTCCGATAACAGCACCGCGGATAGAAAAAATAAATATGGCGAAAGTACAGGTATGGCTGCCAAAAAGGACGTTTGGGTAATGATATTTTATACAGGAATGATATACGATGGGGGACAGAATTCTGGATCTGTACAGAGGGATTGAGAGTATTCCCGTTTTTGCTTCCGCAGGAAGTATTCTTGCGTTTACAGACGAAATCAGTGCAGTGCAGGCACAGAAAAATCCAAATTCCTTACATCTCATGGTCTATGCAGGGCAAAATGGTGAGTTTGAGCTGTATGAAGACGACAATGTGTCCTGTGCATATGAGGAGAGAATCTGTTGTACAACGAAGATGGTGTATTGTGAAGATGAAAAACCAATCTTTACAATATATCCGTCTGCAGGAAATCGGGACCTGATTCCTCAGAAACGGAGTTATACAGTTGAAATGACTGGTTTTGAAAATTCCGGTGAAACGGTCGTGGTCAGAAAAAATGGTGTAGGAACAGATGCTCAGATATCTTATGACAGATGGAAAAAGCAATTGTAGTAGAGATACCAGAGACAGAAACAGATGCGATGATCGAAGTGAGTTTGGAACATACGGCTTCCGGAGCCAGAAATGATGTTGTGGAGAGATGTTTTGATTTTCTGAATCAGGCAGAGATAGAATTTGTGCAGAAAGACAGGTTATACGAACTAATACGGTCAGAACGTCCGGCTGCGGGGATTTTGTCAGAACTGTTTGCAATGGATATCAGCAGAGATTTAAGAGGTGTTCTGGTTGAAATTCTTACGGCACAGATTGTGTAAATACTGACAGAAAAAATCGTTTCACCTCATTGACAACTCCTGATACGAGTGCTACTATGATGATATCAAAATGATATCAAATAAATTCATATGAGGAGGACAAGAATATGGATGGAGAGAAAAGTGTAGTACAAGATGAAAAAGTATTGAAAGCAAAGAGTGGATATGCCATGCTTTTACTTGGTATCATCGGGATGCTGCTTGGTGTGGCTGTGATCATTGCGGGATGCATGGTGTTTGGTCAGACAGGTGAGACGAATACGGCGCTGTTGGCAGGTTCTATTATTCTTGGAGTGTTACTGATTGTGGGATTTATACTCGAACTTTGCGGATTGAGAGTATTGAATCCAAATGAAGCCTATGTATTTGCCCTGTTTGGAAAATATTACGGAACGATCAAGACAGCCGGATTTTTCTGGGTAAACCCATTTTGTGAAGCGATCAACCCATCTGTACGTCCGGCAGCACCGGTTGTTACATCCTCAGGCCTTGCCAATCCGGCAGCTCTCTCAGGAAAAGCAAAGAAAGTGTCATTGAAGACACTGACGCTGAACAACGAAAAGCAGAAAGTCAACGATGAACTTGGAAACCCGGTAGAGATCGGCGCAGTAGTGATCTGGAAAGTGACAAATCCGACCAAAGCGGTGATCAATGTGGAGAACTATAAGAATTATCTGTCCATTCAGTGCGATGCGATTATCCGTAACACGGCAAGAATGTACCCATATGATACCAGTGAAAAAGGAGATGAAAAGTCCTTAAGAGGAAGCTCCCAGGAGATTGCTGAGATCATGTGCAAAGAATTGCAGGAGAAAGTTGAGAATGCGGGAATCAAGATTCTGGAAGTCCGCATCACACATCTTGCTTATGCACCGGAAATTGCATCTGCAATGCTGCAGAGACAGCAGGCGGCAGCGATCATTGATGCAAGACAGAAGATCGTGGAAGGTGCTGTCGCATGGTAGAGATGGCACTGACAAATTGAACGAGAATGATATTGTAGAGTTGGATGAAGAAAGAAAGGCAGCGATGGTGAGTAACTTACTGGTCGTACTTTGTGGAAACAAGGATGCACAGCCGATCGTAAAACAGCGGAAGTCTGTATTAGGACGATTGTGTACAGTATATATAAAATAGTTAGAAGGTGGGACAC
>ENA-OQBV01000680-OQBV01000680.1-human-gut-metagenome-genome-assembly--contig:-NODE-680-length-18717-cov-4.916676_pt1 | contig 18717 bp, 21 predicted proteins | sample MGYA00242750_ERZ504559 | MGnify/ENA primary metagenome ERZ504559 (study PRJEB26092, sample SAMD00036230) | human gut metagenome | host: Homo sapiens | study: EMG produced TPA metagenomics assembly of... | reverse complement strand
CTGTTTTCTATTTTTAGCATTTTTTTTGAGCTTTGAAGTTACGAAAAAAACTAGCAAAATAAGAAAGAAAGGCCCTCGCCTTTTTCAACTAGCAATTGCCTTCCATAGGACCTTTTGATATAATAAACCTAACAAATCATACGAGGTGACCTATGTCTCAAACCATTTTATTTCGGTACCTATACCAAAAAAGAATCCAAAGGAATTTTACAAGGCACAATTTTTGATCCTGAAACAGGGACATTTGAGCCAACTTTGAACTAGTGGCAGCTGAGCCCAATCCAACCTATATCGCTTTTTTCTGAAAAAGGCAACCTCTACAGTGTCGGGGAGCTGAAGAGGGAAAAGGAGGAATCGCAAGCTTTTACAGCTGATTTTTCAGCCGCTCAATCACGTCGTTGAAGAGGGAGCACCACTCTGCTATGTCTCTGTCGATGACAAGCGTCAACTGGTCTATGGAGCCAACTATCACAAAGGCCAAGTTCTCGTATATCAGCTAGAGGCAGATGGGCGTTTTATCCTTTTGTCGATCAAGACACCCACCAAGGAAGTGGTCCTCATGCCAATCAAGCAAGTCCGCATACCCACTATGCAGACCTTACACCAGATCAGTACTTGATCACGTGTGACCTAGGAACAGACAGTTTGCATGTCTATGATGTCAGTGAGGAAGGAAACCTAACCCTGATCAATCAGTATCAAACAGCTCCAGGGGCAGGACCTCGTCACCTGGTCTTTCATCCTCACTATAAGACTGCCTATCTCATCAATGAGTTAAATGCTACGATCGATGTACTCTTTTATGATGGTATGGGTGAATTCGAACACTTCCAAACTGTTTCCACACTTCCATCAGACTACGATGGTCAAAAATGGGCTTCTGCGATCAAGCTCTCAGCTGATGGAAAATTCCTTTATGCCTCTAACCGTGCACACAATTCCATTGCTGTATTTGAAGTAATCGCTGACGGGAGCTTGAAACTCATCGAGATCGTCCCAACAGATGGCCTCAATCCACGTGATTTCACTCTTAGTCCTGATCAAAACTATTTGATCGCAGCCCATCAAGATTCACCTAATGCCACCGTCTTCAAACGAGATTCTGCTAGCGGAAAATTGACCCTTCTATCCGACGACTTCTATGTTCCAGAGGCCGTTTGTACGTTTTCATTAAGTCGTTTTAGTTGTCAAACCTCTAAAAAAATGATTAAATAGATGAGAAAAAGGCGTGAGCCTGACTTCACAACTTATATTTTAGGAGACCCTAACATGAATCCATTGGACTTATTTAACCAAGTGAAAGAAATGATCGAAAAAAAGATTTTGAAGCAGCTAAAAAGTTTGTCGAGGAAAACAAAGATGATCTATGTGAGTACTTCAACCAAGCTAAATCTCTCGTTTCAGGCAACGAAATGGTAAGTGGAGCTTTAGACAAGATTAAAGGCCTATTCTAAGCCTAAATTCCCCCAATCAATAGGATTGAGGGAATTTTTTATTCAGATGACTAATTGAGACTCAGAAATATTATAGTGTGATATTTTATTTGTGAGAAGACAAAAAAGAGATTCCCTAAGGAACCTCTTTTCATTCTATATGACTATAGAATTATTTTTTCAAGTTGTAGAATGATTTCAAACCACGGTATTCTGCAACTTCACCAAGTTGGTCTTCGATACGAAGCAATTGGTTGTATTTAGCGATACGGTCAGTACGTGACAATGAACCTGTCTTGATTTGACCAGCGTTAGTTGCAACTGCGATATCAGCGATTGTTGAATCTTCAGTTTCACCTGAACGGTGTGATACTACTGCTGTGTATCCAGCTTCTTTCGCCATTTCGATAGCGTCGAAAGTTTCAGTCAAAGTACCGATTTGGTTAACTTTGATAAGGATTGAGTTAGCAGCGTGTTCTGCAATACCTTTTTCAAGGTAAGCTGTGTTAGTTACGAAGAAGTCGTCACCAACCAATTGAACTTTACCACCAAGACGTTCAGTAAGAGCTTTCCAACCGTCCCAGTCGTTTTCGTCCATACCATCTTCGATAGTGATGATTGGGTATTTGTTAACCAATTCTTCAAGGTAGTCGATTTGTTCTGCAGCAGTACGAACAGCAGCGCCTTCACCTTCAAATTTAGTGTAGTCGTAAACTTTACGTTCTGCATCGTAGAATTCAGATGATGCACAGTCAAATCCGATAAATACGTCTTTACCTGGTACATATCCAGCAGCTTCGATAGCTTTGATGATAGTTTCAACACCATCTTCAGTTCCGTCGAAACGAGGTGCGAAACCACCTTCGTCACCTACGGCTGTTTCAAGTCCACGTTCTTTAAGGATTTTCTTAAGTGCGTGGAAGATTTCAGCACCCCAACGAAGAGCTTCTTTGAATGTTGGTGCACCAGCAGGTACGATCATGAATTCTTGGAAAGCGATTGGAGCGTCTGAGTGAGAACCACCGTTGATGATGTTCATCATTGGAGTTGGAAGAACTTTAGTGTTGAATCCGCCAAGGTAGCTGTAAAGTGGAACTTCAAGGTAGTCAGCAGCTGCGCGTGCTACAGCGATAGACACACCAAGAATAGCGTTGGCACCAAGTTTACCTTTGTTTGGAGTACCGTCAAGAGCGATCATTGCGCGGTCAATACCTTGTTGATCACGTACGTCGAATCCGATGATGTGTTCAGCAATAACGTTGTTTACGTTATCAACTGCTTTTTGAGTACCAAGACCACCGTAACGAGCTTTGTCACCATCACGAAGTTCTACTGCTTCGTGTTCACCAGTTGAAGCTCCTGAAGGAACCATACCGCGACCGAATGCACCAGATTCAGTGTAAACTTCTACTTCAAGTGTTGGGTTACCGCGTGAGTCAAGGACTTCGCGTGCGTAAACATCAGTAATAATTGACATTACAATACTCTCCTTATGAGTTAAAATTTTTTACACCTATATATTACCATAATATCAAGGCTTAAGCAAATTAAAACCAGAATTTTCTAGCGATTTTCTATTTTTTAATATTTTCAATTGTTTTTGAAAATCTCAGAAAACGACCCGAATGAAAAGGAATTCAAAATATTGTATAATACAAGTAGAAAACTTACAGGAGATTCCTATGACTTCACTTGAAAACAAAGTACTCCAATGCGCTAGTGGCGAAAAACGCCTTAATCCCGATGAACTTCGTCAGTATTTTGGAACCTATGCGGAACGTGTAGTCCTAGCTGTTCTATTGGAAAATGCTGAAAAGAAAACTGTAATTGACCATTTTCCGCAGATTTTAAAAGACTTGCAAGCCGTTTACCCGAATCTTAGTCTCAAGCTATCGCCAAAATTAGCTGACCAGATACAATTTACCTATATCAAAACGGCTCAAGCACTCAACATTTCAGCTACTATCGTAGACGAGGCCAAGGCCCATTCACCATACGGTCTTATTGTACATAGTAATCAAGCAGAAAACCTTGATAAAGTATTATTTTCTGAGCTCTATCCTGATATCCTTGCTCCTACAGAAACTGAACCTGTTACTGAAAAAAAGGGATTTTTCGCTAAACTATTTGGAAAATAAAAGCTGACGCAAGGTCAGCTTTTTCTTATATCACAATGTTTTACTGAGCTTGATGAGATTTCCAACATTGAGTCCTGTTCGATAGAGATTCTCTTTAGCAGCAGCTAAAACTTGGTCTAAGTCTGCTACTTTTCCAATAATGGGAAAGGCAGCTGAAATGCCTGCTACCGGAAAATCAGGCAAATCATCCTTCAAACTACCGCAGATAGCAATGACAGGAATAGCTGATGGTGTCCGCCTAGCCACCCCGACCGGTGCCTTACCAGATAAGGACTGGCTATCCATACGTCCTTCCCCTACTATAACCAAATCAGCATACTTCACACGTTGGTCAAAATCAACACAATCAAGTACAAAGTCAATCCCTGATTTAATTTCTGCATCTGCAAAGGCCACCAGGCCTGCAGCCATGCCTCCCCCCGCTCCGGAACCAGCCAGTTTTAAAACTTCAGGAGCAAAGTCAGTGTAGAATTGTGACATATCTTGGTCAACTTTTTTAAATTGTGAAGGAGACAAGCCTTTTTGTTCACCAAAAATATAGGTCGCTCCATGTTGACCACACAAGGGGTTGTCTACATCAGTAATCAGACGAATGGTGACACCAGACAAATCAAGCTTATTTTCAGAGGAAACCTTTTTAATGAGACCAAGATTAGCACCTATTGGCTCAAGCTCCTGTCCCTCAGAATCATAAAAACGATAACCCAATCCATATGCCATACCAATACCACCATCATTGGTAGCAGATCCACCTACGCCTATAATAAAATCTCGGACGCCAGATTGAACCAAATGAACAATTAGTTCACCTACTCCTTGTGTCGTTAGAGCTAGAGGATTTCGTTTCTCCTTAGAAATATGCTCCAAGCCACAAATCGCAGCCATTTCAAAAATGGCAGTCTGGCCATTGCTAGCAAAAAAAACACTTCCATCACTTGTATAGGCATGAGGAATCTTGATACTTTTCTTCTCAAGATTTAGATTTTCAGCAAGAGCATCTAAGGTGCCTTCGCCACCATCGCCTATTGGCATGAGGTCAAAATCAGCGTCGGGTAAGGCATTTTCAAAGCCCGATTTGAGAGCTAAGGCGACCTCTTTTGCAGATAAACTTTCCTTAAATGAATCAGGTGCAATCAAAATTCGCATGATGTCCTCCTTCTATTTTTCTTTTAGGTAAGGGGATAAAGCCTGAACTAACTCTTCCGTCATATGTCGAGGACCTCGAACAGTTTTAATACCTAAACTCTTTAGTCTATCACTATCAAAGTCAGTGTCATTAAAAGTGTATAAGGGCTTAATCCGCATCAACTCTTTAATACTCTCCTCTTCACGATAACCTTGATTAGGGATATTTGCCTCTAAAACCTGACAGACGTAACGGATGGCCTTGGTAGGTGCCGTAATATAGATAGCCACAAAATCTCCCTTTTGCATACTAGCTTTCTGTGTCCAAAGAATCTCCTCATTTGCGGAAAACTCATCCCCAATATCGTAGTATTTCAAATTTACCGGGATAATCCAATAATGAGGCTCCGAAGCCTTTCTAAGATGTTTGGGAGCCACTAGGGAACGACTTTCACTAAGAAGCTCAAAAACAGTCTGGTCTGGCAAGGTCTCATCTAAAACAAGACTAACCCAGGTCTTCTTGGACATATGGTAGCTAGGAAAAACGCCATCCATTTTCAAGAGCTTATCCATTTGCGTCGGATTAACCTTGAGGTTAACCACATCATATGTTAATTCCGCCTTTTCTCCATCAAGCCCTAGTTTTTCTCCCTTAAGAGGAAAAAACAAGGCATACCATTTACCATCAACTCTAAAAGATAGATAGCTTGGTTCCTTCTCGAAAGGATGGTCTGCTTGGTCTGAAAATTCTTGAACTAAAAACTTAGCCAGGCGATTAGCTTGTGGAGATGAGAATAATTGATCTTCATAACAAGAATCAGCTACCTGTGACAGAAGTTCTCCATAAGCTTCTCTGACTTGACCAACGTAAGTTCCAGTAGCCTGAGGACTCCTGAAGATATCATAAGGCTCATCAAGATCACTATCGACAACCTGTCCCGTCAACTTACCTTCTAAATCAATAAACAATCGAGCTTCAAGTTCTTCAGCTATCAGTGTTTTTCTGAACTCGTAGCCTTGCTCGGTAGCTGTAAAACCAAAAGTCTCTAGGCTATCAGGTTTTAGGACTTTCTTTTTAAAATAAGCATCCTCAAAAGTCATTGGTTCTCCCTTTTTCTAAAAAAGAGAAGTTGAGACAAACTTATGTCCCAACTCCTTTTTTATTTTGTTGACTGACGTAAGGTAAGACCATGATTAAGAATAACATCTTTTTCTTCAAGCTCTTCCTTATTCATGATTTTAGTCAACATACGCATGCTAACTGCCCCTAAATCATAGAGAGGATGATTAATACTAGAAAGGTTTGGACGTGTGTAGCTTGTAATTGGTGAGTCATTGCTTGTGATGATTTCGAAGTCTTCTGGAACTGATTTACCTGCAGCAAAGAGGCCATTCAAGAGACCCGCAGCCAATTCATCTTCCCCAACATAGGCAGCAGTGGCACCAGAGTTCAAGACACGTTGTGCTAAATCAAAGCCGTCTTTATAGCTATATTTAGCTTCAAAGACAAGTCCTTCATTGTAGCGCAAATTATTCTTTTCAAGTCCAGCCTTATAACCAGCTAGACGGAGCTTGCCATTAATATCATCAATTAGTGGTCCTGATACAAAGGCAACCTTTTCATTATTCTTGGCAAGCTGCGTTACAGAATCCTCAACGGCAGCTTTATAGTCGATGTTAACACTCGGTAATTGGTGTTCGAGGTCTACTGTTCCTGCTAGAACAATCGGCGTACGGGTACGAGAAAATTCTGCACGAATTTTTTTCCGTCAAGTGGTAACCCATGAAGATGATACCGTCTACTTGTTTGGCAAATAGAGAGTTAATCACGGTAACTTCGTGATCGTCATTTTCATCACTAGATGCAAGAACAATATTGTACTTGTACATCGTAGCAATATCATCAATCCCCCTTGCTAAAGTAGCAAAATAACTATTAGCAATATTTGGAATAACAACTCCTACAGTAGTGGTTTTCTTACTCGCCAAGCCACGCGCAACCGCATTTGGACGGTAATCCAAACGATCAATGACCTCAAGCACTTTTTTTCGGGTGTTTTCTTTTACATTTTTATTTCCATTTACCACACGAGACACAGTCGCCATCGAAACACCTGCTTCACGCGCAACGTCGTATATAGTAATTGTTTCATCAGTATTCATAAAAACACTTCCTTTCTCATTTTACGCTCACTTATTCATGCTAATTGTATCAGATTCTGAAAACACTTTCAATTATTTTGACTGATTTTTTACAAAAAAATGAAAGGGATTCCTTCTTTATGGTTACGAGGAAGAAAGCCATTTCAGAAAAAGGCCTCTCATTTCGTGTTTCCAAGACTATCCATCGCTTACAAAACTAGCCTAAAAAAGTCTCAATGAAAGTAAATGATTTAATGAAAAGCCAAAAAACAACTTGCATTTTCCCTATAAAAGTGACAGAATGAGTGTAAGAAATACAAAGGAGTTTTTTCTATGTCTAAACTTGATCGCATTCGTCATTTTTTGAATGAAAATAAAGCAGGGCTAGCTATTGTTTCAGATCCTGTAACTGTCAATTATCTTACTGGTTTTGATTGTGACCCACATGAACGCCAAATGTTCCTCTTCGTCTACGAAAATCGTGAACCTGCCCTCTTTGTTCCTGCTCTTGAGGTTGCACGTGCCTCTGCTGTACTCGACTTCCCAGTCTTTGGTTATGTGGATTCTGAAAATCCATGGCAAAAAATCAAAGCTGGCCTAGCAAGTACAGACAGCCCTATTATTTATGCAGAGTTTGACAATCTCAATGTGACTAAGTTCCAAGGATTGCAAACGGTCTTTGAAGGTCGCTTTGAAAACTTGACACCATTCATTCAAAAAATGCGCGTTATCAAGTCAGCTGATGAAATTCAAAAAATGATTGTTGCCGGTGATTATGCTGATAAAGCTGTTAATATCGGTTTCGACAATATCTCTCTTGACGTTACTGAAACAGACATCATTGCTCAAATCGAATTTGGCATGAAGAAAATCGGTATCAATCAAATGTCCTTTGAAACGATGGTTCTTACAGGTAATAATGCCGCAAACCCTCATGGTATTCCAGGAACTAACCGTATTGAAAATGACAGCCTCCTCCTCTTCGACTTGGGTGTTGTTAGTCAAGGCTATGTTTCAGATATGACACGTACCGTAGCTGTCGGTCAACCTGACCAATTCAAGAAAGATATTTACAATATCTGTTTGGAAGCTCAACTCACTGCCCTTGATTTTATCAAACCAGGTGTAACTGCCAGCGAAGTCGATGCTGCAGCACGTAATGTTATTGAAAAAGCTGGTTACGGCGAATACTTCAACCACCGTCTGGGACATGGGCTTGGTATGGATGTCCACGAGTTCCCTTCAATCATGGAAGGAAATGACTTGGTAATCGAAGAAGGAATGTGTTTCTCTGTTGAACCAGGTATTTACATTCCTGAAAAAGTTGGTGTTCGTATTGAGGACTGTGGTTATGTGACAAAAGATGGCTTTGAAGTCTTCACACACACACCAAAAGAATTGCTCTATTTTGATGTCTAATTAATAAACATGGGTCTTCAATTAAATTGAAGATCTTTTTGTTTGTAGCCAAATCGAAAACACCAAAAAAGCCGACTCATTGAGAGTCAGCTTTTGCTATTTTTCCTCATGCTCTTGTCTAAGATAGTCAAGTCCTTCTTCAATCCATCCTGGCATTGCTTCTGCCAAGGGTTTAAAGCCATAGTTCAAACGACTATCTGAGAAACGATGACGATGAGGGATTTTATTTTTTTCTTCCTCAAGGGTTCTCAAAGAAAGACTGGCCTTTTGTGTAAATTCATCAAAATCAACAACTTGAACCAAGACCTCCTGGTCTACCTTGAGGGTACTGTAGATGTTGTCGATATAACCTGTCTTAATCTCTGAGATGTGAATCAAGCCTGTGGTACCATTTTCCAATGAAACAAAGGCACCGTAAGGCTTGATGCCATGTGATAACACCCCTAAGCTTGTCTCCAATTTTCATCTTAGTCTGCTACCTCAACTGTTTCAATCACAACATCCTCAAGTGGCTTATCTTGAGCTCCAACCTCAACATTGGCAATCTCATCAAGCACCTTGTAAGAGTCTTCATCCACCAATTGACCAAAGACTGTGTGACGACGGTCTAGGTGAGGTGTTCCACCATTTTCAGCATAAGCTTCTGCGATTGGTGCTGGCCAACCACCACGTTCGAGTTCCTTTTTAGCATAAGGAATTTCAGGCGTTTGAACGATGAAGAACTGGCTACCATTAGTATCTGGTCCAGCATTGGCCATAGAAAGCGCACCACGGAGGTTATAGAGCTCTTCAGAAAATTCATCCTGGAAGCTACCACCGAAGCTTGACTCACCACCCATACCAGTACCAGTTGGGTCACCACCTTGAATCATAAAGTCCTTGATAATACGGTGGAAAATCACACCGTCATAGTAGCCACTCTTGGCCAAATTGACAAAGTTAGTAACTGTTAATGGTGCATGATCAGGGAAAAGCTTGATGACCAAATCACCATGGTTTGTTTTAATTGTTGCGACTGGACCTTCTACTGCATCCAAGTCAAGTTGTGGGAAATGAAGTTCTTTTTCTACCAATCCGAGTTCCTCCAAGGCATTGAAAATGCCATCTTCTTCTACTGTTCCTGTAACGTAATCTGCTTTTTCTTTCAATTCTGGTGTAGCGTTACCCATGGCAATCTTAAGTCCAACATAGTCAAAGATTTCCATATCGTTTGGACCATCACCAAACATCATAGCATTGACCGGTTTAAGGTTTTCATGCTCCAAGACATGCTCGACACCAGATGCTTTTGAGATACCATTTGCTACGACGTCAGATGAGTGTTCGTGCCAAGGTACCATACGAACATGTGTCGCAAGTTCTTCTGGTAACTCAAGCTCACCATCATTTTCCGCAAAAGTCCACATATGGTAAACATCGTTCGACAAATGGAAGTCTGGCTCCACATCACAAAGACCATAGACTGGTTTCATAGCATCATCAATCAAATCTGAACGCTCTGAGACAACTGGCTTATCCTTACCGGCAAAGCCCCAAGCAATCCCAATCTCCTTGCACCAAGCAACAAAGGCTTCTGTAACTTCACGAGCTAGGGGCTGGTTATAAATTTCTTCCCCTTTTCGATTAATCACATAAGTTCCATTGATGGTTACAAAATAATCGGGCTCTAGGTCTCGAATGTCCTCAACGACACCATAGTAGCCACGTCCTGTGGCAATCCCCGTCAAAATTCCTTTTTCTTTAAGCCCTTTGAAAACAGCCTTAATAGACTCAGGAATGTAGCCTGTCTTTTTGACACGAAGGGTGTCGTCAATGTCGAAGAAAACAATCTTTGTCTTCTTGGCCTTGTATTTTGTTTTAGCATCTACTGGCATCGCTAATCTCCTTTACAGTATCACGTCCAGAGTTAGGTATATCTGCTATCCTAACTAAAGACCGTATGGTACTCCCATTATATCATGTCTTAAAGCCAAAAACAAAAAATCATCTAGAACTATAGCGGTCTTAGATGATAGGCGTTTTAACGGTTAACACTCTTGATAATACGTTTAATATCACGTTCTTGTTCACGACGTTTGATAGACTCACGTTTATCGTAATCGTGTTTCCCTTTAGCAATACCAAGCAATACCTTGGCAAAACCGTTTTTTAGGTACACCTTCAAAGGAACCAAGGTCATTCCTGTTCCCTTAAGGTCATTTTGAAGTTTGGTGATTTGCTTCTTCTTAAGCAATAATTTTCTCGTACGGTCTGGATCTTGATTCCAAATATTACCTTGCTCAAACGGAGCAATATGAACATTGATTAACCAAGCCTCACCGTTCTTGATTTGGGCATAGCCATCTTTTAGTTGGATGCGTGCCGCACGAACGGATTTAATCTCCGTCCCTGTTAGCACGATACCTGCTTCAATAGTATCAACGATACTATAGTCATGTCTAGCCTTTTTATTCTGAGCAACAACATTGCCTTCACCCTTTGGCATAGCAGTCCCTCCATTCTCATCCTATTTTCGTTTTTTAGCAACGTCCTTGTAGAAAGGTTTGTTCCCTTTCTTCTTACGACGGCCACTCTCACGTCCCTTGTTATCATTATGAGGACGGTTTTGATTCTTACGCTTGTCGGGTTTCTTAGATGACTTACGTTTTTCGTCATAAGAGCCTTTACGACCATTAGCATCTTGATGGTTACGGTTATCCCCACGTTTACCACGACGTTCGAAGTCTCCATTTTGACGGTCACGACGTGGACCTCTATTTCGGAAGGCTTTCGCCTTCTCTTCACGTTCCTGACGAGCCTTGTGGTCTACTTTCTCAGTAACATCATACTCGCTTGGAAGGTATTGGAAGTCAATGTCTCCCGTTTCCTTATCCGCGCGTGTTAATTTGACACGAATAGGCTGACCAACACGGAAAGTCTTACCAGTTTTCTCACCCTGAAGTGTCATGGTACGTTCATTGTAATTGTAAAATTCTGGAAGGGTCGTGATGTGAACCAAACCTTCGATGGTATTTGGCAATTCGACAAACATACCGAATTTAACCACACTTCCGACAATACCATCGAATTCTTGACCAACAAACTCTTCCATGTATTCCGCTTTTTTCATAGCTTCAACGACACGTTCGGCATCAATGGCACGACGTTCAAGAGTTGAAGATGATGTCGCTAATTCAGGAATAACCTCTTCAAAATGTTCACGCGTTTCTTGAGACATATTGTTAGTGTACTCACGAATCATTCGGTGAACCAAGAGGTCTGGGTAACGACGGATTGGACTAGTAAAGTGGGTATAATACTGAGCCGCAAGTCCATAGTGTCCGTGATTGTGTTCTGAATAGCGAGCTTGTTGCATTGAACGAAGCAGCATCATGTTCATGACCTCTGCTCCAGGTTTCCCCTGAACTTTGGCCATAAACTCTTGCAAGTCTAGCTGATCCATCTTATTGGCAGTCCCTTTGATTTGAACACCAAAGATAGAAGCATAATCCATGAAGCGTTGCAATTTCTCAGCTTTTGGCTCTTCGTGGATACGGTAAATAAATGGCAACTTAGCTTTGGCGAAGTGCTCTGCCACACATTCATTGGCAGCCAACATGAAGGATTCAATCATTCGCTCGGCTGTTCCACGTTCACGCACCACGATATCCACTGGCATCCCCTTCTCATTGACCAAGATACGAGCTTCAGATGTATCAAAGTTAAGGGCACCACGACGCTCACGCATGTCTTCTAAAATCTTATGCAATTCTGCCATAGCTGATACAGAATCCATGATTGGCTTAAACTGCTCAATCTTTTCTGGATTTCCAGCCAACATCTCATTGACATCACTGTAGGTCATACGGAAGGTTGTATTAATCACAGATTGACAAATCTTATGATTAACCACCTTACCTTTTGGAGTAATCTCCATGATGGCTGACTGCGTTAAGCGGTCAACATTGGGATTTAGTGAACAAATACCATTTGAAAGACGCTCAGGCAACATTGGCACCACGCGGTCTGTCACATAAACAGAAGTCCCACGTGCTACGGCCTCACGGTTAAGAGCAGACCCTTCAGTGACATAGTAGGACACATCGGCAATATGAACACCAAGCTCAAAGTTACCATTTGGCAAATGTTTGATATGGACCGCATCGTCCAAGTCCTTAGCATCGGCTCCGTCAATAGTAAAGGTTACTTCTTGACGAAGGTCAACACGACCAACGAGGTCTTCCTGACTCGGTGCATCTGGGACAGCTTCTGCTTCCGCCATGACATCCTCTGGGAACTCTGAAACAATATCCATTGATTCCAAGACTTCCAAGACATCAATACCAGCATCCCCCTGATGACCAATAATGTCACGAACACTTCCTACGAAATAATCATAGTGACGGTTAGGGTATTTTTCAATATCAACCTTGATAATTTCAGTACCATCTAGGGCAACTGGTTCTTTCTTGATATAAATTGGCTGCTGAATTTTTTGGTTTTTAGACTTAATGTAACCCGCATAGGGTTCTTTCTCGTCGCTAAGGATAAATTTCCCTACAACAGTCTTAAGTGAACGTTCTACAATTTCAACAACTCGTGCTTCTGCTGCTGTCCCACGCAAACGATCTGCTGGCTTCTTGATAACAACGGCAACAGTATCACCGTCAATGGCATGGCCAACATCATTACGACCAATGAACATATCATCTTCACTGTCATCGACATGCAAAAAACCAAAGCCGTTCTTATTGGCACGGAAGACACCTTCAACAGTCACCTGATTAGGATTTTCTTTCTTAGGACGCAAGGATACAGAGCCATCTCGGTTAAAACGCAACTGCCCCTTACTTTCCATGGCTGATATGGCCTTGATGAGCTGAGGAAACTTTTCTCCCCCAGCATGATTAAGAGCCTGGGCAATGTCGTTTACACTGGATTTCCCATGCTCCTTCAAATAATTTATAATAGATTCTTTCATGATTTCCTTTTCTTTTATTTATTGACTATAACGCAAAAAATGAGCCAACCTCAGTCAGCTCATTACTTACTTGAGAGAATGGAAAGGACGATTGCATCTACAATCCATAGAAAAACCATGATTCCTGTAAAGCGTTGCATAAAGGCTTCAAAACCACGTGGTTTACTACGTTCAAATAGTGCTTCTGACCCACCACCATCAAAGACATTGCTACTTGGATTTTTTTGTGGCTGCATGAATACCGCAATCACAATAATAGCTGACATCACCAAGAGCAGCGTTAATAATAAGTCGTACATAGTTATTCCTCCGAAAAAGTCCTTTTTATTCTACCATAGAACCCTTTAAGATTCAACATGTAAGGTTACTTTTCTATCCTTAGGGCAGAATTTGGGTACCTGAATTTTCTCAGGATGATTTTGTTTATTTTTACTTGTGAGATAGTTGATGCTCCCACATTCACTACACTTTAAATTGATTTTAACTCTCACCTATATTCTTGACTCCTAGCGATTTTCTAAAGATGATTAAGGACCAGACAAAATTTCCAGAGACGATCATTGCCGTCACAAAGAAAACCCAGCGATAACCTAGACCTGTCGCAACTGCTGACCCAACAAAGGGACCTAAAACTTGTCCAATATATGAAAAGCTTTGATTAAAGCTAAATATTCTTGAGATTCCTTCTTTGGGTGTCATCTTGGTCAATAAAGAATTGACACTAGGCATAAGAGCACCCACGCCAAAGCCATAGGCAAAACGTAAGATACCCAGCTGCAAGGCTGAACCGGCAAAACCACAGAGGAAATACAAGAGAAAACTATAAAATAGCCCCATTAAAAGCAAGCGATGATTCCCAATACGGTCTCCCAATTTTCCCAGATAAGGAGTACTTAAGAGACTAGAGAAGCCCATAGCAGAAACTATTAACCCTGAGTAAAAAAGGATATTGTCCCTCTGACCTAAATAACGAATGTAAAGGGCCAACATAGGCGCAATCGATTGGGCAGAAATCTGGATAATCATACTGGTCACAAAAAGGCCAATCAACATAGATTTGCTGGGAATTTTTGCAAAAACCTGAGAAAGAGTCATCATCTCTCCCTTTTCGACAGGCTGGAAATTCTCTCTCAAACCAAAGATAGTTAAGAGGCAACAGATAAATAGAATGAGTCCAACCAATAAAAAGGTACCCCTCATGCCAAACGCCTCAGACAAGGTACCACCTAACAAAGGGCCAATCAGAACACCTGCCGTTAGACCCGTAGACAAGGTCCCCAAGGCATAGCCAGAACGGTTCTGAGGAACCTGGCTAGCAATTAAAGCTGTGGCATTTGGGACATAGCCAGCAAACAAACCATTCAGCGTTCTCAAGAAAAGTAGCCAGAAAACATTGGGGACCAAAGCAAGACCTCCCATTGTAAAAGTCATCACCATGCTGGCCCTAATCATCATGGGCTTTCGACCATAACGGTCAGCCAGGCGTCCCCAAACAGGAGAAACCAAGGCAGAGGCTAAGGCAGAGATGGCAACAGACAAGCCAGCATACCATTCGACCATATCTCCTTTAACACCCAGTTCCTCAATGTAGAGGGCCATGAAAGGCATAACAATGGAGAAACTAGCTCCAGTAAAAAAGGTTCCTATCCATGCAATTTTAAGGTTACGTTGCCAATCAGTACTTTTAAGTTCTTTTTGGCGCAAATAATCATCTTCTTTCTAAAATTCACTATCCATTATATCACAATGGCTAGCTATGAGGAGCTCGTTAAATCATTTATTGCGCTCTTCACCTTCTCCTTCAAATCATCGAGACTACCGTTATTATCAAGAACCAAGCTGGCATAAGGCATTTTCTCAGCTAAAGACATCTGGCTATCAATACGCATCTTAGCTTCCTCAACACTTAAGTGATTACGTTTCATCAAGCGTTGGCACTGGACCTCCGGTGACACTGCCACCAACCAAATCTGGTCAAACCAGTCCTGATACCCATTTTCAATAAGCAAGGGAATATCCATGAAAAAAACATCTTCTTCCTTGGCCAAACGCTCCCTCTGGGCTGCTAGTTCCTCTCGAATAATTGTCCCTTGAATCTCAGCAGACCGCTGTCTCATCTCCTCATTGGAAAAAATCAGTTGCCCTAGTTTTGGACGATTCAATTCTCCATTAGGAAGGAGAATTCCCTCTCCCAACCAATCAAGCAAGGCACGGTACAGACGGCCCCCTTGGGCCTGCATGTCGTGTACAAGCTGATCAGCGTCAATGACCTTGTAACCTGCCTCTTTAATCATTTCAACAACAGTAGATTTTCCTGAAGCAATACCACCTGTTAATCCAATAATCATCGTTTTTGACAATGAGGACACAAATGTGTTCCTCTCCCTCCTAACTTGATTTTCTCAATTGTGCTTGCGCAGCGTGGACAAGGCTGTCCCGTCTTTCCGTAAACCTGCAAATAGTTCTGCATGGTCCCATCCTCACCAAGGGCATTACGGTAGGTCCTTATGGTTGAGCCACCTTTTTCAATTCCTAGCTGTAAAATAGCAATCGTTTGATCGTGGACCCGCTTCATGGCTGCCTTGCTAAGTTTCTTTGCTGGCGTCTCAGGATGAACCTTAGCTGCCCAAAGCACCTCATCAACATAGATATTGCCTAGACCAGCCACTAATTTCTGCTCCAAAAGGAGACTTTTAATAGGCTTGGCAGAGGTCATCAAGGCTCTCTCAAACGGAGCATATTTAAAAAGCCTTCTTAGTAGGCTCAGGACCAAGCTTTTTCTTTGTAAAAATAAGCCTCCTCTTGATTTTTAGCCAATAAATCAAAGGTCCCAAACTTGCGGACATCCTGATAAACAAGAGTCGATCCATCATCTAAGGTAAAGAAAAGATGGAAATGCTTATTAACAGGAACCTGATCTGTAAACAAGAGGTATTTTCCTTCCATGCGCAAGTGGGAAATCATAATCAACTGTCCAAAGTCAAAAATCAAGTACTTGCCTCTACGTCGCATGGCTTGAATAGTTTGACCAGCTAAGTCATTCAGAAAACTATCGTAGGAGGTCTTTATCATTTTCGGGACCTTAACTTCAACAGACGAAATGGTCCGACTTACTACCAATCTTTCTAACCCTCGTCTAACAGTTTCTACCTCAGGTAACTCAGGCATTTGCTCCTCCTTCTAACAAGAAAGCCGAGCAAATGCCCAGCTTTTTAATATTCTTTTTCGTTGTATCCGAAATCGGCAAGATCTAATTTCTTATCACGCCAATTTTTCTTAACCTTAACCCAGGTTTCAAGGAAGACCTTGTCCCCTAGCATAACTTCAATATCTTTACGGGCAAGGGTACCAATTTTCTTGAGCATGGAACCTTGTTTACCAATGACAATGCCTTTTTGGCTGTCACGCTCAACCATGATTGTCGCACGAATATGAATCTTATCCGTGTCTTCATCACGCTTCATCTCATCAATGACAACCGCAACAGAGTGTGGAATTTCTTCACGTGTCAACTGAAGGACTTTTTCACGAATCATCTCCGATACCAAGAAACGCTCTGGGTGGTCGGTGATTTGGTCCGCTGGGAAATATTGGAACCCTTCCTCAAGGTTATCACTCAAGACATCCACAAGATGAGAAACGTTGTTTCCTTGGAGGGCAGATATCGGAATAATCTCCTTGAAATCCATTTGTGTACGGAAATCCTCAATCTGCTCTAAGAGCTGATCTGGATGAACCTTGTCAATCTTATTGATTACCAAGATAACTGGAACCTTAGCTTGTTTAAGACGTTCGATAATCATATTATCACCCTTACCACGGGGCTCGTCCGCTGGTACCATAAAGAGGACGGTATCCACTTCACGAAGGGTTGAATAAGCAGATTCCACCATGAAATCTCCAAGAGCCGTCTTAGGCTTGTGAATCCCTGGTGTATCGATAAAGACAATCTGTTCCTTATCAGTTGTGTAAATCCCCATAATTTTATTACGGGTTGTTTGAGCCTTATCACTCATGATAGCAATTTTTTGCCCCATAACATGGTTCAAAAACGTTGATTTTCCTACATTAGGACGGCCAAGAATAGCCACAAATCCTGATTTAAATGTCATATAACTTCTTTCCTATTTCCTTTTAATTGAAAATTAAGTGCCAAATTTTAGGTATAAAAAACAATCATACCCGTAATGAGTGCATAACAAGAAACCACTAAAACAGCTCCTGCAGCCATATCCTTGGCATTTTTGGCTAGCATCGAAAAGTGATAATTACTGGCCAAATCGACAACATTTTCAATGGCAGAATTAACAATCTCTAGGGCAATTACGAGAAAAACTGCCATCAAAAGAAAGAGCCATTCTGTCGCAGACACACGAAAAATCAAGCCAGCCAATACCACCAAGATAGCTGAAACCAAGTGCTTGCGCATGTTACGTTCTTCTTTAAAAGCTGTGATAATCCCTGTTAGAGCAAACTCAAAACTAGCTGTAAATTCTCTGTTTTTCCACTTTTTTGTGGGTTATTGTCGCGTAAGTCCATAAGCAGTCAAAATTTCTTCCTGTAATCCAAACATTTCCGCTTCTTCTTCTGGGGTGTAATGGTCGTAGCCATTGATGTGAAGAAAACCGTGAACAGCCAAGAAGCCCATCTCACGCTCGAAACTATGGCCATAATCCTCAGCTTGCTCGTGAGCCTTATCAACAGAAATAAAGAGTTCACCGATATAACTATCAAACTCTCCCATCATTTCAGCTAATTCAGGATTTTCAGCCAACTCTTCCTCATCAAAGCTAATGTCTAATTCAGGCTTATACTCCAAACTAATAACATCCGTTGGACGGTCCGTATCACGATATTCCAGGTTTAGCTCGTGGCTACGTTCGTTGGTTACAAATGTAACCGCCATTTCCTTGTCTTCCTTGCCAAGTCTTTGTGCTGCAAAATCTAGCAACTCCAAGGTTTGTTCTTTTAATTTCTCAGAGACTTGTCCAGTCTCATCAATCATTTCAATATACATAAGATACTTTAGGAACGGCTATGATCACTTCAAGCATAGAACCGCTCGCTTCCTTTCACTAACTCATTAGCTTTTTATACAAATACTCAAATACATAGAATACTAGTCCAGAGTATTTTTGGTCTAATATTAATCATCTCATTATACCATAAGGACACAGAAAAAAGCAGTACTTAAGGCTAAATTGTCTGCTTTTTGTAGGACGTCTCTGGGAAGCGTTACTTATCATAAATTATCCCTAAGACGTTGAATATGAATGGTTAAAAGACTGTTCGTCTAAACTCAGCTCAAAGACATAACTTGTCTTGATATATGCAGCAATCTTTTGGGTACAGATAAAGGACTCTGGATAATTTATCTTAACTTGTTCTATATAGAAAAAGCATCATTCTTGCCACCACTAACTCCACTCACAATACGTTGTGCTAGGTATTGGAGATGGGTCATAAAAACGGTTATACGAGAAACTATCCTCCTCCAAAA
>ENA-OQBV01000679-OQBV01000679.1-human-gut-metagenome-genome-assembly--contig:-NODE-679-length-18777-cov-4.535228_pt1 | contig 18777 bp, 14 predicted proteins | sample MGYA00242750_ERZ504559 | MGnify/ENA primary metagenome ERZ504559 (study PRJEB26092, sample SAMD00036230) | human gut metagenome | host: Homo sapiens | study: EMG produced TPA metagenomics assembly of... | reverse complement strand
GCACCTTCAAGGATCACTGACATCATATCACGCATGTATTGCATTAACATCTGTTCCATTTTTTACACTGATATCATTGTCCTTTAAATATCCTTGCATTAATTGTCTTAATGCTGCTTTTTGTGGTGTGATCTCCTTTCTTCTTCCATAAAAAACCTCCAAACTGAGTAATATTATCTTACATCAGTTTGAAGGTTTTACACAAACTTTGGGATACTCCCTATTTTATTTAATAATATTAAGATTGAGATGTAATTGATATTATTTAAGAGAAATTATTTCTTTTTAGTTTTTAAAGCTTTTTTAGCAGACCAAGCAGAGTAAACATTCTTAGATTTGTTGTTTACTTTTGTTACTTTGTAGCTTCGAACTCTTACATAATATTTCTTATTCTTTTTCATGCTTCTTTAAGACTTTAGAAGCAGATTTCGCAGAAACTTTGACTGTTTTTGCTTTCTTAAAGTTCTTAGATGTGCTGTACTGAATCTGGTAAGCAGCAACTCCGGAAACTTTCTTCCAAGATACTTTGATAGAAGTCTTCTTAGCTTTGCTTAATTTCACAGTTGTCTTCGCAGGAGCTTTTACAGTTGCTGCGTTTGTTACAGTAGTTGTAGCTGCTGGTTTAGCTGAAATTGTATAAGATAATTCTTTTGTACCAGCATATTTCTTTCCATTAAATTTAACTGTTACTTTGTAAGTTCCAGCTTTTGTGCTGTTAGCGTCAGAATAAGAAACTGTATAATTATCAGCAGAAATTACAGCACCAGTACTATCTTTTACAGTAACAGAAGGTTTCTGAGCCTGTCCATTTTCTGTGAAAGAAGTTTTATCTAAATCGATAGATGCAATTTTAGCGATTGGAGTAGATTTTCTAACATCACCGCAATTTACACATGTATCATCAATGGAACCATCTTTTTCTAAAGTTGCAGCTTTTACAACTTCTTTATATTCAGGTTTTGTTAATGATTCAATAGCATTGGAAAGGTGAGTATTTGCTTCAAGGATATTAGCTTTATATAATGTGTCATGTTTTAAAGCATCCTGAGCTTCTTTATATTCTGTTTTAAAATCAGAATATGGCTTAGCACAGTATTCAGTTTCTTTTTCAAGATAAGAATCAGCAGTTTTTATTGTAGATTGTAAAGCTTTTACTTCATCACTATCAGAAGCAATTACAACGTGCTGAGCGATGTTTTCTTTGTCTGCATGGAATTTATATGTATAATCTTTATAACCTAAAGCGGAAACAGTAACACTCCAGTATCCTACTGCTGCATTTCCAGAAAGATCAAAACGAGCAGATTCTGTTAAACCAAGCTGAATTCCCATTGATTTATGCATCCAGTTATCAGCAGCAAATTTTGTACCATAAGTTTTTACTGGAGTTGTATAAGTACTGTCATCTCCATAGAAAGTCCATTTTACAGACTGAAGATTAGCACCAAGATCACCGTAATCTCCATTTAGGTCGAGACGTAAAGTCTCACCATAAGAACCAACAGCGTCTCCAGAACGTAAGTTTGGAGTCACACCGGTTGCTTCTTTTAATGCCTCATCTTTAACACCGGATTCTGTTCCTTCGTTACTTCTTGCAGAAAAAATAAATGAACCATCTTCCTGTTTTGTAGCAGTTTTTAAACCGTAAGTGTTAGCTGTAACATTTGCAGTTTTTTGGTAAGATTTTAATTGGTTTTCACCATAACCACCAACAAGAGTTCCACCATTTTCAACAACAGTGTGGTTTGCTTTTAATGCATCTAAATCTGTAGTTTTTACTTTAACAGGAACATATTTTGTACCTTTTACTTCATAAGAAGTTAATTTATATTGCGTACCATCAGTATCAGTAATAGTTCCCTTAGCATAGCTTACACCTGTAGCATCTGTGGATGATTGATAGAATTTTTTACCATCTTTACTCCAGTGAGAAACAGAAAATTCTTTTGTGGTATCATCAGAAGCTTTTGCTTCAATGACTGCATTTCCTTGGAAACTTCCTCTGTGAAGTCCGTGATTTGTAGTTGCACGAGTAACGACGTCATATCCACCTTTATCTTTTTCATAATGAGAGTCTTCTACATCAGAGCTTGAAGTATCATTAGCATTATAAACACCTTCATTCGCCCAATACTCAGCCCAAGTAAGACCAACATAGCAATATGTCCATTCATCCTGCTGTGCATCATCAGCAGCCTTAACAATGTGAGCAACATTAAAGATATTCGCTGTCACAGGAGTCGCAGTTAAAACCATTGCACCACTCATAGCGATAGCAAAGGCTTTCCCGATTAATCTTTTACGCATATAGTTTTTCCTCCGTTTTCTGTAATATAAAATAATAGCGTGTACGTAGTTAGAAAACTCTAACTGATGAAAGATATGATACCACACGAAAGGTTAGTGAACAATAACTACAAATGAGAATAATTATCAATATCTTGTCATTCATTAAATGCAGGTGTGCTCCTACGGTCACTGGACAGGATATTGATAATTATTCTGGAAGTTACTATAATTAAGGAAGTCATATTAAGATGAGAGTGTCAAAAGTACAAATTGCTTATTTGTGCAAGCACAAACGCAATTTATACTTTTGACACTTACATCATATTAAGAAATTCGTAAGAATTATATCCGCAGAAACGAAAGAACCACCTGATACACTAAAACCATCAAAGATACAAGGAGGAAAAGTATGAACCAGCCAAAGATTCTGGTCGTTGATGACGACAAAGAAATCGTAGGAGCGATCAAGAAACGCCTGGAAATGGAAGACTATGAGATCATAACCGCATATGATGGTCTGGAAGCCATGGATGTCCTGATGGAACAAGAAGTCCAGCTTCTGATCATAGATGTCATGATGCCGAAGATGGACGGACTATCCGCAACGATGAGAATCAGGGAAAGCAAGAATATTCCGATCATCATTCTTTCAGCCAAGACAGAAGAAAGCGATAAGATCTTAGGACTGTCCATGGGAGCCGATGACTATATCAGCAAACCGTTCCGCCCAGATGAACTAGTAGCGAGAGTGAAATCCCAGCTGCGAAGATACATGCAGTTTGGAGGAATGAACGCCGCAGAAAGCAATAAGGAACAGATCGTCAATGGCGGATTGATCCTTGACATGAAAGGAAAAAGAATGCTGGTAGACGGAGAGCCAGTGAAACTGACTGCAACCGAATACAAGATCGTAAGCCTTCTGATGAACAACCTGGGCAGAGTATTTTCAGCAGATGAGATCTACGAACGCGTATGGAACGAAGAAGCCTATGCAACAGAGAATACCGTTATGGTCCACATCCGTCGTATCCGCGAGAAAATAGAAATAGATGCAAAAAATCCAAGATATTTAAAGGTGGTGTGGGGAATTGGATACAAGATCGAGAAAATGGACTAACAAAGTATTGATCACACTTGTGATGATCGCCATGACCCTGTCAGGGATATATGGACTCAACACGATCCATAACATGGCATTGACAGGAGATAACAGCTTCAGTCTGGATGAACAGGATCAATCAGACTATATCAAACACACACAGATGTCACTGTTTGACAAATGGGCAGATCAAGAAAGTAATAAAGTCTATTATACACAGGCAAATCATGTATCAGAAAGTTTACTGAATAAGATAAAAAAAAGAATCGTTTGTGAAAGTAACGATGAAGGTCAAACCATATGATAAAAAAGATGGTAACGACAACATCAACATATGGAACAGAAAATGCGAACTATACTGGGGGCAGGATTGAACATTTTCATATAGAAAGAGACAAGACAGAGAAATTAAACAAAGACGGAAGTTTCAAAGGATGGGATCCGTATGATGATTACGATGAGTACAGTGAGTACATTGTGCCTCAGACAGAATACTATGAATTCTCAGGAGATAATTATACACTGCGGGATATATTCCCAGAACAGCTTCTGATCAATGATGAGAAGAATCAGCGTCTGGAAAATGCAGACATTGAGATTTCTTTGACAAAAAAAGCACTAACAGAGATTGAAAATTTCCGAAAAGGATCAACAAAACAGATCACGATGGGAATCAAAACGATCATCATTGTTTCGATCATCGAAGTGATCGGAACGATCCTTCTGTGCATCTTATTTGCACTTCAGGAAAAGCGAACCAGATTTTTTAGAGGGCTTGACAGGCTCTGGTGGGAGATCATACTAGTGACAGCAATTACGCTGCTTGGACTGGCAATCGCATTATGCTTTGCGATCTGGGAATATACGATAGAATATACACAGGGCGTGATCACAGGTTCAACGATCGAGATGATCATGACGCTAAGTTATATCTCAGTTCCATTTTTCATTATGGCATTTGCTGTATGCATTCAGACAACGGTATGGAGGATTCGCCAGAAGAATCTTCTGGATTCAACATTTTGTCTAGGATATTTTCGAAAATGGAGCCGTTACGCAAAGACAAGAAGAAAGCTGGAAGATGAAGCGATGTCATTTGCAGAAAAACATGCAAGAGACAGGATCAGACAGTACAGGGTCTTACGATATATTTTAACTGTCAGTACACTTGCTTGTATCATCATGGGAATGAGTGGAATGAATATTCCATCCCCACTCTTGTTTATAGCAGCAGTCATCTTTGTTTTCCTTATCAGATATTTTTCAAGATATTCAGACCAATATGCAAAAGAACAGAGAGATTTAAGCATGCTGGTCGATCAGATCGAACGTATTTCTAATGGAGAACTGACGGCAACGACCGATATTTCAAAAGAATCTGCGTATTATGAATACAGTCAGAAACTGACCAATATCGGGCAGGGAATGGAAAAAGCATTAGAAACACAGATGAAGGGCGAGAGAATGAAGATCGATCTGATCACAAACGTATCACATGATCTGAAGACACCGCTGACTTCTATCATTGGATACGTCGATCTCTTAAGCAGAGATCAGACATTATCCGCAGAATCAAGAGATTATGTAACTATCCTGATCAACAAGACCGAACGCTTAAAAGCTATCATTTCTGACCTGTTTGAACTTGCGAAAGCAACAAGTGGAGATGCGAAAGTAGATCTGGAAGAAATGGATATGAAACGTCTGGTAGAACAGACACTGGGGGATATGGCAGATCAGATAGAAGAATCTGGATTTGCGATCAGATATCAGTGCGAAGCTGTGCACACAAGATTTATCGGAGACAGCAGCCGCATGTACCGAGTGGTACAAAATGTCATAGAGAATGCCTTAAAATACTCCCTGAAAGGAACCAGGATCTTCCTAAGGATCACCGAAGCAGATCAAAATATAAAATTAGAAGTTATAAACACAGCATCCTATGAGATGAATTTTACAGAAGAAGAGATCATGGAACGATTTGCCAGAGCGGAGAAATCACGTACCAGCGAAGGAAACGGATTAGGACTTTCCATCGCAGACAGTTTTACAAAGAATTGTGGAGGAGAGTTTTCGATAAGAATAGACGGAGATCAATTCCTGGTTACTATACAATTTAAACAATATTTAGGGGTAAACAAATAGATTTCATATGTTTTTTCACAAAATTGAAAAAATTGTAAAAAACTATGTTGAAAGGGTAGAAAACATAAATATAAAAGTATATACTACTAATTGTGTCGACAATATGCAAATAGACCATTTGAGAGAGTGGTTTTTAAATCCTTTTTTTCATGAAGTTTTGATACATGGTGACTTATGGAACGGTTGCGTATTTGGAGACATCTGCTTTTAAAGTCTCTTCAGACATTAAGATCTGGAGGGGCTTTTTTCTTATTTCATAGGAAATTTCGATGAAATCCCCTATGAAATAAGAAAAAAGCCTTCCGGGCAGGATCGCACTGCGGCGGAAGGGAAATTTGTCGCTGAAGCGACCCGCCGCAGGCGGAGAATCCTGCAAAGCAGGATTCTTTCTTACTATTAGAAATAGGACGTAACAGCATTTGATACAAACAAATGCTTCTGGTATAATAGAAAGAAAAGAGCATGCACGGAAAGGACACGAAAGAATGAAGAGACGTTTAATCAGCCTTGTCCTTGTATTGATGCTTGTCATGACAGCAGGATGCGGGAAGAAGAGTACAACAAAGAAACTCAAGACAGAAGATCTGGATGAAACAACCCTGCAGGGAATGGCAAAAGATATCACGAAGGAGATGTCCTTAAAGAATAAGATCGGACAACTATTTATGGTATCTGTTTATCAATTAGATGAGGCAGAAAGCAAGAATCAGACAAGCGTGACGAGCCAGATGAAGAAGACATTGAAGAAGTATCCAGCAGGTGGGGTGATCATGTTTGCGAAGAATATCAACACACCTGATCAGACAAAGAAGATGACGGATGAGCTTCAAGATGTCTCCTATATTCCACTATTTATGGCAGTGGATGAGGAAGGTGGACAGGTTTCAAGAGTCGCATCAAATCCCAAGATGAAGATGACAGTATATCCATCTGCACAGGAAGTTGGAAGAACTTACAATGACAAGAAGATCGCGCAGATGGGAAAGACACAGGGAAAGGAATTAAAAGAGCTTGGATTTAACATGAATCTTGCACCAGTCGCAGACGTTTTAACGAATAAGAATAACACAGAGATCGGAGACCGAAGCTTTGGTACAGACTCAAAGAAAGTTGCTGATATTATTACAACACTGGTAAAGAACATGCAGAAACAACAGATTTCAGCGACATTAAAGCATTTTCCAGGAAGTGGACAGACTGGAGGAGACACACACCGCGGAAGTACAGAGACCTACCAGACGATCAATGCATTAAGAGATACAGATTTTAAACCATTTAAAGCAGGGATCAAGGCAAAAGCTGATGCAGTGATGGATGTCACATCTGATGCTGTCTAATGTGACAGATGAGAAGGAGCCTTCAAGCCTAAGCAGCAGAGTTGTATCAGATATTCTAAGAGATGAACTTAAATATAAGGGCGTTATCATGACCGATGCGATGAACATGAAAGCGATCACAGATAACTATAGTTCCGGAGAAGCAGCAGTGAAAGCGATTCAGGCAGGAGTTGACCTGATCGTGATGCCGGATAACTATAAAGAAGCATACAAGGCAATTAAGAAGGCACTAAAAAGCGGTAAGATCAAAGAATCAAGAATCGATAAATCTGTAAGAAGGATCATATATACGAAGCTTAAGCGAGGAGAGATTCCTCCAGATACTACATTATTAAAAGAGAATCAATAACAGGGATGCTTGCAGATTTAAAATGAATATGTTACTATCAAAAATGTGTATTTTACAAAGGAAACTAAAGATTGTATAACAGAAAGGTCAAAAGATCACGATGAGCAGAGAGAACTTTGATAAGTTGGGAGAAGAATGTGGAGTTTTCGGTATCTACGATTTCGATGGCAATGATGTAGCGTCAACGATCTATTATGGATTGTTTGCACTTCAGCATCGAGGTCAGGAAAGCTGCGGAATTGCAGTTTCTGATACGAATGGTCCAAAACGTAATGTCACATCTCGAAAAGGTATGGGATTATGTAATGAAGTGTTTACACCAGATTCCCTTCAGGCATTAAAGGGAGATATCGGTGTGGGGCATGTAAGGTATTCAACAGCAGGAGAGAGTGTTCCTGAGAATGCCCAGCCACTGGTTTTAAATTATGTAAAAGGTACTTTAGGACTTGCACATAATGGTAATCTGATCAATGCAATAGAACTTCGCGAAGAATTAGAACAGACAGGAGCTATTTTCCAGACAACGATCGATTCTGAAGTTATCGCATATCATATCGCAAGAGAACGCGTGAATACATCATCAATTGAGAAGGCAGTAGCCAGAGCAATGCAGAAGATCAAAGGTGCATATTCCTTGATCGTTATGTCACCAAGGAAACTGATCGGGGCAAGAGATCCATATGGATTTAAGCCATTATGTATCGGTAAGAGAGATAATGCTTATGTATTAGCATCTGAAAGCTGTGCATTAGATACGATCGGAGCAGAATTTATCCGTGACGTGAATCCAGGAGAGATCGTAACGATCACAAAGGATGGAATTCAGTCAGACTGTGATTTATGTATTCCAAAGGAAAAAACAGCAAGATGTATCTTTGAATACATTTATTTTGCAAGACCAGACAGTGAGATTGACGGAGTTGGGGTATACCACTCAAGAATTCAGGCAGGAAGATACCTCGCACAGGATTCACCAGTAGAAGCAGACTTGGTTGTCGGAGTACCAGAATCAGGAAATGCAGCAGCTCTTGGATATTCCTTAGAATCAGGAATCCCATATGGAACCGCGTTTGTCAAGAACGGTTATGTTGGAAGAACTTTCATCAAACCAGGACAGAGCAGCCGTGAATCAAGCGTGCAGATCAAGTTAAATGTTTTAAAAGAAGCAGTCAAAGGAAAGAGAGTCATCATGATCGATGATTCCATCGTACGAGGAACAACAAGTGACCGCATTGTGAAGATGTTACGCGATGCAGGAGCGACAGAAGTTCACGTAAGGATCAGTTCCCCACCATTCCTGTGGCCATGCTACTTTGGAACTGATATTCCAGAGAGAGAACAGCTGATCGCATATAACAGATCGATCAACGAGATCTGTGAAGTGATCGGAGCAGATAGTTTAGGATACTTAGGAGAAGAGAGACTTTCACAGATGGTACAGGGATTACCGATCTGTAAAGGATGTTTCACAGGTGAGTATCCAATGAAACCGCCAACAAGAGATATTCGTGGAAATTTTGAAAGATAAGGATAAGGAGATTTTTATGAACGACCGTTACCAGAGCCCATTATCAGAACGTTATGCAAGCAAAGAGATGCAGTACATCTTTTCTCCAGACAAGAAGTTTAAGACATGGAGAAAGTTATGGATCGCACTTGCTGAGACAGAGAAAGAATTAGGACTTGATATCACACAGGAACAGATCGACGAATTAAAAGCACATGCAGAAGACATCAACTACGATGTAGCAAAAGAACGTGAAAAATTAGTCCGTCATGATGTTATGTCTCATGTATATGCATACGGAGTACAATGTCCAAAGGCAAAAGGAATCATCCATTTAGGAGCAACATCCTGCTATGTTGGTGATAATACAGACATCATCATCATGACAGAAGCATTAAAGCTTGTCAGAGTAAAATTATTAAATGTGATCAACGAATTATCCAAATTCGCAATGAAATACAAAGATCTTCCAACACTTGGATTTACACATTTTCAGCCAGCACAGCCTACAACAGTAGGTAAGAGAGCAAGCCTTTGGCTGATGGATCTCGTATATGATCTAGAAGATCTTGATCACGTGATCGCTAACATGAGATTATTAGGATCAAAAGGAACAACAGGAACACAGGCAAGTTTCTTAGAGTTATTCGAAGGAAACCACGAAACGATCAAGAAGATCGATGGAATGATCGCCAAGAAGATGGGATTTGACAAATGCCAGCCAGTATCTGGACAGACATACTCTAGAAAAGTTGATTCCCGCGTGATCAATGTATTAAGCCAGATCGCACAGTCTGCTCATAAGTTCTCAAACGACATCAGACTTCTTCAGCACTTAAAAGAAGTAGAAGAACCATTTGAGAAGAACCAGATCGGATCCTCTGCAATGGCATATAAGAGAAACCCAATGAGAAGTGAAAGAATCGCTTCCTTAGCAAACTACGTAATGTCAGATGCCATGAATCCAGCATTAGTAGCATCTACACAGTGGTTTGAAAGAACATTAGATGACTCAGCCAACAAACGTTTATCTGTACCAGAAGGATTCTTAGCGATCGATGGTATCTTAGACCTTTACTTAAACGTTGTAGACGGATTAGTTGTATACCCTAAGGTTATCGAAAGCCGTTTAAGAAGCGAACTTCCATTCATGGCAACAGAGAATATCATGATGGATGCAGTAAAAGCTGGTGGAGACAGACAGGAACTTCATGAGAAGATCCGTGTACATTCTATGGCAGCAGGAAAAGTTGTCAAAGAAGAAGGAAAAGCAAACGATCTGTTAGAAAGAATCGCAGCAGACCCAGCATTTGGTATGAACATGGAGCAGTTACAGGCGATCATGAAACCAGAGAACTTCGTAGGACGTGCACCACAGCAGACAGAAGAATTTGTGAATGAAGTGATCAATCCAATTCTGGAAGAGAATAAAGAAGTACTCGGATTAACAGCTGAGATCAACGTATAATAAGATAAATTTTAATATAAAAAGAGATGGAAAGATCAAAACAATATAGATTTTTCCATCTCTTTTTGCTGTATTTTAAGAAAAAATTACCAAAAAGCAGGAAATGAGCAGGAGTAGATATAGGAAATTAAGAAAAGGAATGGTATAATAGATTTAAAACAAATATGTGAGAGCATATGTTAGGGGAAAGTATATGAAGAAATTAAAAACAATCATCCAAAGAAAAAAATGGAATATGATACTTGGGATTTCAGATATCATAATGATGATCATAGCATCATATCTTGCATTATTAACGCGATTTGAATTCTATCCATCACAGATCGCATCGATTTTTTTGAAAAATGCTGCAAAATACATGCCGTTGAATCTCTTTTGCAGTATTGTGATCTTTATGGCATATCGATTGTATTCAACGCAATGGAAGTATGCAGGAATCTCCGATTTTATTAATGTCGTTAAAGCAGTTGTGATCGCAGCAGCTTTCCAGCTGATCGGAATTTGTATGTTACAATGGGAGATACCAAGAAGTTACTATTTCTTGTATTTGGTATATCTGCTGTTGGGAATGTTTTTTATCCGATTACTTGTCCGATTGATTCAGGGAAGTGAACCACTCAAAGTGAATGACATTGGCAAGAAGAAAGTTCCAGTAATGTTGATCGGAGCAGGAGAAGCAGGAAGTATCATTTTAAATGAGATCAAAAAGAGTACATATGTGACTAAAACGATCCGTTGCATCATAGATGATGATCCAGCGAAGAAAGGAACATATTTATCTGGGATACCAGTGGTTGGCAATCGTAATACGATCCTGCGCAATGCAGTTAAATTTGATGTTGAAGAGATCATTTTGGCAATTCCGACAATAGAACCCAAGGACCGCAAGGACATCCTTGAGATCTGCAAGCAGACAGGATGCCGTCTGAGTATTCTTCCGGGTTTATATCAGCTGATTAACAGTGAAGTTACAGTATCTGCTCTAAGAGAAGTAGAGATTGAAGATCTGCTTGGAAGAGAGCCAGTGAAAGCCAATCTTCCATCAATCATGAGCTATGTCAAAGACAGAGTCGTATTTGTCACAGGGGGAGGCGGATCGATCGGAAGTGAGATCTGCAGACAGATCGCAAGATATCAGCCGAAGAAGTTAGTGATCATTGATAATTATGAGAACAACGCCTACGAGATCCAGATGGAATTAAAGAGAACACATCCAGAACTAGATCTGAAAGTATTGATCGTATCTGTCCAGAACCATCTGCGAATACACAATATTTTCGAAGATTATAAGCCTGATATCGTATTTCATGCAGCAGCACATAAGCATGTGCCATTGATGGAAGACAGCCCACATGATGCGATCAAGAACAATGTATTTGGTACATTTAACATAGCCAAAGAAGCAGGAATGAGCGGCGTAAAGAGAATGGTACTGATTTCCACGGATAAGGCAGTAAGACCGACAAATATCATGGGCGCTTCCAAGCGAATCTGTGAGATGGTCATTCAATACATGAATAGCTTATACGATACAGAATACGTTGCTGTAAGATTTGGAAATGTTCTTGGAAGTAACGGAAGTGTCGTTCCGTTGTTCAAGAAGCAGATTGCCAATGGTGGTCCGGTAACAGTTACACATCCAGAGATCATCCGGTACTTTATGACGATCCCAGAAGCTGTCAGTCTGGTGTTAGAAGCAGGAGCTTACGCAAAAGGCGGAGAAATATTTATCCTTGATATGGGAGAACCAGTCAAGATCTTAGATCTTGCGAAGAATATGATCCGTTTATCAGGACTTACACCAGGAGAAGATATAGAAATCCAGTTTACTGGCTTAAGACCAGGGGAGAAGCTGTATGAAGAACTTCTGATCGATGAGGAGAATAAAAAAGAGACAAAGAACAAACGAATTTTCATTGGAAGTCCAAGGATGATGGAGACAGAACAATTTAGTGAACTGATCGCTGAATTAGATCATGCGGCATTTTCCGAAGATCCGAATATTCGTGAAGTTGTAAAAAGATTGTTCCAGAGTATACATATAAACAGACAGATCAACAGACAAAATGACAGGGGGATGAGACAGCATGAAAGAACGTATATATATGGCATCACCAACGATGCATGGGGAAGAACAGAAGTTTGTGCAGGAAGCATTTGACACCAACTGGGATCGCACCACTTGGGCCAAATGTCAATGGCTTTGAACGTGAGATGGAAGCGTATACAGGAATCGCACACTGCAGTGCACTAAGTGCAGGAACCGCAGCACTGCATCTGGCGGTGAAATTATTAAGAAGTCGGGGAAGGAGATACCGTGATATGTCCTTCGCTGACTTTTGCTGCAACAGTGAATCCAGTCGCCTATGAAAAAGGCAAGATTGTATTTGTGGATTCTGAACCAGAGACATGGAATATGTCACCACAGGCATTGAAAAGAGCATTGGAAGAACATAAAGAAGTCAAAAGCAGTGATCGTTGCACACCTTTATGGAACACCAGCCAAGGTAGACGAGATCAAAGCAAATCTGTGAAGAATATAAAGTTCCATTGATCGAAGATGCTGCAGAAAGTCTGGGAGCAACATATAAAGGAGTTCAGACAGGAAGATTCGGAGTCATGGCAGGATTTTCATTCAATGGAAATAAGATCATCACGACATCAGGCGGTGGAATGATCGCATCAGAGAATGAAGAATACATCAAGCATGCAACATTCCTGGCAACACAGGCAAAAGAACCGGTCCGACATTATGAACACAAGGAGATTGGATATAACTACCGGATGTCTAATATCACAGCGGGGGTTGGAAGAGGACAGCTTCTGCATCTGGATGAACACATTGCGAAGAAAAAAGCAATCTATGAGACATACAAAGATGCTTTCAAGGATTATAAACAAGTGCATATGAATCCATATGAAACATGCAGTGAACCAAACTTCTGGTTATCATGTATAACGATCGATGAAGACAGTAAGACAAAACCATTAGATATCATAGAAGCTTTGGAAAGAGAGAATATCGAGAGCCGTCCGATCTGGAAACCATTACATCAACAACCAGTATTTAAAGGGTGTGAATTCTATTCTCATTACGAAGATGATAAGAAACCAGTATCAGAAGATATCTTTGATCGCGGATTATGTCTTCCAAGTGATATTAAGAATACAAAAGAAGATATGGATCGGATCATAGGAATCATAAGATCCGTACTGGACCGATAAGAACAAAATGTAAACGGAGTATATATAAAGATGTATCACAAATATATCAAACGATTTTTTGACATCATATTGTCACTGTGCTGTATCATTGTATCAAGCCCGATTCTGCTTGTCACAGCACTGTTAGTAAGGATCAAATTAGGGAGCCCCGTGATCTTCAAACAAGAAAGACCGGGATATCATAACGAAATATTTACACTTTACAAGTTCAGAAGTATGACAGACGCCGTCGATGAGAATGGTGATCTGTTACCAGACAAAGAACGTCTTCCAAGATTTGGACAGATGTTAAGATCAACGAGTCTTGATGAATTACCTGAATTCTTCAACATCTTATTTGGACATATGAGTTTTGTCGGGCCAAGACCATTATTGAAACAATACATAGATTTCTACAGTGCAAGACAGAAACGACGTGCAGATGTAAGACCAGGACTGACAGGACTTGCACAGGTGAATGGAAGAAATGCCATCAGCTGGGAAGAAAAGTTTGAATTCGACCTTGAATATGTGGATAGCATTTCATTTCTTACCGATATCAAGAATCATACTAAAGACCGTTACAAAAGTCTTAAAAAGAGCAGGGATCAGTGCACAGGAATCTGTGACAATGTATGCCTTTCAGGGAACAAAGAAAGACCAGTTTTCCAAATACAAGAAAGCAGGACACTTAAAGATCTTATTTTCAAGCGTGGCAGATCAGGTCGAATTTATCGATACCTTCCGCTATGCTGCTGGCAGATTAGGGGTGAAAGTAACATTTGTCGGCTGTGATCATTCACTGGAAGCACCAGCATTATATCGTTGCCATAAGCACTATCAGGTTCCACAGACAGGGGAAGAAGGTTATGTCACAGAACTCTTACATATCTGTAAACAGGAGAAGATCGCTCTGCTCATTCCAAGAACAGAAGAAGACGTCTTTATCCTGTCACAAAGAGCCAGCGAATTTGAAGCTGTTGGAACAGAAGTTCTCATTGCAAATGAAGAATTAGCTCTGCTGTGCAGCAACAAACGCTGGACAGCTCGTTTCTTTGAAGAATGTGGTCTTAACGCACCACAGGTCGTAAGCAGTGCCAATGACTATACACAAGGATTCCCAGCAATGTTTGCAGTATTGGATGAGATGGATAATCTGGAGAAAAGCATCATGATTCATGATGAACAAGAATTAAGTTTTCATGCATCAAAATACGCGAATTATACGATCCGTCCATTTTTAAATGGGAAGATGTATGAGATCGACGTATTCTGCAATCTAGACGGAAGCCCGGTTTACATCACACCAAGGGCAAAGGAAGAAGTCGAGGGAAAAGAAAGTGCAAGATACAGAGTTGTAAGAGATCATAAGATCGTAGAAGAAGCAAAGAAAGTGATAAATAAATTAAGGCCATCCGGATGGATGACGATCTTTATGCTTCGTGAAGAACATACAGACAAAGATTATTTTATTCGAATGGAACCATGGTATCATCAGGCAAACACCGTATCGATCAAGGCAGGAGCCGATGCACCATATGCAGCACTCTCCATGATGTTAGGTGAACCAATGGAATACAAAGAGGATGCAGCCGATGACAATGTTATTTTCACAAGATTTGAAAAAAGCATATGTTTAAATACAAGAGAAGAACCGATCGTAGAGATTCATGATTTTAAAGATTTGTATCATTTAGACGAGGGAATTGGTTCAGTGATCTTTGATCTGGATGACACATTATATTCAGAGAAAGATTATGTACGAAGCAGTTTCCGAGTGGTAGAACGAATGCTTCCAGAAAGTGAACAATATCTTTAATAAGTTATGTGCAGCACTGGAAAAAGGGCAGCCACCACTGGAAACGGTATTAAAAGATGCAGGAATGTATTCGGATGAATTATTATTAAAATGCAGAGAAGCCATCAGGGACCATAAACCAGAGATTTCACTGTATGAAGGAGTCAAAGAATTATTCTTTGAACTACACACGCAAAAGCGAAGTATTGGGATCTTGATCGATGGAACACCAAAAGTACAGCGAGCCAAGATAGAAGCCCTGGGGTTAGATAAAATGGCAGACGAGATACTGATCACAGACGAACTTGCAGGACATGGAAATGTCATGGAATTCAGGAAACCAAATGATCTTCCATTTCTGATCATGAGAAAACGATTAGAAATACCATGCAGGAACATGGCATTTGTCGGAGATGATATCGAGAAAGATTTTATTGCACCGAAAGCATTAGGAATGGAATGCTATTGGAAGAAGAATGAGGATGGGTTATATGAGTAAAGAACCAAAGATAAAACCGATCGTGATCGTTGGAGCCGGTGGTATGGGAAGAGATACTCAGTGGCTGATCGAACGGATCAATGAAGAAGAACCAACATATGAGATTCTTGGATACATAGACGATGGAATCCAGCAAGGCAGCATCATAGATGGCTATCCGATTCTTGGAGGAATGAAATACCTCGAAGAATATGACAAAGAACAAAAACTTGCCGTCGCCTTCGCTATAGGCAATGCAAAAGTCCGTGAAAAACTCGTTTTAAAATGTCTGCCAAATCCAAACTTATGGTATCCTAATCTGATCGATCCATCCGTGATCACATCACAAAGAGTGCATCTAGGACAAGGAAATATCATTTGTACATCCGTTATTATGACAACGAATATAGAGATTGGTAATTTTAATCTGATCTGCAACCGGAGTATTGTCGGGCATGATGATGAGATTGGAGATTATAATACCCTGTATCCGGGAGTTTTACTGTCAGGAGATGTCCATTTAAAGACTGAGACAGATGATCGGCACAGGAAGCCAGATCATACAAGGGCTGCATATCACAGACGAAGTGATCATGGGAGCAGGAAGTACAGTAATCGAAGATATCAACGAAGCAGGAACTTATGTTGGAGTACCAGTAAGAAGAGTAAACGATGAAGAATAAGAAGATATTAATTTTAGCAAACCTAGACGTAGGATTATACAAATTCAGAAAAGCCCTGATCAAAGAACTTATAGATCAAGGAAATGAAGTCTATATATCCCTGCCAAAAGGAATGTTAGTACAGAATTTAAAAGAAATGGGATGTTATTTTATCGAAACACCGGTAGATCGAAGAGGGATCAATCCAGCAACAGATTTTAAACTGATGATGAGATACTTTAACATCTTAGGCAAGATAAAGCCAGACCTTGTGATCACCTACACGATCAAACCAAACATCTACGGAGGGATCGCAGCAAGATTCAAAAGAATTCCATATGCAGTCAACATCACAGGATTAGGAACTGCATTTCAGAATGAAAATATGATCAAGAAACTCGTCGTATTTTTATATAAACTATCCTGCAAAAAGGCAAAAACGATCTTCTTTGAAAATGAAGGAAATAAGCAGGTGTTTATAGAAAATAATATTATCAAAGAATCCAGATCATGCACCCTCCCAGGAGCAGGGATCGACCTTGATGAATACAAGATGACACCATACCCAGAAGAATCAAGAAACATCCGATTCTTGTTTATCGGACGTGTGATGAAAGAAAAAGGAGTCGAAGAACTGTTCAAAGCAGCAAAGAACATTAAGAAGATCTACCCAGAAGTATCGTTTGATATCGTAGGACCAATGGAAGATGATTATAAGGAACGAATCCAGTCATTGGTCAGAAATGGGATCATTTATTATTATGGCTATCAGGAAGATGTCAAACCATTCATTAAGAAATGCGATTGCTTTGTATTACCATCGTATCATGAAGGCATGGCAAATACACTGCTAGAATGTGGAGCCATGGGAAGACCATTGATCACAAGCAGGATTCATGGGTGTATGGAAGCTGTAAGAGATGGCGAGAATGGGTATATGGTGGATGTGAAGGATGTTAAGGGATTGGAAGAAAAGATGGTGGAATTTATTGAACTATCGTATGCCCAGAAGAAACAGATGGGAGAGATGTCACGGAAGGTGATGGAGAAGAGGTTTGATAAGGAGAAGGTTGTTGAGATGACTTTGGAAGGACTTGGAAGATAGGTAAAGGAAGGAAGAACATTGAAGATTTATTGGCTGTTTTTATTATTAGCGACAATTATATGTTTTTGGAATGAATCTAGCGCAAGGATTACATGGAATGGAACAAGATATCAGAGAAAGGCTTACTGGAGTCAGGCAATCATCTTTTTTGCAGTTGTGATATTTTTCTGTGGATTGAGAAGTGGAATTGCGGATACAGGGACATATATACAAATGTTTAAAGGTTATCCATCAAGTATTAGTGGAATGGATTTGAAATCTGTGAATAAAGATAAAGGTTTTTTTGTAATATCGGTTTTATTTAAACAATTTATTTCAAATGATTTTCATGGATGGATGTTTCTGATCACACTTATATCCGGAGTCGCATTGATGATTGGCTTAATGCGTTATTCGGAATACTTTGGATTAAGCTGTTATTTATTGATCGCAAGTACTATGTTTACCTATTTTGTTAATGGGATGAGACAGTTTATTGTTGTTACGATATTCTTTTGTGCAACATATATGATATTAGAAGGAAAATGGACTCAATATGTGATTTTGATTTTATTGCTTTCGACAATCCATGGATCTGCATTGATTTTATTGTTAGTATATTTCCTAAGAAATGTAAAGCCATGGGGTGCCAAAATGAGAACAGTCATATTTCTTTCGTTGATTGCAGGAGTCTGCTTTGACAAGGTATTTCCGTTGTTTGGAAATCTTTTAGCAGAAACACAGTACAAGGGATATGTTGATTATATTTCATCACAAGGAAAGGGAAGTAGTATTATTCGAATGGTAATAGCAATGATTCCTTGTGTGATTGCTTATATGACAAGATATGCGATTGAAGATGAGAATAATAAACTCATTAATTTTAGTATTAATATGTCTGTAATAAATTTTTGTCTATATATTATTGCAACATTTTCAAGTGGAATGGTAGTTGGACGATTAACAACATATTTTGATATTTATAATCTGATATTATTACCATGGCTGATGCATCATGCGTTTACGGAGAGGAGCAGGAAGATGGTAATTTTATTGTGTATGGCATTTTATTTGGTGTTTTTCTATTTCCAAATGGTACTAACATGGGGATTAGTTTACGAGAGCGATATTTTACATTTGTATTTATAATTTGACAAATATAAGGGGAAACAAGAATGAAGATAAGCGTGATCATACCTGTATATAATACAGAAAAGTATTTAAAAGAATGTGTAGAAAGTGTGCTTGCTCAAACTTATCACAATTTGGAGATTTTATTAATTAACGATGGAGCAACAGATTTAAGCCCACAGATTTGTGAATCGTATGCCAAGCAAGATGCAAGAATTAAATTGAT
>ENA-OQBV01000678-OQBV01000678.1-human-gut-metagenome-genome-assembly--contig:-NODE-678-length-18814-cov-3.207631_pt1 | contig 18814 bp, 25 predicted proteins | sample MGYA00242750_ERZ504559 | MGnify/ENA primary metagenome ERZ504559 (study PRJEB26092, sample SAMD00036230) | human gut metagenome | host: Homo sapiens | study: EMG produced TPA metagenomics assembly of... | reverse complement strand
TTTTATTATTTTTTGCAATTTACACTTGATTTATGCAAAAATAGGAGTATAGTAACCTTAGTTGAACAGTAAAAAAAGTTTAGGAGGCATTACATTATGAAAGAAAAAGTAGTTTTAGCATATTCTGGCGGACTTGATACAACTGCCATCATCCCTTGGTTAAAAGAAAATTTTGATTACGATGTCATCTGCTGCTGCATTGACTGTGGGCAGGGCGAAGAATTAGACGGATTGGAAGAACGTGCAAAATTATCCGGAGCATCTAAATTATATATTGAAAACATCATTGACGAATTCTGTGATGACTATATCGTTCCTTGCGTTCAGGCAAATGCCATCTACGAAAACAAATATTTACTTGGAACTTCTATGGCTCGTCCGGGAATCGCAAAAAAATTGGTTGAAATCGCAAGAAAAGAAGGCGCTACAGCCATCTGCCACGGTGCTACCGGAAAAGGAAATGACCAAATTCGTTTTGAACTCGGCATCAAAGCACTTGCTCCTGATTTAAAGATTATTGCTCCTTGGAGAATGACAGATATTTGGACAATGCAGTCTCGTGAGGAAGAGATCGAATACTGCAAAGCACATGGTATCGACCTTCCATTTGACGCAAGCCACAGCTACAGCCGTGACCGTAACTTATGGCATATCAGCCACGAGGGATTGGAATTAGAAGATCCTGCTCAGGAACCAGATTATGACAATTTGCTCGTGCTTGGTGTCACTCCAGAAAAAGCGCCAGATGAAGGGGAATATGTGACAATGACATTTGAAAAAGGTGTTCCTACCAGTGTAAACGGCACACAGATGAAAGTTTCCGAGATCATTACAACATTGAACGAACTCGGTGGAAAACATGGTATCGGTATCGTTGACATCGTAGAAAACCGTGTGGTAGGTATGAAATCTCGTGGTGTATACGAGACACCAGGTGGAACAATCCTTATGGAAGCTCACCAACAATTAGAGGAACTGGTATTAGACCGTGCTACATATGAAGTGAAAAAAGATATGGGTAACAAACTTGCTCAGATTGTATACGAAGGAAAATGGTTCACACCACTTCGCGAAGCAGTTCAAGCTTTCATCGAATCCACACAGGAATATGTAACCGGAGAAGTAAAATTCAAACTCTACAAAGGAAATATCATCAAAGCCGGAACAACTTCTCCATACTCACTGTACAGTGAATCTTTGGCAAGCTTTACAACAGGCGACTTATACGACCATCACGATGCCGACGGATTCATCACACTGTTCGGTCTTCCGCTCAAAGTTCGCGCAATGAAAATGGCTGAAGTCGAAAAGGAAAACAACAAATAATCAGATAGACAAAGAGGACCGATTTTCGGTCCTCTTTATCTATCTCTATTACATTTGCATCTCTTCATATTTTTCTGCAATATTCAGTGCATGATCCCCGATTCGTTCAAAATCAGTGAGCATCTCAGACAGGATAACCCCTGCTTCTGCACTGCATTTTCCAGACTGCATTCTCTCAATCTGCCCTTTCAAAAGACTTTCCTGCATATCATCAATACGCTGTTCGTTCTTTGCTGCAATCTCTAACACATGCTTTCTGCCATTCATATTTTCTTTGCTGATTCCTTCTAATGTCTCTGTACAAAGATCTTTCATCTGCTCTAACGACTCAATTGCTGACTGTGAAAATTTGATATCCCACTCACTCATATTGTGCAGATAGTCCACAAAGTTGATTGCATGATCTCCAATTCTCTCCAAATCTCCGATAATTCGATAGTAAGCATTTAGCTTCTGAGAATCCTGAATCGTCATCTCTGTTGTCATCAGATGTACAATATATTTTGAAATCTCTTTATTCAGATAATCGATATACTGTTCTCTGTCCTCCAAATCTGCAACCATATTTTGATCATTTTTGATTACAGCACGAAAACAACCTTCTGTGTTCTTTTTTACCATCTGAAGCATACGTTCTACCTCATTTTCAATCTGGCTAATCACCATTGCAGCATGTCCGACTGTATGGTTGTTTTCAAATGGACGGATATATTTCAATCGCTTGATATCCTCTTCCTGTCCTTCTTTATCCGGCAGAAGCACCTTGGCAGCTTTCGCCATAAGTGTTCCAAATGGAAGAAGTACTAAAGTAGTGACAATATTGAATGTTGTATGTACATTGGCAATCTGTGCTACCGGATTATCCGGTGTCAGCGCTGCAATCCAATCTGTAAATGGAGTGATCAGACAGATTACCGAGAATAAAACCGTACCAATAATGTTGAACATCAAGTGGATTACCGTCGTTCTCTTTGCATTTACCTTTGTTCCGATAGATGCCAGCACTGCTGTAATACAGGTTCCGATATTCTGTCCAAACAAGATAAACACTGCACTCGAAAGCGGAATCGCACCTGTGCTTGCAAGTGCCTGCAAAATACCAACTGATGCAGAAGACGACTGTATAATCGCAGTAAATATCGCACCGATCAAAATGCCAACAAGCGGGTTGTTAAAGTTCGCCATAAAGCCGATGAACGTCTCTGACTGCTGAAGCGGCGCCATCGCATCTCCCATCATACCCATACCGATAAATAGCACACCAAGTCCTGCAAAAATCTCACTGATATGCTTGATTTTTTCGTTTTTTGCAAACATAATGACCGCAACACCTGCAAACGCAAATAACGGTGCGATCACATCAATATCAAGTGCGATCAGCTGTCCGGTAATCGTCGTACCGATATTGGCACCCATAATTACCCATACAGCCTGATTCAATGTCATCAATCCAGAGTTTACAAACCCTACAACCATGACGGTTGTCGCCGAAGATGACTGGATTACTGCTGTAATTGCAGCTCCGACAAGAACCCCTTTGATTCTGTTTGATGTCAATTTTTCCAAGATGCTTTTCATCTTGTTTCCTGCTGCTGTCTCAAGACCATTTCCCATCATCTGCATACCGTACAAGAACAATGCAAGTCCTCCAAGCAGCAATAGTATATCATTTAATTCCACTTTTTACTTATCTCCTATTCTCTTCTTTTGCAATAAATTTATCACTGAGTTGCGTATAGCTGCTCTTTTCGTTTTTTCCCATCCATCCGCTGCGAGACTCGAACCTGTTTCAGAAAATAGAGCATCTCCATTCTCTTTAAATATAACTTAATCCATTTTTCAGTTTTTCCATATAACATTCCCCAAGTCAGAAACAGACAATAAATGAGTGTTGTTTGGATACGCCTGACTGTCTTGATTGCGCTGACTCCGCTTGTCAAACCTGCACCGGCAGAATAAATCTGATGTGTCTCACCATAATTATAATCCCGCTCTCGCTCTAAGGGATCCACTGAAAAAAGCAATCCCACAAATAGAAATATGCTTAATATCAATGCCATATTTTTCCTATCCATAGAATTGCCTCCGTAAATCTTATCATTTTTCTAAATTTTTACACGATTCTTACAAAAGCTTAACATAATAAAATTTACCTGTCAATTAGAAATTCTCCCGCTTTTTTTCCACAGGCAAAAAATCCCAATATTAAAAGTAGTATTTCAATTCCAAACATACCTATAATAAACAGCATCCTCGGAACTTCCCATAAAAATTCTCCCATTGCCATAAAGAACTGTCCTTTTTCTTGCTGGATCTGTGTGATTCGCACTCCAAGCACTCCTATCCAGCAAAGTTCCATCTGACCGGCAACTATATAGGTGAGTGTAAACAAAATCAACATAAGTGCTTTTTCATACCACTTTTGTTGCCGAAGAAATATGCCACGCTTTCTGCTTTCTTTCTCTAAATGTGCGTTCCATATACAGAAAAATGCCGTCAGCATACACTGCCCGAACAGAATTGTATTCGAAAGTTCTATCTCTTTCATCTGATTCCATTCACCGATTAACCAAATGTGAACAATGCCAAACAATATGAGATTACAGATTCCAAACACACTATTTTTCGTCAAAATTTCCTGTATTCCCATCTTCTTTTTCCACAATTCTTGCTCTACATCAAGTTCCGAAAGCGCCTTTCCTTTTTGAACCTGCTCTAACAGTTTTTTTCGCCTTCCGGCGGTTTTAATTGCATCCTCTGTTTCTTCTATTTTTTCTTTCACAATCTGTTCCCAATTCCGATCATTTTGATAAGCTGCAATGTCGCTTACGGAAAAATCCAAAAGACGTAATTTTTTAATCTCCAAAAGACATTTTACAGTCTCCTCATCATACTCTTTATATCCATTTGCCCCCTTGACAGTCTGAATCAGTCCATTCTCTTCATAATAGCGAATCGCTTTTCTTGTAAGTCCCGTCAAATCTTCGACTTCTTTTATTCGCATCTTCCCCACCTCCTTTATGCCATTTCTATCTTTTTTATATCATGTTCCCTTAGGGCACAGTCAAGCTTTTTCCATAAATACTACAAAAAAATACAGATTGTAATTTTTTATTACAACCCGCATTTTCTTTTTTCTGGAAAAATCGAATGTTTACCCAATTCCTCCATATGCAATTCCAAGAACAACAACCAAAATTCGTCACAATCGTAAACACATATTTTGCAAAGTATAAAAATGTATTGCCAAGCGGCTTTTCTGCACCTTCGTTGATCCCCGCAAGCGCTTTCTTCGCATCATAGAGATAATAGAATACAATCAATACCAGCAACGCCATGACCGGTGAGACAACTACTGTAATCAAGTTTGTAAAATTGTCAAATGTTGTCATGCTTAAGTTTAATGGAATCGACAGTACAAATGTCACTACACCAACAAGAATGACCGCTTTTACACGCGTTAATTTTGTGTTTGATATAATTGCCTCCACAACACCTTCCAGCATATTGATGGAAGAAGAAATTGCTGCAAAGAACAAACTTAAGAAGAATACAATCGCAATAATCGTTCCTCCCGGCATCTTATCAAAGATGATTGGCATCGTCATAAACAGAAGCGGAGGTCCCGCATTGACATCCAAACCAAATGCAAATACTGCCGGCATGATCACAAACGACGCAAGCACTGCTGCCAATGTGTCAAGCACTGCTGTACTGATCGCAAGTTTGGGAATATTATAATCTTTTTTCAGGTAGCTTCCATATACGACCATTCCACATCCATTAAGCGATACCGTAAAAAATGCCTGTCCAAGTGCCATAACCCACGTATCTACCTCCAACAAATGATGCCATTTCGGCTGCAGTAAAAATTTTACCCCTTCCATAGATCCCGGAAGCGATAAAGATCGAATCGCAAGTAATATAAAGATCACAAACAGCGCCGGCATAATAATCTTGCTGACTCTCTCGATCCCCTTAATTACTCCCACACAGATTACCACTACCGTAAGTACAATCGCAATCGCATCCCACGGAATAGATGCCGAAGAACCTGCAAACTGATTGAAATATGTATCTTTATCGATTGTCTTTAATTTCCCAGTTCCGCTTAAAACAAAATATTTTAGAATCCATCCCACAACAATATTGTAAAACATAAAGATTCCAAGCAGTCCGATCGCTGGAAGCATCCCAACAAATTTCCCGCCTTTTAGTTTCTTTTCTTTGAACACGGTCATAATACCGGTCATCGATCCGCCACTAAAATGTCGTCCAAATGCGAACTCTGTAATCAATCCCGTTGTTCCTAGAATGAATACAAAGATAAAATACGGAATCAAAAATGCTGCTCCTCCGTAGGCGCCCAACCGATATGGAAACATCCATATGTTACCAAGTCCAATTGCTGAACCGATACAAGCCATAACAAAGCCAAGCTTGCTTGTAAATTTCTCTCTTTTATCCATAATAACCTCTCAAATATGTATTTGATACATTCGTATCTTCTACATACTATCACACTTTAACGCATTGGCGCAATAAAAATATTAAGCAAATGTCTATTTTTTCAAAAATTAACCCACGAACCAGAAATACAAAAAAACAACAACATAATACCAATCAGGCAAATCCCGGACAATATTTCTGCTGCCCTTGGTATTTCTTGCAGTGTAATCGAGTAAGCAATCCGATAACAAACGATCACACTAAGATAAAAAAGTGTAACATCAATCCAAAGAATTGAATGTTTGAAAACCGCCATATACGTGTAGAAAATGATTACAATCATCAATGCACCACTTACGATTCCTGCAAGTCTTCCGGTAAGATAGCCCGAATATTGTTTCCCGATATACGCATATTGGAAAACCGAATAAATCAAAACAGGGAAAAACAATAGCTTCAAGTGTTCCCAAGTGGATTCGTTGTACGGAGCAAACAAAGCAACTACAGGATTCTTCCCGGACCAATCATAAAAAAAGTGCATTAACGTCCCAAACACCATAACAAATATCGCACCAAATATTTCTGATTTTTTTAATGTATTCTTCATCCTTCCAAGCCTCCAAAAGAACGGGATTATTTTTTTATTTCAGGCACCGTGGAATGTTGCTTTACGATGCCTGAAATTCATACCAATGTTATTTCATAGATGGTTGTGTCAAAATATTTTTTACATGATCGATTTCTTCACGTGTTGCCTTCGCGGCAGGAACATAATAACTCTTTTCACGCGCCACCTGATATAGTTTTTCCTGTGACATTTCACATTCGCTTCGAATCTGTTTCAGGCATTGTTTTAACTCTTTGTTCTCTGTCTGTGGAATCATCTCTCCAAACATTTTCAACTCTCCGTTTACACCGACAAGTGCATCCGATACCATTGTTTTCTCGTTCATTCTACTTCCTCCCTCTTACAAAAATTTCATCAGATCTTGTTTATTTTTCATTGCAGAATCCGCTGCATCCTGAAAAAGTTTTTTAATCTCAGCATCCTGCGCCTGATTTGCATAATCAGTCATTTTGCAGTGTGTCGTTTCATACCCGCCGATCAGATGACGGAGATTCTGTAAATCTAAAATAGAAATATCAGACATAATGGGTTCCTCCTCATAATGAAAAATTTATAATAAGTTTCCAAGTTTAGTATGTCAGTATTGAAAGATAATATGCTATAATGAGAGTAAAATAATTTAGGAAGGATATTTTTTATATGGAAGAAAACAGAAAAACACTGAAAGTGTATCACGGAATCATCATGCTGATCTTGTCAGCTGTCTGTGTATTTTTCGTAAGTCCAATCTTAGGCGCAAATCTTGGACTTTACGGTACTTTGCTAAACGAAATACTTCTGCTTGTACTTGCGGTCGCTCTTACTGCTGTTGTCAGAGGTGATTTCAAACAAGTCTTTCCAATTCACAAGCCAAAACTTTCGGCTGTTTTGGGACGATTTTACTTTGGATTGGATCATTTCTTGCAATTATGATCATCACCATGATCATCGCATACTTTTTGCCCTGAAGAAGTGATCGGTGTCAGTCAGGGTCTTGGAATGGAATTTGCAAGTTTGACATTTATAATTTCTTTTGTGATTGTGTCCATCTCACCTGCAATTTGTGAAGAAGCCGTATTTCGCGGTGTTGTAATGCACAGCTTTGACAATGGAAAAAACAAATGGATCGCCATCGTTGTCACAGGCTTGATTTTCGGTGCATTTCACGGAAATATTTGGAGATTTGTTCCGACGGCACTGCTTGGCATTATGCTCGGCTACATTGTATATGAGACCGACAATATGATTTACGGAGCGCTGTTTCATGCAATCAACAATGCTATGCCGCTGCTTAGTATTTTCGCAATGAAATCCATGTACTCAAATGAGATGTTCCAAAGCCAAATGTCGACCATGACAGACAATGGAATCCCTTTGATCTCGATTGGAATGTATGTGATGTACGGAGCTGCTATTCCACTTTTACTCACAATCGGAAATTATCTGATTCACAAAGGGACAAAACATGCAAAAAACAGCCTGTTTGCGAAAGAAGAACGGATGAAACTGGTCGTACTGCTCTTGATATCCGGGGCATTTTTGGTTGTCGGCTTTTTTATCATCATTTTCTCCTTACTATTTGATCCATCTGTATTAAATAGTATGATGTACTAAGATTGCGAATTTATTTTTCCGCAAAATGCATAAATGCGCGAAAAAGATAGCGCATGTCTGATGAAATTTCATACATGCTTTCCGGATGCCATTGTACCCCTAACACAAAGGGGTGCGATGGCATTTCGATTGCCTCAATCACACCGTCTGCCGTTCTTCCGGTAACTTGCAGCGCTTCCCCCACCTCCTCGATTACCTGATGGTGAAAACTGTTTGTGTAGGCAAACTCTCCGATAATCCGGTGCAGCCTGCTGCCAGCAACAGTATTCACTTTATGGCTGATATCCTTTCGCGAAATGCTTGTCTGCATATGGTTGATTGAAGGTTCTTTTCGAAGTTCTATATCCTGACAGATCGTACCATGGCAAGCTACATTTAAAATCTGCATGCCACGACAGATGGCAAGCACGGGCTTTTTGCTCTTAAGAATCGATTTCATAAGTCGAATCTGAAACAGATCCAACGCAATGTCCGTCTCCCCGATTCCACGTGCCGGCTCTTCTCCAAAAAGCAGCGGCGTAATGTCACCGCCCCCGCAAAACAGAAAACCGCTGCACAGTTTCACATAGTCCGCAATCACTTCATTTGATTTGACAAGCGGCAGAATAATCGGGAGACCTCCTGCCGACTTCACCGCCTTTATATAGGCGTCACTCACAAACTGCTTTTCCCCCATCAACCCACAAATAACAATTCCAATTTTTGATTTCATATATACATCCTTTTTATAATAGAGTAGACTATAACAATACAGATTATGCAAGGAGTAAAAAAATATGAATTTGATTGATATGCACTGTGACACCATTTGGAAATTGATGGAAACAAACGGGACCACATTAAACGATAATCCATTTTGTATAGATTTACAAAAATTGAAACGAGCCGAGAGTACTGCCCAGTTTTTTGCCTGTTTCATTTATCTAAAGCAATTTGAGGGAAATGGTCGTTATACGAAAGGCTATGACTATGCTATGCAAATGCTTGCACGCATAAAGCAAGAGATCGTTCAAAATAAAGACGCAATCGCAATTGCACGAAATTTTCTGGAATTTGACAAAAATCAGGCGCAGGGAAAACTTTCCGCTTTTGTGACGATCGAGGAAGGTGGTATTTTGGATAGTCAAGTGAATCGCTTACACACGCTCTATCAGGAAGGAGTCCGTTTGGTTACTCTCCTTTGGAACGAAGAAAACTGCATTGGCTCTCCAAACAGTAAAGACCGCAAAATCATGCAGAAAGGACTGAAACCATTTGGCTTTGAAGTAGTTGAGCAAATGAATGCCCTCGGAATGTTGATCGATGTGTCGCATTTATCAGACGGTGGTTTTTGGGATGTGCTAAGCACCAGCTCCAAGCCGATTGTCGCCTCCCACTCCAATGCAAGAGCACTCTGTGAGCACCCGAGAAATCTGACTGACGACATGATTCGTGCACTGGCAGAAAAAGGTGGCGTAATCGGATTGAATTTTTATCCATATTTTGTAAACCCAGTCGGACACGCATCCGTTTCAGACCTGGCAGAACACGCCCTCCATCTGTTTTATATCGGCGGAGAAGATGCGGTGGCAATCGGAACTGATTTCGATGGATTTGATGACGGAAAATTAGAACTGACAGATATCGGTCAGATTGACCGTCTATACGCAGAATTGCAAAAGAGAGGATTCACCGAACGGCAACTGGAAAAAATTTGGTCCAAAAATATCCTCCGCATTGTAAAAGATCTTCTTTAGCAGAAGTTTGATGACAAAACTCTATTTATCGTGTAAAATAATTTTAATTGACAATATACATCAATTAAATTATCAACAATAAGGAGTTTCGAAATGAGTATTTTAAATGTCGAACATTTATCACATGGATTTGGTGACCGTGCTATCTTCGGCGACGTCTCGTTTCGTCTTTTAAAGGGCGAGCATATCGGTCTGGTCGGAGCAAACGGTGAAGGAAAGTCCACATTTTTAAATATTGTAACCGGAAAACTACAGCCTGACGAGGGCAAGATCGAATGGGCAAAAAATGTCCGCGTCGGATATCTCGATCAGCACACTGTATTAGAAAAAGGGATGACCATTCAGGACGTTCTAAAATCTGCATTTGCATATTTATTTGAACTGGAAGAAAAAATGAATACCATCTGCGACTCTCTGGGAGATGCAGACGAAGAAGAGATGATGACGCTCATGGAAGAATTGGGAACAATTCAGGACACACTCACGCTACATGATTTTTATGTCATTGATGCAAAGGTGGAGGAAGTTGCCCGTGCACTCGGTCTTTTGGATATCGGTCTTGAGAAAGACGTAACCGATTTAAGTGGCGGTCAGCGCACAAAAGTACTGCTTGCCAAACTACTTTTGGAAAAACCGGACATCCTGCTTTTAGATGAACCGACAAACTATCTGGATGAAGAACACATCGCATGGTTGAAACGTTATCTGATTGACTACGAGAATGCATTTATCCTGATTTCTCATGACATCCCATTCCTAAACGAAGTCATCAACATTATCTACCACATGGAGAATCAGGAATTGAACCGCTATGTTGGCGATTATGATCATTTTCAGGAAGTGTATGCCGTAAAGAAAGCCCAGCTTGAAGCGGCCTACAAACGCCAACAGCAGGAAATCAGTGAGCTGAAAGACTTTGTTGCCAGAAATAAAGCTCGTGTTTCCACAAGAAATATGGCGATGTCCCGCCAGAAAAAACTGGATAAAATGGATGTCATTGAACTTGCGGCAGAACGTCCAAAGCCGGAATTTCATTTCAAACAGGGACGGACTCCTGGAAAATATATCTTCGAGACAAAAGATTTAGTCATTGGATACAACGAACCACTTTCCAAACCGCTGACTTTATCTATGGAACGCGGACATAAAATTGCATTGGTCGGCGCAAACGGAATCGGAAAAACAACCTTATTAAAAAGTATCTTAGGCCTGATCAAACCATTGAGCGGTTCCGTCGAACTGGGTGAAAATCTGCAGATTGGATATTTCGAACAAGAATCTGCACCAGACAACAAAACAACCTGTATTGAAGAGATTTGGCAGGAATTCCCTTCCTATACTCAGTATGAAGTACGTTCCGCCCTTGCCAAGTGTGGTCTGACGACAAAACATATCGAAAGTCAGGTGCGTGTGTTAAGCGGTGGTGAACAGGCAAAAGTACGTCTCTGCAAATTGATCAACCGCGAGACAAATATCCTGCTTTTAGATGAGCCAACCAACCATCTCGACGTAGATGCGAAAGACGAATTAAAACGCGCCTTACTGGAATACAAAGGCAGTGTCCTTCTCATCTGTCACGAACCGGAATTTTACCGCGACGTCGTAAATGAGGTTTGGGACTGCACAAAATGGACAACAAAAATTATCTAAGCTACATTTGTGAAAGCTTGCTCCACTGGAGCAGCTTTCCCTCTTTTTAAATAGTCCCTTCAAAAATACACACTCACGAATCCATCCTGTAAAATTTCTCCGTGAGCGAAACATCTACCCCCAAGCTCTCTCCCCCACACGGACAATGTATCCGCAAAATGTCTCAAGCTCTGTATTGCGCTTCCCGGCCTCCACATCTCTTTGCAGTGAACTTGTCGCATCATCTGCAAGCTTATTTTCAAATCGATTCTGGTGCCTTACTATATCTTCTTCCTCCAGATGCACTCCTTTTGCCTTCCCGACATCATAAGCCTCCTGCAATAATCGGCGAAACTCTTCCCTCTTCTTTGCATCTGCACGAAGTTCTCCGACATTTTCCCGATAATGAGCGGTCAGCACATTGTACGCACAGTTAAATATGTATTTTCTCCAAATCTCTGCCTCAATATCTTCCGCAGCAACGCAGTCCACCTTCGCCCCTCTCAGCAACTGGTATACGTCTTCTACTGCCTTTTTTTCTCTCTCATTCGCATTGGAAATTCCAATCTTAATATCGGCAAAATTCCCTTTCTGCACTACTGAAAAATCCTCTTTCGTATAGGATAAGATATAAATCAAGGAATCCACAACAATTCCTTTTCCAATATATTTTCTCACACGCTCTCCCGGATCCGCGCCATTCATGACCGGAATCAGAACCGTCCTCTCTCCCACGCAGCCTTTCAGTGACTTACAAACTTCTTTTAAAGAATAATTTTTCACACATATAAAAATATAATCCTGTATCCCAAGCTCATCTCCTCGCTCCACTACTTTCTTTGGATGAGCAATTATTTCTCCGTGATATTCACTGTGTAATACAAGCCCATTCTCTTCGAGACTTTTCTTTCGTTCACCTCTCGCAATAAATGAAACTTCATCATAGGTATCCGCCAACATTCCGGCAAGATATCCTCCAACGCCACCAATTCCTGCCACTGTAATTTTTTTACTCATATCTGCTCTACTTTCCCTTCCACTTACATTTTGTTACAGTATATCCCAAAATCTCACCTTTTTCCACCTTTGAAGTGCATAAAAATACGGACGAAAGTTTTCCTATCGCCCGTAATTTTTCTTAATTTTCTTTTTCAAAAAAAATCCTGCCATTTTCTCTTTGTTTACGACAAGGTAAATACCACCGCCTAAAAAAGACAACCGCCAACAACTGCATTTTTTATCATTTCCACTTACCATAGCAAATGAATCCGCCAAATGCATCGGAAGTAAATAATATAAAATATCTCCAAAAGTATGGAACAACACCGAACCTCCAAGTAAAAATGCATACTGCTGCAATCACTACCCGATACTTTTTCAGCATCTCTCGTTTGGTTCCAAGACATAGCCAAAGTGAAATGCATATTCATCTTTTTGCAGATAGAACACTTCTTCCGGCAAAGATTTCAAATTGTGTACCTGGAAAAACTATATGCCCAGACAACCGGAAGCGCCAGTGCAAACCATTCTAATCCCGATACACATGCCAGTGCGACAATTCCCCAAAAGATTGCCATCATACTGACACCGCGTTTCTTGAATCCCATATATAACTCTCCCGCTCCTGGAATCAGGGAACATAAAAATAATAAAAATCCTTTCTTTTGCATGATCATAATACTCATCCTTTCGTTACTTCATTTGATTTAATTGTATTGTAGCTTAGAAAGTTTAAGTTTCCCGCCATGAAAATCTTAAGAATTCCGAAAGATTCCGTCCCTCTATTTTTTTCGAAGCTGGTGTTCCTGATACAAATCCAAAAACACAATAAAGAAAAGCATCAGAATAATCAGAACGCCAAGCACCTTTAGAGCGCCGAAACAAAGAACCGCAGGAGAAAATATACAGTTATTTGCGATTGTCATGATTGCGTAAATGCAACTTGCACCGATTATATAATAAAGAATAGTTTCCAAAAATATTCTCACCCACACTTCATATAATTTCTTCTTATGTATCGGTACAATTACATATTTTTCTAACAAATAAACTTTCTTGCCCTGCTCTCGTATAAAAAAGAGAGTATCGTTTACAGATAAGAGCAGAAAGATCCCCAGAAAAATCAATGCTCCTGCCTCAAAATCTAATATCATATTCTGAATTTCCTTATAATCCGGTGAGTACGGCGACGGTGCCTGCCCCAGTAATGTCATAGCATACAGCCCCCAACTAACTGAAAGCCAACTCCATCTTTCAAACCGTATTCTCCGCTTCTCTCTTCGATACATTTCTCTCATCTCATTCCCTCCTCAAAAGATCCCGAACTGTCGTTTTCTTATGTCCACATTGTTCAATCAGTTCCTGAATCGAATGATTTCCAAGCGCTTCTCTTGTCTTGGAGAACTTTAACTCTCCATCATCAATAAGCATTACATAGTCTGCAAATCTGATCAATATCACTGATAATATGAGTGGACATCAGCACACCGATTTCCCGATCTCTGATATCCTGTATGATTCCGGTGAAATCCTTTCGAAACACCGGGTCGAATCCTGCCGTCGGCTCATCCAGCAGCAAAAACTCCGGCTGATAAGACATTGCAAAGGCGAGTTGATATTTCATATACATTCCTTTAGAAAACTGATAAATCGGCTGTCCTTTCGGTATTTCCAGCCGATCCAGCCAAAGATACAGCTCCTCCATACTCCATCGTTCAAAATAAACCCCAAGCAATTCTCCATTTTCCAAAGGTGTCTTATCCATAAAATATGAAAGCTTCTCGGATACCAGCGCCACCTTCTGCTTTGCTTCCTCATATTCGGTCCGCAGATTTTTTCCGGCAATGATGACCTCTCCCTGATACCTGTCATCAATACCTGCCAGAATATTCAAAAGCGTAGATTTCCCCGCTCCATTTACACCCACAAGTCCTGTCAGATATCCTTTTTCAATCTCAAATGACATTGGTTTTAATGCAAATCCCTGATACGACCGCGCCACATGCTCACATTGTAATACTCCAGACATACTATCGCCCTCCCACATAAAACATTTCCAACATTTTTTTCAGCTCCCGAAGAGACACTCCCATCTCCTTTGCCTGTTCCACCGCATCCATCATCTTTTCTTCTATCTGGCGGATCTGATCTTCTTTCAGCAATTCTCTGTTTCTCGCTTTTACATAAAATCCTTTTCCCGCCACCGAATAGATCAACTGCTCTTTTTCAAGCTCCTCATATGCGCGTTTTGTTGTGATAACACTAATCTCCAGTTCTCTGGCAAGCGCTCGGATGGAAGGCATCATATCTCCCGGCATAATCTCTTTTTTAATAATCGCCTTTTTTACTTCCCGCACAATCTGTTCATAAATTGGCAAACTGTCATTTTCCCGTATGATAATTTCCAAGTCTGTTCCTCCTCTCGTTATTAACAAATATCATACTGCACATCGTCTCTTTTTGGTCTCTGACAATAAACATTTTCATATAAAAGGATCTCCTTCAAAAAGGCTCCCACATACGCCACGACAAAAAACAGATTTATCAAAAAACAAACTCCCCAAATGATTCCTCTCACCAGAGGAGTCATTGAGCTAACCGTATCCGCAAAGAGAATGACCCACTGTACCACAAGTATACACGTCCAGTATACTTTTACGACAAGCTCTGTCTTTGTCTGAATCACATATCCATTTTCATCGACTCTTCGCTCCCCGGTATCACCCATTCGAAAAGTCAGACTCACATTTAGCAACGTAAAAAAACAAAGTCCATACACTATAACCGTCAATATGATATCTCCGCCCCAAAATGCGACTCCCAATAACCATTTCAAGGATACTCCAATAAAAATCATTCCGATGGCAACTTTCACAACAAGCATTCCGAATAAATATCGTTCCTTCTCTTTTTCTCCTGCCGGGCATAGATACATTGCTTTACAAATACGAAGTGGAATGCCACGCATCAACCCGCCAATACATGCAAGGAAAAAAACTGCACCGAATAAAATCCATTTTTCAAACCTTCCATCTGTATACCTGCACTAATCATTTGTCTTACATCCATATCTAAAAGCACCACCATATTTTGAAAAGCAATGGCTACTATTAGCATATACCAAAGCAGAGCAAATTTCTCTTTCTTCATATATCTCCACATATCTTTCAGCATCACCATCATCATCACTCTATACATCTTCGTATCCTCCCTTCTCCAGGCAGTACATCACTTCTTCCAGTGAAGGCTGCTTTGTCCTATATCCGCCATAATCGATATTCATATCTTTTTTGATAAATGCATAATTTTTGTATTCTCCAAAAGACCTGTAGATCACTTTTCCTTGCCGAAACTGTTCTATCTCTTCTTTTGTACCATAGACGATCAGATAACGCTCCCGCACTTCTTCTATTTGTAAGTCCCATACAATCCGTCCATCTTTCATCAGCAATATATAATCTCCGATGCGATCCAAATCTTCTGTGATATGCGTGGACATAAGTACGCTTCTCGTTCCATCTTCCACAATTTCCTGCAGATATCTCATCAATTCTTTTCGAAATAATGGGTCCAATCCTGATGCAGGCTCATCCAGAATAAAAAGTTTCGCATCATGAGAAAGTGCAAATGCAAGCTGAAACCGCACCTGATATCCTGTCGACAGCTTTCCAACCTTCTGATTCAGCGGCACCTGAAATCGTTCGCAGCATTCTCGAAAAACTTCTTCATCAAATCTAGAATATAATTTTCCAAAAAGCTTTGCATTCTTCCACACACTCAATGATTCCTCAAACACATTTTTATCAAGCACAAATCCAATCTGATCCTTCGCTTCCCGCTCTTGTTCCTCCATTGAATAGCCGTTAACATAAACATCTCCCGCGTCTTTCTTATACAAATTTAAAATCGTCTGTATCAGTGTTGTCTTTCCTGTCCCATTCACACCAATCAATCCCATAATATATCCCGGCTGCAACGTCAGATTCACATCTTTTAACACAAATTCATCCAGATTCTTTTCCAAATGATTCACATGTAGTAATGCTTCCATCTCCACTCCTCCTTTTTTATACCTGTGCATATACTGTTTATATATATATGTACAGTATATGCACAGAATACACAGTTGTCAACCTATATTCGCAGATATCTACATAAAATAGCTGCGAAACCACATAAAAATGCAGGAGCTTTCACTCCTGCATAAACTTAATTCCACACACTGTTAATCAAGGCAATAATAATCGGCACCACTATGATAACCAAGGCAAACCACGCTGCGATTCTCGGCGTCCTGGCTTTTTTTACCTTAAGTCCTCCTCAACATTGGATTTGTCAGGGGTGACAGAATCCAGCATGTCTTTTTGCCCGTCATAGTCCTCTTCATCTAGCATAAATCTCTTTTCCAAATACTAGAATATCCCCATATTAGATACTCAGATTAATCTCCCGTCTCCAAATCTTTATATAGCACGGGATTTCCTCTTTCTGCAACAGACCTTGCTGCCATCTCAGCACTAATCGCATTGTCTGTTGAAAACACTTTTACCGGATGCATTGCTCTCATAATCACTGCCCCCTTTTTCTTTTCAGTATATCCAAACACATAGCCTTTTTTCAACATAAATTTCAAAAGAACTTTTCATTGCAAGTCTTTTTGAAACGCTTATATAAACTCACTGACAAGGATGGACTATTATATTTATTGGAACAGACTAAAAAAAGAATTCTGACCTTTTGTGTTGCCTGCATTTTTTTCCTGATTCTTATCTTCGTGCTCATTCATCCAGATCAAGCCGACAGCACGGAGCCAATTTCTAAAACTGCATTTAAACTCAACACTGTCGTCACCTTAAAAATCTATGATTCAAAAGATGAGACACTGTTGGACGATGCACTTGCAATCTGCGATAAATACGAGAATATCTTCAGCCGTACTAAAGAAAGCAGCGAGCTTTACAATCTGAATCACAAGACTTTGCCACAAAATGACGGGGCATTTACGGTATCCTCAGATTTTGCAGATTTAGTCTCAAAAGGACTTTATTATTCCCGTCTTTCAGGTGGCGGATTCGATATTACCATCGAGCCGATCTCTTCTATGTGGGATTTTGTTTCAGATGAGAAAATCGTTCCGGATGATGCCGCTTTAAAAAATGCGCTTCCTTTGGTAAATTATGAAAATGTTACACTGGAAGGAGACCAGATCCGATTTGCAAAAGATGGCACGGGACTTGATTTCGGAGCAATTGCCAAAGGATATATCGCAGATCAGATAAAAGAGTTTTTGATCTCTAAAGGGGTTGAAAGCGCCATCATTGACCTTGGCGGTAACACACTCTGCATCGGCGAAAAACCTGATGGATCACCATTTCACATCGGCATTCAAAAACCATTTGCCGAACGCAGCGAGACAATTGCAGCTTTAGAGATAAACGACAAATCCGTCGTTTCTCTGGTATCTATGAACGCTATTTTGAAAAAAGATGGAAATTTTTATCATCATATTTTAAATCCAAAGACCGGATATCCTTACGATAATTCTTTAATCTCTGTCACGATTATTTCAGACAAATCCGTAGACGGTGACGGTCTGAGCACAACTTGCTTTGCACTTGGATTAGAAAAAGGCATGGAACTGATCAACAGCCTGCCGGATGTACAGGCTGTCTTTATTACGGACGATTATCAACTGCATTACAGTGACCATTTTAATGACGAACTGACTGTCATAGATGTAAACTAAAGCCGGAAGCACCTAAGCTTCCGGCCTTTTTTCTAAAACACCTTTTCATCTATAGTGTAAACTCGAAAAAATTTACACCATACATCTGTTGCAATCACCATCACAGTCTCTCCATTTTGATTTTCAAACAAATAACCATTTCCATCATTAGAGCAATATTTATATCCTCTCTCTTCCAAAGCCTCTTTTGGATTCCATTCAGAGCGCCCTAAAACCGATTGAAAATCCTCCTCGCTTTCCAGTACGACTGCATCTTTCATATGTGCATTCACTGCCAGAACATCCATCACTCCTGCCCCTTCAACCTGATATTCTTGCAATGTCCTTTGTAACAGAGACACCCATAAAACTCCCGAAAGCAGACATAGCATAACAACCCCTATCACAAACCATTTCATCTTTCTCATATTTATGTTTTTCTTCATACCATTCTCCTCACTTGCTATATTCACACTGTTCTATAACTTAATCTTCATAGCATCCACATCCAAATTCCACTGCATGTTCTGTGTCATTCATCAATCCAAACGGTGATATACTTCCCTGTTTTAACCCTAGATATTTTTCTAAACGGTCTTCCGAAGCAAAGCTTAAATTTCCTGCGCCCAACTGTCTTCCCAACGTCTTTAAATCCACGGTCTTCTTCTCATCACAGGTTACGAGAAAGTGTCGTTTCCCTTTTCTGAATGATTGACTTTCGGTTTAGAA
>ENA-OQBV01000675-OQBV01000675.1-human-gut-metagenome-genome-assembly--contig:-NODE-675-length-18839-cov-2.975203_pt1 | contig 18839 bp, 18 predicted proteins | sample MGYA00242750_ERZ504559 | MGnify/ENA primary metagenome ERZ504559 (study PRJEB26092, sample SAMD00036230) | human gut metagenome | host: Homo sapiens | study: EMG produced TPA metagenomics assembly of... | reverse complement strand
AGTATAGGCAATGAGATTTATGATACACATGCAAGTGAAGAAGGGGCAGATATGGTGTAAAAAGCTTGCGGAAGGAGTTCACTCCCTTGATCCGGAAAAAGAATGCGGTTGTGACGATAGCATCGAATTATATGCCATGGGAGAATGCACAGAAATGTGCCGATATCATAAAGAATGTTGGCTATAATTATGGTGAAAACTATTATGCACAGCACCATGAGGAACATCCGCAATGGGTGATTTACGGGAGTGAGACAGGATCTATCGTACAAAGCCGTGGTATTTATCACTTTCCGATGAAACAGTCGGTACTGTCTGATATAGATGAACAATGTTCTTCACTTGGAAATTCAACGACAAGTTGGGGAGCGAAATCGGTTGAGAGCTGTATTTTATCTGAAATAGAGCAGCCGTATTCAAGTGGTCAGTTTGTATGGTCGGATTTGATTTTATCGGAGAACCCACTCCATATCATACAAGGAATTCTTATTTTGGACAGGTCGATACCGCTGGTTTTCCGAAAGATTCTTATTATTTATATCAGGCAGCGTGGACGGATTATCGCAAAAATCCGATGGTGCACATTTTCCCGTACTGGGATTTTAATGAAGGTCAGCGAATAGATGTGAGAGTATGTTCAAATGCTCCTATCGTAGAACTGTTTTTTAACGGGAAAAGTCAAGGCGTTTGTGTATTGGCGCAAAAAGAAAAGGCAATATTGGCAGGACACTGGCAGATTCCATATGAGGCAGGTACACTTTATGCAGCTGCGCGCGATGAAGAGGGGCATATTTGGGCAGAAGAAACAAGGCAATCTTTTGGAGAGGCAGTACAGATTTCGCTGAAGGCATCAGAAACAGAATTGAAAGCAGATGGAGAAGACATTGTATTTATTGAGATTTCTATGAAAGATAAAGAGGGGTATCCGGTAGAAAATGCGAACAATTATGTAAAGATTGAAGTGGAAGGTGCAGGTGCATTGGTTGGAACTGACAATGGAGACAGTACAGATACGGATGAGTATAAATCAGGAATAAGAAAACTGTTCAGTGGCAAGTTGCTTGCAGTATGTAAAGCAGATATTGTTCCGGGGGAGATGGTTGTAAAAGTAAATGCCACAGGTATGCAGGATGCGGTATTGCGAATACCGGTACGTGAAGCCCAAATAAGGAAGGGTATCAGTAGGAAAGCGTATCTTCCAGAGGAAAAAGAGAATCAAAGTGACAGACCAATACAAGTGCGTAATATTAAATTGGTGAGTAGTCAAGGACAGCATCTTTGTAAAGAGAATATGGTGACAGAGGTAACGGCTCATATATGTCCGGAAATAGCGGCAGATCAGGAGCTTATATGGGAAATTGTAGATGATGCAGGGATTCCGCTTAAAATTGCAGAAGTGCAATCAGAAGGTCGGAAGGCTTTGATTACAGCAAAAAGTGACGGAAACTTTCGGCTTCGATGTATGTCGAAAAGTGGTACTGAAAAAGTAAGGATTATTTCTGTCTTGGAATTTGTAGTTGATGGTTTGGGAAAAGCATTTACCAATCCGTATGAATTTGTCAGTGCAGGATTGTATGATTATAGTAAGGGAGAGATTGGAAATGGTAATGAACATGGTGTGGCAACATCAAGAGACGGGGAAAGCAGAGTGGGATTTCAATGTCTCGATTTTGGAGATTATGGTTCGGATGAGATTACAATGCAGATATTTGCGTTGACAGATGATCCATATGATATACAAATATATGAGAGAAATCCGGATGAGGAAGGAATTCTTTTGGGGAATTTTGTATATCAGAAACCGAAAAAGTGGAATGTGTATCAGGATGCTGTTTTTCAACTGAATCAAAAATTGAAAGGTATTACAGAACTTTGTTTTGTTTTTCAGGCGAAAATGCATGTGAAAGGTTTTTGTTTTAAGAAATATGAAAGAAGCTGGCAAAAGCTTTCAGGATGAATGAATGTGACAGTATTTATGGTGATAGCTTTAAGAAAAAGGAAACAAAATTTGCGGAATAGGCAATAATGTTACGAATTGGTTTCAAAAAATTGAATTTTGGAACCGCAGGTGCCAGATATGTTACCATAGCAGGAGCAACGCCACTTGAAAAAACATCCATTGTTTTGAAGTTTTTGCAAAATGGAGAAGAAAAACAATGTATCATTGAATTTGTCAATGGAAGTTCAATCCAGAGATTTTCCATAGATCCATTATATCAAATGAACGATGTTAGTCTGGTATTTCTTCCAGGTAGCAAATTTGATTTTGAGTGGATTCAATTTGAGAAGGGGATCCCCCCATCATCATCTTAGATGATGGGGAAATCCCCTTGTTTATTTGTAGGAACAATATGTGCAAATATTGCTGACAAGATGGCAAAATTGGAAATGAATAAAAGAAATATTTTTTGTATAATAACGATAACAAAAAAAGAAAGTACAAAAGGGAGGAGAAGTGGTATGAAAAAGAAAAAGGAAAAGTCGACAATTCCAAAAGTGAAACCGAGTGATTTCAATAAAAAAACGAGCACTCGCTCTTGAGACACATCAAAAAGGAATGGAGATTGTATTCTCTTATGGTACTTCCGATATTGTATTACATTGTTTTTAAATATGTACCAGTTATCGGAAACATAATTGCCTTTCGCAGGTATAAGGGTGCCCCAATATTTTGGGAGAATACTGGGTGGGATTTCGGTATTTTGAGCAATTTTTGAAGGATCCACAATTTTGGCAAGCATTTTGGAATACGCTCAGATTGAGTATTGAATATTTATTGGTCAGATTCCCTGTAACATTGATATTTGCGCTTCTTTTGAATGAACTCAGAAAGAAATGGTGGAAGAAGTCAGTGCAGACGATTTCTTATCTTCCGCATTTTATTTCCCTTGTAGTTGTCTGTGGTATGGTAAAAGAACTCTTGGCGGCAGGAGGCCCCATCAACCAGCTGATTCAGAGTCTTGGGGGTGACAAGATTGCATTTATGTCAGAACCCGGATGGTTTGATGCGATCTATATTCTGTCAGGCGTGTGGCAGGCACTTGGATGGGGGACAATACTTTATCTGACAGCAATGACAGGCATTAACACAGAATTGTATGAGGCGGCGGAAATGGATGGAGCCGGAAAGCTCCAGCAGGTATTGCATGTGACGATTCCGGGAATTTTGCCGACGATTATGACACTGCTGATTATGGATATTGGCGGGATCGTGACATCAAGCAACATGCAGAAAATCTTGTTGTTGTATAATCCTTTGAACCAAGAACGTGCGGATATTATTGGAACTTTGGTATATAGAATGGGTATTACAGGAGGCAACTTTAGCTATGCAGCGGCAGTGGGATTGTTCGAAGGTGTCATTGGATTGATTTTAGTTTCTACAGCGAATTTCCTGTCGAAAAAATTTACTGAGACTTCGTTGTGGTAAGGGAGGAAGAAGAGATGAGTGCAAAACCTTCAAAAGGATATCGCGTATTTCAGGTAGTAAACACGATCATTATGATTATTATAATTTTTATTACCCTGTATCCGTTTGTGTATCTTGTTGCACAATCGTTTAGTAGTGATGCGGCAGCAAGTGCAGGATTTGTAACATTTTATCCAATAGACTTTAATTTGGATACATACAAATATATATTAAAAGATAATCAGTTTTTCCGATATTATGCAAATACTATTTTTTACACGATAGTGGGAACATTTATATCAGTTGTTATGACAGCATTGATTGCCTATCCACTCTCCAAACCAAGGCTTCGGCTGAATAAGGTGATTACACCCATGGTTGTGTTTACAATGTATTTTGCAGGCGGTACAATTCCAAATTATATTGTAGTCACACAGTGGCTGGGATTGCAGGACAGTATGTGGTCCATCATTCTTCCGGGAACTATCAGCACATTCAATTTGCTGGTAATGAAGTCATTTTTTGCCGGACTTCCAGAAGAATTAGAAGAGGCAGCTGCAATTGATGGTTTAGATACATATAGAATTTTTGTTAAAATTATTCTTCCGCTGTCAAAACCAATCATTGCAACGATGTGTCTGTTTTATATTGTGACAATGTGGAATGAATGGTTCACTCCGATGCTGTATCTGGACTCGAAAGATAAATGGCCAATTGCATTGTATGTAAGACAGCTTGTAGAAGGAGCAAATAACACAGAAGTAGGATCTTCAGCAGATGCGAGCAGTGTACAGGCAACCTTAAAATCAGCTACCATGGTTCTGACATCCATTCCGATTATTTGTATCTATCCATTTGTACAAAAATATTTTGTACAGGGAATGACGATTGGAGCTGTAAAAGGGTGAGTATTGCAGTATTGAAGGTATAAAAAGTTAAACAAAAATAAAAAAGGAGGAGACTTATGAAAAAGAAAATTTTTGCACTGACACTTTCTGTTGTGATGACAGGAATGGCACTCGCAGGTTGTGGAGGGAGTGGGGCAGGGAGTCAAAGTGACGGGCCGACACTTTCACAGGAAGAAGCGGATGAAAACCTTGATTATGAATATGGAGAGGGGAAGACATTCTATTCTGAGGAACCGATGACATATTCTATGATGTATTCGGATCATGAAATTATCCGTACAGGAAGATTGGCTTCTCTGGAAGGCAATTGAGGAGAAAACAAATGTCACATTTGATCTTACGACAGTTGCGAGAACGGATTATAACGATAAGGTGTCAGCATCTGTTAATAGTGGAAGCGCTCCGTATATTATTCCCAAAGTCTACGATTCGGCAGCTTATGAAGACAGTGGACAGGTCGTTCCAATTAGTGACTGGGTACAATATATGCCGAATTATCAGAACTGTGTGAAAGAGTGGGGGCTGGAAGATGACCTCAAGCAGATCATGGCTGCAGACGGAAAATATTATCGCTTGCCGGGGATGTGGGAGACAGCAGCAGGTGGGTACTCATTGGCAATACGAAAAGATGTATTTGAAGTAGCAGGGGTAGACTTGAGTAAAGAGGCAACCTGGACATGGGAAGACTTTTATGAAGCATTGAAAAAAGTAAAAGATTATACAGGAAAAGACTATGTCTGGTCTGATGGATTTGGGTTTGGAAGCACGATGAATATTGCGGCAACCGTGTATGGAGTAACAGGAGGTTATTCAACAGACGGTGGAGACTAGGGGGCTGAAAGACGGAGTTAAATTTGATTTTGACAAGGATGAGTTCTTATTTCGCAGATACGACAGAAGAATATAAAGAGTATTTATCTGTGTTTGCGAAAATGTATGAAGAAGGAATTCTTGATCCAGAAAACATTTACTCAGGATACAACACAGGCACAGGCTAAATTTTATCGTGGAGATTCTTATGTGCTGAATATGAACTATCAGCTCTTTTCAGACACCTTAAATGGTAAGATGCAAGTGGATGGCGCAGAACTGTATTTTTTGACTACACCAGGTGGAGCTGCAGGGCAGTTGAAAGTATCAAGTCGCGATGGACGTTTGGAAAACGGTATTATGATTTCACAGAATGCATTGGATGAGTTAGGTGAAAAAGAATTTATAAAGATGCTCCGTTTTATTGACTGGTTATGGTATTCAGATGAAGGTCAGACACTTGCTTTGTGGGGCGTAGAGGGTGAAACCTATTCAGTAGATGATGACGGAAATATCGTATTGAATTCGGATATCTACTACAATGGAATCAACCCGGGTGCTGAGAAACAGCTGAATGTAGATTATGGATTTGGAAATGGAGTATTTGCATATGGTGGTTCAAAGGAGTTGCAGTACTCTAAATTTTCTGATCAGGAAAAAGAGTGGAATGAACGGATTAACGAGAACAAAGAGGAGATTCAGTTGATGCCACCTATTTTGGCAGATGAATTGCAAAAAGAAGATTTGAACCTTATAAAAACTCCATTGATGGATTATGTCAATACGGCTGCATTAGAATTTATTACAGGTAAGCGCGATTTGGAGACAGATTGGGACAGCTATGTTTCGGATTGTGAATCGAAGGGATGCACAAAATATGTGGATATGGCAAATGAAATTTATCAGGAGACAAAAGACCTTCTTGAGTAATTGAACAGAAAAACAAATCTGGCAGTTTAGCTGCCAGGTTTGTTTGGAATATTCAGAACAACAGGTTGGAGGGGCGGAATATGGCGACATTAAAACTCGAAAAGAAGACAGCATTCCCCTTTTTTTATTTTACACGAATGTGGGGACGGCGTACGCAGAGTTGCAGAAAAAGTAAGCCGTGATGTGATCGGTGTTACAGATACCCAGACGGAAGTTTCAGTTGTGGAGATATGTGCAAAGGGAAAAAAAGATACACAGCATCATTCTCAGGCGGTATTTGTTGCGACGGATGGCTGCGGAGAAAGGGCAGAAAAGCTTTTATATGAGATTCCAGAACTGAAACGGGTCAAGGGGAAAAAAGAATCTTATGCATTTCTTATCAGAGAAAATGTTTTGGAGGAGGCTGAAAATGCGCTTGTTATATACGGAAGTGATAGGCTGGGAACAATTTACGGATTATTTCATCTTTCAGAACTTCTTGGTGTGACGCCAATGCTATATTGGGGGGATTGTCCTTACAAAAAAAGAAATCTGGTAATCATAGATGACAAGGATAATTATATTTCAAAAGAGCCGTCGGTTGCGTATCGAGGATTTTTTATCAATGATGAATGGCCATGTTTTGGAACATGGACAACATCACACTTTGGTGGATTTAATGCAGAAATGTATGATCATATTTTCGAGTATCTTTTACGTATGAAGGGGAATTATCTCTGGCCAGCAATGTGGAGTTCCTGTTTTATGTTAGATGGACCGGGAATGGAATCTATGAAACTGGCAGATGAATATGGCATATACATAGGAATGTCACATCACGAGCCATGTATGAGATCTGGTGCAGAGTATAGTAAGGTAAGAGGAAAAGGAAGTCCGTATGGAGATGCGTGGAGTTACAAGACAAATAAAGAAGGGATTATAAAATTCTGGGAAGATGGACTGAAAAGGAGTCAAGGATATCGTGTCTTTCCGACGATTGGAATGCGAGGAGAAAACGATAGCAAGATATTGGGATATAATGCAACAATTTCAGAAAATGTACGTCTTCTTAAAGAGGTCATTACAAAACAACGTGAACTAATACGATCCATACTGGAGAAGAAGGAGAAAAAAGTTCCTCAATTGTTTGCAGTATATAAGGAAGTAGAAGATTATTACTTTGGTGAAGAGGGGGAGGGACTTAGAGGATTCAAAGAGTTAGAAGATGTTACACTTCTTTTATGTGATGATAATTTTGGAAATATGAGAACTCTTCCAGAACAGTTTGAAAAAAATCATCCAGGTGGGTTTGGAATGTATTATCATTTGGATTATCACGGGGATCCGATTTCCTATGAATGGGTTGCGTCCACACCTCTTATGAAAATATGGGAACAAATGACAGAAGCGTATGAATACGGGATTCGTCAGTTATGGATCGTAAATGTAGGCGATGTTAAGTTTCAGGAAATTCCATTGAACTACTTTATGAGTTTGGCGTATGATTTTGAAACCTGGGGGTCCAAGATTATGAACAGTGCACAAATCTATACAAAAATGTGGATTGATAAAGTGTTTGGATCATATACCTCACAGAAGGAACGCAAAACGATTCGGGAAGTTTTGGAGGGATATCTGCGTTTAAATGCTCTTAGAAGGCCTGAAGCATTGAATGATCAGATTTATCATCCGGCTCACGAATCAGAGAGTGAAGGATTACTGAGACTTTGTGACTGTTTGGAAAACAAAAATGAAGAAGTCTACAGGAGACTGGCAGATAAAAAAATGGAAGATGCATACTATAGCATGATTTATTTTCCGGCAGCGGCATCGTTGAATCTTCTAAAAATGCATTTATATTCCGGGAAAAACCATCTTTATGCTTCGCAGGGAAAAGCAGTGGCAAACGTATATGGAAAAATGGCAGAAGATTGTATTGAAAAAGATCAGATTCTGGCAAATGAGATGGGAAATTTCAATCAGGGAAAGTGGAATGGAATGCAATTAGCATCCCATATAGGGTTTACAAACTGGAACGATGAAGACTGGCGCTATCCAGTTCGGCATACAATCAGACTTCCCGAAAAAGCACGACTTATCGTATCTCGGGCAGATGAAATTAGAACGTATACAAATCAATATTTTCCAAAGCCGTTAGTTATAAAAGATTTTGCCGAATCAGAATGCAATTGTGTAAAGATTCAAATTGCGAATGGAGGGCAGGAGGTATTGAAATGGCGAATTTCTGAAAGTGCCAGAATTGTAGGAATGGATGGTGTTGCAAGAGAAACCGAACGAAAGTCATGTGACTGGATTTCTTTTTCCCAAAGGTCAGGTGCGACAAAATACCAGGAAGAACTCATTCTTACAGTGGATAAAGAAAAATTGCTGGTTGGGCAGGAAGAAGAATACCAGTTTGAGATTTGTACGGATACGGAATTTGTACCGGTAATTGTTACTGCTTCCAAAAAAGAAAGATTGGATGTTCCAGATGGAACGTTTGTTGCGGAAAACGGAATGTTTGTTTTGGATGCAGTGCATTTTACGGAAGCAAAAGGAGGAATTTTTCAAGGAGAAACGGCAGAATTTAAAGAATTGAAACAATTCGGAAAATACGACAGCGGAATAAAAGTATTTCCTGTGACAGCTTCTTTTTTATCAGAACACCATGCACCGGCTGTAATATATCAGATTTGCTCGGAGATGTCGGGAACCTATTGTTTAGAATTGCATACATCGCCGGCCAATCCTCTTGTTTATGGAGGAGAACTTCGAATGGGGGTCAGTGTGAATGGAAAGCAGGAAGAAGAGATTGGATTTACAGGAAAAGACTATAAAAGTGGTGAAGTAAGCTGCAGTTCATGGAAAGAAGCCGTATTAAATCAAGAGCACGTTGGAAGAGGAAAAGTAATGCTGGAGAAGGGAGTGAATAAAATTCAAATTTCAGCCAGAGAGGCCGGAATTGTATTGCAACGGTTGGTTTTGTATCCTATCGATACCGTAAAAAAAGAGTCTTACCTTGGTCCAAAAGAGAGCATGAGAATAAACAGGAAGGATGTTACAGAATATGAAGAATCAAATGAAAACAGCGGTGATGACAAGTCTTCAAAAAGTTGTGATAGAAAACAGGGATATTCCGATTCTGGAAGATGACGAGGTTCTTGTACAAGTTGAATATGTGGGAATATGTGGTTCGGATCTGCATTATTTTGAATCTGGGCGGATTGGTGATTTTGTGGTGAAGCCACCGTTTGTACTGGGACATGAGGCTGCCGGAACGGTTGTGGAAACAGGAAAAAATGTGAAACATCTGAAGAAAGGCGACAGAGTGTGCATGGAACCGGGGAAAACATGTGGTGTTTGTGAATTTTGCAAATCTGGCAGATACAACCTCTGCAAGGACGTGAAATTTTTTGCAACGCCGCCGGTTGACGGTGTATTTCAAGAATACGTGGCACATGAAGCCGGACTTTGCTTTTTGCTTCCCGATCAAGTAAGTACATTGGAGGGAGCATTGATAGAACCGCTGGCAGTGGGAATGCATGCGGCGAATCAGGGAAATGCCCATTTGGGTCAGACAGCAGTTGTAACAGGAGCGGGATGTATCGGTCTTACGACAGTATTGTCATTAAAAGCAATGGGGGTATCACAGATTATTGTTGTAGATATTATAGAAAAGAGACTCCAGAAGGCTCTGGAAGTGGGAGCAACAGCAGTAATCAATGGAAAAGAAGAAAATACTGTAGAGAGAATGATGCAGTTGACAGAAGGCCGAGGGTTTGATTTGGGAATAGAGACTGCCGGAACTCAGATTACGGCAACTCAGTTGATTCAGGGAGCAAACAAAGGCGCAACAATTGTATTTGTAGGATATAGCGCTTCGGGAGAAATGACACTTCCAATCGGGACGGCATTGGATAAGGAACTTACTTTCAAGACGGTATTTCGCTATCGCAATATTTATCCCATGGCAATCGAGGCAGTCGCATCTGGAAAAATTGACATTCAAAAGGTGGTAACAGATTATTTTGAATTGGATGATATACAGCAGGCACTGACGACTTGTGTGGAAGATAAATCAAACATAGTGAAAGGCATTATCAAAGTGAAAACGGATAAAAAGAGTGTCTGAGAAAAAATAAAATATGGATAAGAATGGAAAAAAGATAAGCGAGGTGAGAGGTATGATAGATAGAAAAAATGCGCAGCAAATGGCAGAGGCACTTGTAGATAAAATGACAGTGGATGAAATGATAGGTCAGTTGAAGTTTGATGCACCGGCAATTGAAAGACTTCATGTTCCAGCGTATAACTGGTGGAATGAAGGGCTCCATGGAGTGGCGAGAGCAGGAACGGCTACTGTGTTCCCACAGGCAATCGGTATGGCGGCAGCCTGGAATCCGGAAATGATGAAAGAAGTTGGAAATGCGATTTCAGATGAGGCGAGGGCAAAATATAATGAGTCTATAAAGCATGAAGACAGGGATATTTATAAAGGACTGACGCTATGGTCACCAAATGTAAATATTTTCCGAGATCCTCGTTGGGGACGTGGCCATGAGACTTATGGAGAGGATCCGGTTCTTACGTCCAGGCTGGCAGTGGCATTTATTGAAGGAATGCAGGGTACGGGGTCTTATCTGAAAACAGCGGCTTGCGCAAAGCATTTTGCTGTCCACTCAGGACCGGAAGCATTACGTCATTCATTTAATGCGGTGGCAACAAAAAAAGATATGTATGAGACGTATCTGCCTGCATTTGAAGCGTGCGTAAAAGAAGCAAAAGTAGAAGCTGTTATGGGGGCGTATAATCGTACAAATGGTGAGCCATGTTGTGCAAGTGAAGAATTGATAGGTGAAATTTTAAGAGAAAAGTGGAAATTCCAGGGTCATTATGTATCCGATTGTTGGGCCATTCGAGATTTTCATGATCATCACCATGTGACCAGTAGTGGTGTGGAATCCTCCGCTCTTGCATTGAACAGGGGATGCGATTTAAATTGTGGATGTACTTACTTGTGCTTAAAAGAGGCATTTAATAAGCATCTTGTAAAGAAAGAAACGATAAAAAAAGCGGCTGTGCGCCTCTTCACAACAAGGTTTTTGCTGGGAATGTTTGAAAAAACGGAATATGATAAAATTCCATATACATGTGTAGAGTCCAGAGAACATTTGGAATTATGTGAAAAAGCAGCACAGGAGAGTATTGTTCTTTTAAAAAACAACGGTGTGCTTCCATTGAACAAAAGGGAAGTAAAGACAATTGGGGTGATTGGACCAAATGCGAATAACAGAAGTTCTTTGGATGGGAACTACCATGGAACGGCGTCACGTTATGTGACAATCCTAGAAGGAATCCAGGATTATGTAGGAAATGAAGTAAGAATCTTGTACTCGCAGGGCAGTCATTTATATCTGGATAAAGAGGAACAGTTAGCTCAAAAAGATGATCGCATCAGTGAGGCTTTGAGCGTAACGGAATATTGCGATGTCGTCATTCTCTGCGTGGGGTTGGATGAAAGCCTGGAGGGGGAAGAAGGTGATACAGGAAATGCATATGCCTCTGGCGATAAAAAGGATTTAGAATTTCCACAAGGACAGAAAAGATTGATGGATGCAGTTTTGAATACAGATACACCGGTTATTGTCTGCAATTTTACAGGAAGTGCCATGAATCTGTCTCTGGCTGATGAAAAAGCAGCAGCGGTAATTCAGGCCTGGTATCCAGGTGCACAAGGAGGCGCTGCATTGGCAAAAATTCTGTTCGGAGAGGTATCGCCAAGTGGAAAACTTCCAGTTACATTCTATCAAAGTCTTGATACATTACCAGCGTTTGAGGATTATTCTATGCGAGGCAGGACATATCGATATCTTGAGGAGAAACCACTCTATCCATTTGGATACGGACTGACCTATGGCGAAGCAAGAGTTATAAAGACAGAATTTGTCAAACAGCCAAAAAGGACAGAAGATCTGATTATTCAGGTAATGGTAGAAAACGTTTCGGCCAGAACCATTCGGGACGTTGTGCAAGTTTATATTCAGAATAACGATTCATCTTTTGCTCCACCAAACCCGGTGTTGTGTGGGTTCGCAAAATCAGATTTTGTGGCAAGGAAAAAACAGAAGTGACGATCACAATACCAAAAGCTGCATTTCAGGTGGTGAATCAGCAAGGGGAAAAAATATGGGATTCTTCATCAAGTACGCTTTTTATAGGAATGGGAGGAGTTGATGAAAGAAGTCAGGAATTAACAGGACAGCCGGTAAAAAAGATGCAGATTGTCTGGTAGAAAATCAAAGTTCCTATAAGCTTGCTGTGTCCTCTCTTGTATTTGTGGGGAAGAGATAGTATAATATGGAGAAAAGACAACAGAAAGGACAGAAAAACAGCTATGGAAAAAACATTATGGGAGATATATAACGACACACAGCTTGCAGAGCTTGAAACTCTGACAGCAGATTACAAAGATTTTCTTGACGCAGGAAAAACGGAGAGAGAATGCGTGACAGAAGTGATCCGCCTTGCAGAAAAAGAGGGCTATGTAGACTTGAATCAGAAAGATACATTGCAGGCAGGAGATAAAGTATACCTGGACTGGATGGGAAAATCTATCGTATTGTTCCAGATCGGTGAGGATCCACTGGAAAACGGAATGAATATTTTAGGAGCGCATGTGGATTCTCCGCGTTTGGATCTCAAACAGAATCCGTTGTATGAGGAAAGTGGATTTGCATATTTGATACACACTACTATGGCGGAATCAAAAAATATCAGTGGGTGACAACTTCCATTGGCTATTCACGGTAGTAGTAGTGAAAAAAAGATGGAACAAAATTCAACGTAGTGATTGGCGAAAAAGAAGAAGATCCAATATTTGCGATCACAGACCTTCTGCCACATCTTGGGATCCAAACAGATGGAAAAGACAGCGGCATCCGTCATCGAAGGGGAAGCTCTGGATATTCTGGTAGGAAGCGCACCACTTTGTGGTGAGGAAAAAGATGCGGTTGTAGCACATATACTGAAGCTGTTAAAAGAGACATATGATATCGAGAAAGAGGATCTGATGTCAGCAGAGTTGGAAATCGTTCCAGCAGGCAAAGCACGCGACTGCGGTCTGGATAGAAGCATGGTAATGGCATATGGACAGGATGACAGAGTTTGTGCCTTTACTTCTTTGATGGCAATGTTCCATACAGAAAACAAAAAGAGAACATCCTGCTGTATCCTTGTAGATAAAGAAGAAATCGGAAGTGTTGGAGCAACTGGAATGCAGTCTCGTTTCTTTGAAAATGCTGTTGCAGAGATTTTGGACAAGTGCGGAGAGTTTTCTGAATTAAAACTTCGCCGTGCAATGGCAAATTCTACCATGATCTCATCGGATGTGGGAGCTGCATTTGATCCGATGCATGCGGATGTTTATGACAAGAGATCTAATCCGTTCTTTGGAAAAGGTATGGTGCTCAATAAGCATACGGGATCCAGAGGAAAAGGTGGATCTAATGATGCCAATGCAGAGTACATTGCAAGACTGAGACATGTATTTGATGAAAATCAGGTTGCATTCCAGCTGACAGAGATGGGCAAGATCGATGCCGGCGGCGGCGGAACAATCGCATACATTCTTGCAAACTTCGGAATGGAAGTGATCGATGGCGGTGTTGCAGTGCTGAGCATGCATTCTCCATGGGAACTTTCAAGCAAGGCGGATGTATATGAAGCATATCGTGGATACTGCGCATTCTTAAAAGATATGAAATAAAAGACAGGGTGAGAAGATACTTCGTGAGGGGTATCTTCTTTTTATGTGATGGGATTTGTTGGAATTGTGCAAAATGCATAGTTTTTTTGCGAGATTCACGACAATATATTTGTTAAATGCTGAAAAATAAAAGGTGGAATGATTAAAATAACCAAAAAATAGATGTAAAAATTGTACATAATTATGTACAAAAGGCTTGACGTATTTCGGCAAAACCATTAAAATATTATATGCGACTTAGTGCAAATTTATTTGAAAAAAATTATATTAGGAGGTCGTTTAAAAATGGCAACAAAATGGGTGTATATGTTCACCGAGGGTAATGCAACAATGAGAAACCTTCTCGGTGGAAAAGGCGCAAACCTTGCAGAAATGACAAGTCTGGGACTCCCGGTACCACAGGGATTCACAGTTACAACAGAAGCTTGTACACAGTATTACGAAGATGGCAGAAAGATCAATGATGAGATTATGGCGCAGATCATGGATGCAATCGTAAAACTGGAAGAAATCACAGGAAAGAAATTCGGAGATAAAGAAAATCCGCTGCTCGTTTCCGTACGTTCCGGAGCAAGAGCTTCTATGCCTGGTATGATGGATACAATCCTCAACCTTGGATTAAACGAAGAAGTTGTTGAGACTCTGGCAGAGGCATCTGGAAATGCACGCTGGGCTTGGGACTGCTACAGAAGATTCATTCAGATGTATTCTGACGTAGTTATGGAAGTTGGTAAAAAATACTTCGAAGAGCTCATCGACAAGATGAAAGAAGAAAAAGGTGTAAGCCTTGACGTTGAACTGACAGCAGAAGACTTAAAGACTTTAGCAGGACAGTTCAAAGCTGAATATAAAGAAAAAATCGGTACAGATTTCCCTTCAGACGCAAAAGAGCAGTTGATGGGAGCTGTAAAAGCTGTATTCCGTTCATGGGACAACCCAAGAGCGAATGTATACCGTCGTGACAACGATATCCCATATTCCTGGGGTACAGCTGTTAACGTACAGATGATGGCATTCGGTAACATGGGTGATGACTGTGGTACAGGTGTTGCATTTACAAGAGACCCTGCTACAGGAGAGAACGGACTCTTTGGAGAGTTCCTGACAAACGCACAGGGAGAAGACGTTGTTGCCGGAGTTCGTACTCCAATGCACATTTCCGAAATGGAACAGAAATTCCCGGAAGCATTTGCTCAGTTTAAAGAAGTATGCAATACTCTGGAGAAACACTACAGAGATATGCAGGATATGGAGTTTACTGTAGAACATGGTAAACTGTATATGCTTCAGACACGTAATGGTAAGAGAACAGCACAGGCTGCTTTAAAGATCGCTTGTGACCTTGTTGATGAGGGAATGAGAACAGAAGAAGAAGCTGTTGCTATGATCGATCCTAGAAACCTTGACACTCTGCTTCACCCACAGTTTGATGCTGCTGCATTAAAAGCTGCAACACCAATGGCAAAAGCACTCGGAGCATCTCCAGGAGCTGCTTGCGGTAAAGTTGTATTCACAGCAGATGACGCTGTAGAGTGGGCTGCAAGAGGAGAAAAAGTAATCCTTGTTCGTCTGGAGACATCTCCGGAAGACATCACAGGTATGAAATCTGCTCAGGGTATCCTGACAGTACGTGGTGGTATGACATCTCACGCTGCCGTTGTTGCACGTGGAATGGGTACATGCTGTGTATCTGGATGTGGAGACATCGTGATGGACGAAGCAAACAAGAAATTCACATTAAACGGAAAAGAATACCACGAAGGAGATGCAATTTCTCTGGACGGATCTACAGGAAATATCTATGACGGAATCATCCCTACAGTTGATGCTACAATCGCTGGAGAATTCGGAAGAATCATGGGATGGGCTGATAAATACAGAACAATGAAAGTTCGTACAAATGCAGATACACCTGCAGATGCTAAGAAAGCTCGCGAACTGGGAGCAGAAGGTATCGGACTTTGCCGTACAGAGCATATGTTCTTCGAAGGAAACAGAATTGATGCATTCCGTGAGATGATCTGTTCTGAGACTGTAGAAGAAAGAGAAGCAGCACTTGAGAAGATCCTTCCGGAACAGCAGGGAGACTTCGAAGCACTGTATGAGGCACTGGAAGGAAATCCGGTTACTATCCGTTTCCTTGATCCACCGCTTCATGAGTTCGTTCCTACAGAGGAAGAGGACATCAAGAAACTGGCTGACGCTCAGGGCAAAACTGTTGAGCAGATCAAAGCAATCATCGATGGACTTCATGAGTTCAACCCAATGATGGGACACCGTGGATGCCGTCTGGCAGTTACATATCCGGAGATTGCTAAGATGCAGACAAAAGCTGTAATCCGTGCAGCTATCAATGTACAGAAAGCGCATCCGGACTGGACAGTAAAACCAGAGATTATGATTCCATTGGTTGGAGAGATCAAAGAGCTTAAATACGTGAAGAAATTCGTAGTTGAGACAGCTGACGCTGAGATCGTTGCTGCAGGAAGTGACCTGAAATACGAAGTTGGTACAATGATCGAGATCCCAAGAGCTGCTCTTACAGCTGATGAGATCGCGAAAGAAGCTGACTTCTTCTGCTTCGGTACAAACGACCTTACACAGATGACATTCGGATTCTCTCGTGATGATGCAGGAAAAATTCCTGGATGCTTACTATGATGCTAAGATCTTCGAGAACGATCCATTTGCAAAACTGGATCAGACAGGTGTTGGTAAACTCATGGATATGGCAATCGCATTAGGAAAACCGGTAAATCCAAACCTGCACGTAGGAATCTGTGGAGAGCACGGTGGAGATCCAAGCTCTGTTGAATTCTGCAACAAACTTGGTCTTGATTATGTATCCTGCTCACCATTCCGTGTGCCGATCGCTCGCCTTGCTGCTGCACAGGCTGCTATCGCAGAAAAGAATGCATAATTCTTTATCACACTGTTGAGAATAAAATATGTAATATAAAAGGGGGTTCTGTTCGGTATATGCCGGGCGGAACCTCTTTTGTCTGAAAGGATTATGGAAGGATGAAAAGAAAAATAGGAATTGCGGCGGCAATCATTCTGGCTTTATTTGTCGTAACGGGATGCCAGAAACAGGAAGAGACTCCAAAGAAATCAGAACAGAAGAAAACAGAAGCTTCTGAAGAACTTTTAAGCGGAACACACCACGCAGAAATCCAGGTCAAAGATTATGGAACGATTACAGTGGAATTAGATGCGGATACAGCACCGATCACTGTAACCAATTTTGTGAATCTTGCAAAAGACGGATTCTATGACAATCTTACATTTCACAGGATCATGGACGGGTTTATGATTCAGGGAGGTGATCCGAATGGCGACGGAACAGGAGGAGCGGATCAGACGATCAAAGGAGAATTTTCCAGCAATGGAGTAGAGAATGAAATCTCTCATACAAGAGGAACGATTTCTATGGCCAGAGCGCAGGATCCGGACAGCGCAAGTTCACAGTTTTTTATTGTTCAGGAGGACAGTGACTATTTGGATGGGAATTATGCAGCGTTTGGGCATGTGACAAGCGGCATGGAGATTGTGGATCAGATTTGCAAGGATGTTCCCGTAGAAGATGATAATGGAACAGTCAAGGCTGAAAATCAACCGGTCATCGAGAAAATCACGATAACAGATTAAAGTCGGCAGAGCCTTTGACAGAGTAAAATCTGAAAAGCAAATCATATATTGACATATGAAGAATTTAGTGTTACTCTCAATATACTTTTTAAGAAACAGGAGGAAGAAAAATGAATCATGGAGTAAGATCTGTTTTAGCAGCTGTTTTGATCATGGTTGTCGGCATTTTGCTTCCTTCTGATTTTCAGTTTGAAAATGCAGATAGATTTGTGAAAGAACAAAGCTCAAGTATACAGATGACGGCACAGTATACCGATGGCATAGAAAAGAAAGTTCTTCATGATAATTATCTGCGTTTGGAGAATCCAAGAGAAGCAATTTCTGCGCAGAGTGCGGAACAGCGTAAGAGCACGCAGAGATTGCCGATGGAACTGCTTTTATTTCTGATATTCTCTTTTGTGGTATGCTTAAAGAGAGTCTTTTTTTCGTGCATTCAATTCTATACACTTCCTTTCACGCGATTTCTGTGTGAATACGATATCCTGTTGGAGAAGGATGGAAAAAAACGAGATCTTGCTTTCGGAATCTAAAAATATGAAATATTGAAAGAAAGCGGGAAAAATGAAAAATAAAAAATTACATATATGGATTGCTCTTGCAGTAATCGTCTTTTTTGTGTGCATTGCAGTTTTTGGATGCGGAGAGGATATTAAAGGAATTCGCGACATGCGTTTTGGGATTGATATCCGCGGAGGCGTAGAGGCGGTTTTTGAACCGTCAGGTTTGAAGAAAAAGCCGACAGCAGAACAGTTGGAGATGGTAAGAGAGGTCATCGAAACTCGTCTGGATTCACAGAATATATTAGATCGTGAAGTAACGGTGGATGAGAAAGCAGGAGATGTGATTGTCAGATTCCCATGGAAATCTGATGAAAAGAATTTTGATCCGGAAACAGCGATCCAGGAACTGGGTGAGATGGCCGAGCTGACATTTCGCGGACCGGATAATACAGTTTACATCAAAGGTTCGGATGTTTCCAGAAGTCAGGTTGCAGTAGACCAGCAGAAAAACTATGTCGTAGAACTGGAATTTAGCAGCGAAGGTGCGAAGAAATTTGCAGATGCAACAGAGAAGCTTGTAGGACAGCAAATGGGAATTTATATGGATGATGACCTGATCTCCAATCCTACAGTCAATGCCAAGATAACAGGAGGAAAAGCAGAGATTACCGGAATGTCTTCCAAAGAAGAGGCACAGAGCCTTTCTGATAAGATTAATTCAGGCTCTCTTCCGTTTTCCATGAAGACGACCAACTACAGTACGATCAGCCCGACACTTGGCGGAAAAGCGTTGAATGCAATGGCACTGGCAGCGGAAATCGCAATGGCGCTGATCTGTTTATTTATGATCTATGGTACCGGCTGCCGGGAGTGATCAGCTGTCTGACACT
>ENA-OQBV01000674-OQBV01000674.1-human-gut-metagenome-genome-assembly--contig:-NODE-674-length-18863-cov-3.799530_pt1 | contig 18863 bp, 14 predicted proteins | sample MGYA00242750_ERZ504559 | MGnify/ENA primary metagenome ERZ504559 (study PRJEB26092, sample SAMD00036230) | human gut metagenome | host: Homo sapiens | study: EMG produced TPA metagenomics assembly of... | reverse complement strand
AGCCTTGCACTTGCGACGGATCCGAACCCTGTAGCCTGCGGTTGTGGTAGCTCGTGGACCATACTGCGGAAGAGGAAGCGGCCGCCGCGGCGTATCGTGATGCACACCGCGAAGGCCCGTCCGGTGATGCTCTCGACCACGAACGCAAAATTATCGTGTCGTTTGACAGCACCTTCGATGTGATGGAATGCGAGCAGCTGTGCCTGGATGCCGGCGTGCCCGGGCGCATTATGCCTTTGCCCGGCTCCATTACCGCAGGTTGCGGCCTGTGTTGGGCCATGCCGTTCTCGGGCGATGCACTCTCCGCCTTCCGCACTGCCACCGAAGGCCGCATAACCCCCGCCGACTACCATCAGCTCGTTCTCTAACCACCAACACCAACACAAGGGTGCCTGTCCCCAATGTGGTGGTTGGGAACATGTGGACGAAACAGCTTCGAAACACGCGATTTGTACGTCGAGTGCTCAAAAACGCATCTACCTGCATCGTAATCAAAACGAAACATCTGCTCGTCGGCTTATGCGTAACTTTGCTGCAACAGTGCGATATTATCCATACACGATAAAGCTCGCGGCGCATGGGGCGCCTCGAACGACACCTTTCTTTTCCATCAATTGGAGGAAGCATGAGCTACACGCAGAAAGTTCTCGAAGAGCTCAAGGCCCGCTATCCCGAGCAGCCTGAGTTCATCCAGGCCGCGACCGAGATCCTCGGCACCATCCAGCCGGCGCTCGACGCCCACCCCGAGTACGAGGAGGCCGCCCTGCTGGAGCGCCTCGTCGAGCCCGAGCGCATCGTCATGTTCCGTGTTCCCTGGGTCGACGACCAGGGCAAGGTTCAGGTCAACCGCGGCTATCGCGTCGAGTTCAACTCTGCCATTGGACCCTACAAGGGCGGCCTGCGCTTTAACCCGACGGTCACCCTGGGTATGCTCAAGTTCCTGGGTCTGGAGCAGATCCTCAAGAACAGCCTGACCACCCTTCCCATGGGCGGCGGCAAGGGCGGCTCCGACTTTGAGCCCAAGGGCAAGTCCAACAACGAGATCATGCACTTCTGCCAGTCCTTCATGACCGAGCTCTATCGCCACATCGGCCCCAACACCGACGTTCCCGCCGGCGACCTGGGCGTTGGCGGCCGCGAGGTTGCCTACCTGTTCGGTCAGTACAAGCGCCTGACCAACGAGTGGACCGGCGTCCTTACCGGCAAGGGCCTCTCCTTTGGCGGCTCGCTCGCCCGTACCGAGGCCACCGGCTACGGCCTGGCCTACTTTGTGGACGAGTACCTCAAGAGCCGCGGCGACTCCTTCGAGGGCAAGAACGTCGTCGTTCACGGCTCCGGTAACGTCGCCATCTACGCCGTCCAGAAGGTCTCCCAGCTCGGCGGCAAGGTGCTGGCCTGCTCCGATACCCACGGCTGGGTCGAGGATCCCGACGGCATCGACTACACCGTGCTCGAGCACGTCTACAACAAGAAGCGCTCCGGCCACGACAAGGGCGTTACGCTCGCCATGTACGTTGACGAGAAGCCCAACGCCGTGTGGCACGAGGGCGACGGCCGCGGCGTTTGGCAGCTGCCCTGCGACATCGCGCTGCCCTGCGCTCGCGAGAACACGCTGCTGCTCGAGGACGCCCAGGCGCTCGTCGCCAACGGCTGCAAGGTGGTCGGCGAGGGCGCGAACATGCCCACGACCATCGAGGCCACGACTTACTTCCAGGAGAACGGCGTTGCCTTTATGCCCGGTAAGGCTGCCAACGCCGGCGGCGTGCTCGTGTCCGGCCTGGAGATGAGCCAGAACGCCGAGCACCTGTCCTGGACCTTCGAGGAGGTCGACGGCAAGCTCGAGCAGCTCATGCGCGGCATGTTCCACAACGTGGACGACACCGCCAAGGAGTACGGCCAGGAGGGCAACTTCGTCATGGGCGCCAACATCGCCGGCTTCCTGAAGGTCGCCGACGCTATGCTCGCCCAGGGCGTCTGCTAAATCTTCGCTCGACATAGCATGTGATGAGGCTCCCAGCTATCCGGCTGGGAGCCTTTTCTATCCCGGAGGACTCTTCATAACTTGCGGTGAAATACGGACTGTTTAGCGTCCCAGAACGGCTAATCAGTCCGTATTTCACCGCAAGTTATGGATGGGTGGGTGGATTTTGTCCTAAAACGGTGTGCGGCCCCTCGTTTGGTACACTTAAAAGTACTGGACAAGTGAAGAGATGGGGGAGAACGTGCTCAAGTTCGGTACCTACGTCCGTGTTGGAAACGCGGCCGAAGCCTATGAGCTCTTGCAGAAAAACCGCAACAACAAGATTGTGGGCGGCGGCATCTGGATGCGCCTGGGTTCGCGTCGCGTGGCGACGGCGATTGACCTTTCGGCCTGCGGACTCGATCAGATCGAGGAGACCGAGACCGAGTTTCGCATCGGTGCCATGTGCACCCTGCGCCAGCTCGAGCGTCATGCCGAGCTCAACGCGCTTGTCAACAATGTCTTTGAGTTCGCCGTCCACGACATCGTAGGCGTGCAGCTGCGCAACACCGCCACGGTGGGCGGCAGCATCTACGGCCGCTTTGGCTTCTCGGACGTGCTCTCGGCTTTCCTGGCGCTCGATTCCTATGTTGAGCTGACGGGCGCCGGTCGCGTGCCGCTCGCCGAGTTTGTTGACATGGGTTACGTGCGCGACGTGATCGAGCACATCGTGGTCGTCAAGCACGATTACCGTGCGAGCTACGAGGCCGTGCGCAAGGCCGCGACCGACTTTCCCTCGCTGAACGTTACCGCTGCCTGGTGGAACAACAGCTGGCATGTCACTGTGGGTGCCCGCCCGCTGCGCGCGACCCTGCTGCAGGGCGAGGCGTGCGGCCTTACCGCCGAGCAGCCTTCCGAGGACGAGCTTCGCGCCCTGGCCGCGTCCGTACGCGCGCTGAGCTATGGCACCAACCTGTGGGGCTCGGCCGACTACCGCCGTCGCATCTCGGCCCCGCTGGCGATTCATGCTGTGCGTCGCGCTGCCGGCATCGAGCTTTCGGCCGCGCTTGCCCGCGAGCTCGAGACCGTGCAAGTGCCAAAGTTTGCCACGGACGAGTATTCCTGCCGCCGCGTGCCCGGCGTCGATTCTAACGAGGTGCGCTAATGGCTGCCAAACTCATCGATCTTTCCTTTACGCTCAACGGCCGTAAGGTCAAGGTTCAGATTGCCCCCGACACCATGCTCTTTGCACTGCTGCGTGAGCAAGGTTGCGCGTCGGTGCGCTGCGCCTGCGAAACCACCAACTGCGGTCTGTGCACGGTGTGGCTCGACGGCGACCCGGTGCTGAGTTGCTCGGTTCCCGCCGCTCGCGTCGAGGGCCACACCATCACCACGCTCGAGGGTCTCAAAGCCGAGTCTGAGGCGCTGGCCCGTGCGATGGCTGCCGAAGGCGCCGAGCAGTGCGGTTTTTGCGCCCCCGGCCTCATTATGAACGTGCTGGCGCTCGCCCGCGCCGCCAAGGAGGACCCGAGCCTCGTCGCCACGCGCGAGGAGCTCTCGCGCCAGCTTGCCGGCAACCTCTGCCGTTGCAGCGGCTACGAGAGCCAGCTGCGCGCCATCGTGCGCTTCCTCAACGAGTCCGGCGTGCAGGTGGGCTTTGAGATGCCCGAGCTGCCGGTCAACGACACCAGCTGCGACGGTGTCTCCTACAAGCAGATCACTCACAAGCAGCCCAAGAAGGACTCGAAGGCCCTGCTCGAGGGCCGTCCCGTCTACACGGGCGATATGGTGCCCGCCGGCGCACTCATCGTCAAGCTCAAGCGCAGCCCCTATGCCCGCGCCAAGATCCGCTCCATCGATACGTCGCGCGCCCTGAAGGTGCCCGGCGTCGTGGGCGTCTACACCTATGAGGACGTGCCCAAGCGCCGCTTTACCATCGCCGGCCAGAGCTATCCGCAGCCGAGTCCTTACGACCGCTTGATTCTCGAGAACCTCGTCCGTTACCAAAACGAGGAGGTGGCGATCGTCGCCGCCGAGACTGAGGAGGCTGCCGACAAGGCGCTCAAGCTCATCAAGGTTGACTATGAGGTGCTCGAGCCGCTGCTCGACTTTACCCAGGCACTCGATAACGACATCGTGGTCCACCCCGAGGGCGACGTGACCTTTATGTTCCCGCAGGGCGGCGACGTGTCCCGCAACCTGGTGTGCAGCGGTACCAGCGATTTTGGCAACCTTGACAAGGCGTTCGCCCAGAGCGACATCGTGTTCACCCGCACCTACACCAGCCAGGCCACGCAGACCGCGCCCATGGAAACCTTCCGCGCCTTCGCGACGACCGACGCGTTTGGGCGTATCTCGGTGACCACCTCCACGCAGGTGCCCTTCCACGTGCGCCGCATGGTCGCGCAGTCGCTCGATATCCCGCAGTCGCAGGTGCAGGTCATTAAGCCGCGCATCGGCGGCGGCTTTGGCTCCAAGCAGACGGGCTGCTGCGAGATCTTCGTGGCGTTCGTGACCCAGCAGACTGGTCGTCCGAGCTACTGCTGCTACACCCGCGAGGAGACCATCACCGCGGGCAACTCGCGACATCAGATGCAGATGACCGTCAAGTTGGGCGCCATGAACGACGGCACCATCACGGCCATCGACCTACATACGCTGTCCAACGCCGGCGCCTATGGCGAGCATGCCACCACGACGATCGGCCTCTCGGGCCACAAGAGCCTGCCCATCTACAACCATGTGAAGGCGAGCCGCTTTAGATGGGACGCCGTCTATACCAATACCAACCGCGGCGGCGCGTATCGCGGCTACGGTGCTACCCAGGGCCAGTTTGCCGTGGAGAGCGCCGTCAACGAGCTCGCCGACATGCTGCACATGGATCCCGCCGACTTGCGCCTTAAGAACATCGTGCGCGAGGGCGAGATCATGTCGCAGTACTACAACGAGAAGCTCAACGCCTGCGCACTCGACCGCTGCCTGCTGCGCGCGATGGACATGATCGGTTGGCGCGACAAGCCGCTGGCCGTCGACCTGGGCGACCGCGTGCGCGCCCTGGGCTGCGCGCTTACCATGCAGGGCTCGGGCATCTCCAACGTGGATATCGCCGGCATCGACATGCGCCTGGAGGAAGATGGCTTCATTACCATCGGCACCGGCGCCACCGATAACGGCATGGGCGTCGACACGATCCTGGCGCAGATTGCCGCCGAGGAGCTGGGCGTGGAGAGTTCGCTGATCGTGGTGCGCGGCGTGGACACCGACGTGTCGCCGTTCGACGCCGGCTCGTACGCGAGCTCGGGCACGTACGTGACGGGCCTGGCAGCCAAGAACGCCGCGACCGAGCTGCGCGAGAAGATCTGCGCCAAGGCCGCCCAGATGTGGGACGTGGACGCCGCCGACGTGGTCTTCGATGGCCAGTACGTGCGCCTGTCCGACGAACGTGCCGCGCGCGAGCAGAACCGCTACCTCACGCTGCGCGACTTTGCCAACCTGTGCGTAAAGAACATCGCGGGCGGCGACGCGCTCACCTCGCATGCCTCTGCCTGCTTGCCCGTTTCGCCCCCGCCGTTTATGGCCGGCATTGCCGAGGTCGAGGTCGACAAGGCCACCGGCAAGGTGACCGTGGTGGACTACGTGGCGGCTGTGGACTGCGGCACCGTGATCAACGAGGCGCTCGCGCGCGTCCAGGCCGAGGGCGGCATTGCCCAGGGTATCGGCCACGCGCTCTACGAGATTGTCGAGCACGATGAGCGCGGCCGCCTGCGCACCGGCAACTTTATGAGCTACAAGCTGCCCACGCGCCTGGATATCGGCAGTATTCGCGTGGCCTTTGAGCCGAGCTACGAGCCGACGGGCCCGTTTGGCGCCAAGTCGATCGGCGAGGTCGTCATCAACACGCCGCTCGCCGCCGTGGCCTCGGCCGTGGCACACGCCACCGGCCACCAGGTTCGCTCGCTGCCGATCACGCCCGAGAAGGCCCTGCTGGGGGAGTAACAGGTCAGCGAACAAGTCGTAATTGGCGGGGCGGGGCAACTCGTCCCGCCTTTTGCACTCGTGGTGAGGTCGTGAGCTTGTAAAAGGTGTGCGTGCGCTTGCCGTTCGTATCTGCTATCATTCCTAGTCTGTGCGCTCATGCGGGCGTGGCGGAATTGGTAGACGCGCCAGATTTAGGTTCTGGTGGGATTCCCGTGAAGGTTCGAGTCCTTTCGCCCGCACCAACGCATCTGCGTCGGCTTCGGCCGTCGCGACTCTTTGTTGCATAAAGGTACCAGCACCTCAGATAAGCTGGGCAGTATGAGGAGGAACGTGTTGAACATCACCGCTTCTGACGTCAAGGACGCCAAGCTCACCGCTACGGTCACCATCCCGGCCGCCGACGTCGACGCCGCGATCAAGAAGGCCTACAAGGATACCGCCAAGAAGTACCGCTTCCCGGGCTTCCGCGCCGGTAAGGCTCCCCGTCCGGTCATCGACTCCGCTCTTGGCGCCGAGGCTACCCTCGCTCAGGCCACCAACGACCTGATCGCCGCCAACGAGCCCGCCGTCCTCAACGAGCTGGACATCGTCCCCACCAAGAACGGTGACTACAAGGAGCTCGACCTCGCCAGGATCACGAGGACTACACCTACACCGTCGAGTTCTCCCTGCGTCCTGCTGCCGAGCTCTCCTCCTTCGACGCCGTCGAGATCGAGATGCCCCCTGCGGAGGTCACCGAGTCCGAGATTAACAACCAGGTCGAGATGCTCCTCAACTACCGTGCCACCTTCGAGGACGTCGAGGGTCGCGCCGTCGAGGCCGAGGACTACGTCACCGTCGATCTCAAGGCCGTTGAGAACGCCGACAACTTCGCCGCCGAGGGCCGCATGCTCATCGCCGGTAGCGACAGCAACCCCAAGGAGTTCAACGAGGCCCTGATCGGCGCTAACGTTGACGACGTCAAGACCGTCACCTGGACCGACGAGGTCGAGGAGGGCGAGGAGGCCGAGACCCACACCGTCGAGGTCACCGTCAAGGGCATCAAGGTCCGCAACACCCCCGAGCTCACCGACGAGCTCGTCAAGTCCGACTTCGGCTTCGACAGCATCGACGCTATGCGCGACGCCATCAAGATCGAGATCGAGCAGGACAAGGCTTCCCGCCTCCCGGCCGAGAAGGAGAACCGTTGCGTCTCCGCTCTCGCCGAGCGCCTGCAGCTCGACGAGATGGACGCCGACTACGAGCAGTCCGTCTTTGAGGAGCTTGGCCAGAACTTCCTGTCCAACCTCGCTGCCCGCGGCATGACCCTGGACACCTGGCTGCCCGCTTCCGGTCTGACCATGGAGCAGTTCATCGGCGACCTGCACAAGCAGGCCAACGACGTTGCCCGTGAGTCCCTGGCTCTGGACGCCCTCGCCCGCGAGCTCAAGATTGAGGTTACCGAGGACGACGTCAACGCCGAGTTCGAGAAGGCTGGCGTCAAGGACGTCGAGGCTTCCAAGGCCGAGTTCATCGCCGATGGCCGCATGCCTGCCGTCCGCGAGTCCATCCGTCGCTCCAAGGCCGTCGACCACCTGGTCGAGAACGCCAAGGTGACCGAGGTCGACGAGACCGCCAAGGACGCCGAGTAATTCTCGCCACCTTGCCCGCGAGCGCATGCGTGCGCCCGTGATGTCGGGGGTAAAGTTATACACCGGTTATCCGGTTGCTTCGTACGGTGCCAGCCAAATGCAGTAGCATGCGGGCACCGTACGTTTATCTGAGAACCAATTTGGTCCGCAAGAGAGAAATGGAGATGCGTATGATCGCCAAGTTCGATTCCGCCCTCGTGCCATACGTTATCGAGCAGACGCCGCGCGGCGAGCGCAGCTACGATATCTATTCGCGCCTGCTCAACGACCGCATCATCTTCTTGGGCGAGGAGATCAACTCCGTCAGCGCCAGCCTGGTCGTTGCCCAGCTGCTGCATCTTGAGAGCCAGGATGCCGAGAAGGATATCTCGCTCTACATCAATTCGCCCGGTGGCGAGGTCTACTCCGGCCTGGCGATTCTTGACACTATGAACTTTATCAAGCCGCAGGTCTCGACCATTTGCGTCGGTATGGCCGCGTCTATGGCCGCCGTGCTGCTTTCGGCTGGCGCCAAGGGCAAGCGCTTCTGCCTGCCGCACTCCAAGGTTATGATTCACCAGCCCAGCGGCGGTGCCCAGGGCCAGCAGACCGAGATCGAGATCGTGGCCGAGGAGATTAAGAAGACCCGCCGCGAGCTCAACCAGATCCTGTCCGACGCCTCGGGCCAGCCCATCGAGAAGGTCCAGGCCGATACCGAGCGCGACAACTACCTGACCGCTGCCGAGGCCCTCGACTACGGCTTGATTGACCGTATCGTCACCTCGCGCGATCTCGCCGCGAAGGATGCCTAGGATGGCAGGAAACATGCAGGACAACTTTGACGAGAACGGCAACCCTATCCGCTGCTCCTTCTGCGGAAAAGAGCAGGGCCAGGTCCGTCGCCTCGTAAAGGGCCCGACCAACATCTTTATCTGTGACGAGTGCGTCGCCGCTTGCTCCGAGATTCTGGAGGAGTCGCTGGCTTCGGACTTTATGGACGCTGCCCGCAACGGCAAGCTGCCAGGCTTCCTCAACGACCACGGCCAGGCTGCTGGGCAGCCCGCCGTGGACCCCGAGACCGAGGGCTTTGAGCTCGAGGACGACCGCCAGGTCATCACGCACGTGCCGACGCCGCACGAGATCTATGACGAGCTTTCGGCCTATGTTATGGGTCAGGAGGACGCCAAGCGCGCCATGTCGGTGGCCGTGTATAACCACTATCGCCGCGTGATTGAGGGCGGCGCTGCGGTGTCTGCCTTTGATGACGACATGGGCTCGCAGTTCGATGACGATATGGACGAGGTGGAGCTCGCCAAGTCCAACATTTTGCTGCTCGGTCCCACCGGTACCGGCAAGACCCTGCTCGCCCAGACGCTTGCGCGCATCCTCGAGGTGCCGTTTGCCATCGCCGATGCCACCGCGCTCACCGAGGCCGGTTATGTGGGCGAGGACGTGGAGAACATCCTGCTCAAGCTCATCAATGCTGCCGATGGCGACATTGAGCGCGCGCAGGTGGGCATCATCTATGTCGATGAGATCGACAAGATTGCCCGCAAGGCCGAGAACCTCTCCATCACTCGCGATGTTTCGGGCGAGGGTGTTCAGCAGGCGCTGCTTAAGATTCTTGAGGGCACGGTGGCAAGCGTTCCGCCCACCGGCGGCCGCAAGCATCCCCAGCAGGAGCTGCTGCAGATTGACACGACCAACATCCTGTTCATCTGCGGCGGTGCCTTTGTGGGTCTGGACAAGATCATCGCCGATCGCGTGGGCAACAAGGGTGTGGGCTTTAACTCCGAGATCGCCGGCCCCACCTCGGTCGACGAGAACGACCTGCTGCGCCAGGTGCTTCCGCAGGACCTCAATGCCTTTGGCATGATTCCCGAGTTTGTGGGACGTACGCCCGTCGTCACCCAGACGCAGGCGCTCGACGAGGATGACCTGGTGTCGATCCTGACCGAGCCCAAGAACGCCGTGGTGCGTCAATACCGTAAGATGTTCCAGCTCGAGGACGTTGAGCTTGAGTTTGAGGATGCCGCCCTGCACGAGATCGCCCGCATGGCGCTCGCCCGCAAGACCGGCGCCCGCGGCCTGCGCTCCATCTGCGAGGACGTGCTGCAGCAGACGATGTTCGACCTCCCCAGCGAGGATGGCGTTTCCAAGGTCGTCGTGACCGAAGCCGCCGTAAAGGGCGAAGAGCAGCCCCAACGCATCTACGGCTAAAACCTGTCAAAACGTTTTGTCGATAGCCTCCGACCATCCGCGGTCGGAGGCCATTTTATATATACGCAATAACCCCAACTACCTGTGTTATTCTGTGTGTTTGTTTAAGCATCAGCGAAGTCGTATCAGACTGAAGTAATCGATACCTAAGGGGAGGAATGTAGGCCCGATTTTCGTAGATTCCGCACGAGCCGAAGACCACTTAATGTGGTCTTCGAGCGACCCAGGACCTGACCGAGCGAAAATCGGGCCTACATTCCTCCCCGGCGGGACGGGAGAGATATATGGAAGAGATGCCCAAGAATTACGATCCGTCGACCAACGAGCCGGCGATCCTGCAGAAGTGGCTCGACGGCGGCTACTACAAGCGCCGCGAGGGCGTGGGCGACTGCACCGTCACCATTCCGCCTCCCAACGTTACTGGTAAGCTCCACATGGGTCACGCCACCGACGACTCTATTCAGGACGCCATCGTCCGTATGGCCCGCATGCGCGGCAAGTCCACGCGTTGGGTGCTCGGCACCGATCACGCCGGTATCGCCACGCAGACCAAGGTCGATAAGAAGCTCAAGAGCGAGGGCATCAGCCGCCTGGAGATCGGTCGCGATAAGTTTGTCGACGCTTGCTGGGATTGGACCCACGAGTACGGCGGCATCATCGTCGAGCAGATTAAGCGCATGGGCTGCTCCGTCGACTTCGATAACGAGCGCTTTACCATGGACGAGGATTACGCGCAGGCTGTGCGCAAGGTCTTCTGCGACTGGTACCACGACGGCCTGATCTACCGCGGCAAGCGTATCGTCAACTGGTGCCCCAACTGCACCACCGCCATCTCGGACGACGAGGCCGAGTATAAGGATGAGAAAGGCCACCTGTGGCACCTGCGCTACCCGCTGACCGAGCCGGTCAACGGCCAGGACTACATCGTCGTCGCCACCACGCGCCCCGAGACCATGCTCGGCGACACGGGCGTCGCCGTCTCCCCGAAGGACCCCGAGAAGGGCCGCCTTTGTGGGCAAGACCGTCAAGCTCCCCATCGTCGACCGCGAGATCCCCATCTTTGAGGATTGGCACGTCGACGCCAACTTTGGCTCCGGCTTTGTCAAGGTCACCCCGGCCCACGACCCCAACGACTACGCCATGGGTCAGGCCCACGACCTGCCGCAGATCAATATCTTTGATGAGCACGCTGTGGTCGTTGAGGGCTACGGCGAGTTTACCGGCATGAACCGCGACGAGTGCCGCGAGGCCGTCATCAAGTGGTTCGAGGAGCACGACCTGCTCGATCACGTCGAGGACCTCGATCACTCCGTCATGCACTGCTACCGTTGCGACTCCGCCCTGGAGCCGTGGCTGTCCGAGCAGTGGTTCGTGGCCGTCGACAAGCTCAAAGGGCCGGCGCTCGACGCCGTCAACTCCGGCAAGGTCACCTTCCACCCCGCGCGCTGGACGCAGACCTACACCACCTGGATGGAGAACCTCAAGGACTGGTGCATCAGCCGCCAGCTGTGGTGGGGCCACCGCATCCCCGTGTTCTACTGCGAGGATTGCGGCTGGGAGGACGCTCTTACCGTGGACACCGACGTGTGCCCCCAAGTGCGGCGGCCATCACGTGCATCAGGACGAGAACGTGCTGGACACCTGGTTCAGCTCGCAGCTGTGGACCTTCGCCACGCAGGGCTGGCCGCAAAAGCCGGAGCTGCTCGAGGGCCATCACCCCACGACGGCGCTCGTCACCGCGCGCGACATCATCGCGCTGTGGGTCGCCCGCATGGTCATGAGCTCGCTTTACTTCCTGGACGAGGTGCCGTTTAAGGACGTCGTCATCTACCCGACGATCCTGGCCAAGGACGGCAGCCGCATGTCCAAGTCCAAGGGCAACGGTGTTGACCCTATGGACCTCATTGGCATGTACGGCGCCGACGCCATGCGTTACAACCTACTCACGCTGTGCACCAACAACCAGGACGTCAAGTTCGACGCGAACATCGACAAGAAGACCAAGAAGCTCATCGACAGCCCGCGCACCGAGCAGGCCAAGTCGTTTGTGACCAAGATCTGGAACGCCAGCCGCTTCCTGCTCATGAACATGGAGGGCTACACGCCCGGCGAGCCCGTCGTTGAGACGCCGGCCGACGCCTGGATGTTCAGCCGCCTGGCCAAGGCCGTGAAGATGGTCACCGAGGGCATTGAGAGCTACACCTTTGGCGATATGGCCCGCGGCGTGCAGCAGTTCTTCTGGAACGAGGTCTGCGACTGGTACGTCGAGGTCACCAAGGCCCGCTTGAAGGGCGAGGACCGTCTGCAAGCTCAGCGCAACCTGATCTTTGTGCTCGACACCTCCATTCGCCTGATGCACCCGCTTATGCCGTTTGTCACCGAGGAGATCTGGGACAACATGCCGGCGAGCGTGCTCGACCTGGACGCCGAGGGCAACGTGGACCGCGCCGAGGCGCTCATGATCGCCAAGTGGCCCGAGCCCGCCGACTACGCTAAGTATGTCGATGAGCCTGCCGAGCGCGCGTTTGAGCTGTGCCGTACCGTCGTTTCCGCCGCCCGCGCCACGCGTTCGCGTTATCGCCTGAGCCCCAAGGCCGAGCTCGACGTGGTCGTGCGCGCCGGTGCCGAGGACATCGAGAAGCTCGAGAGCCTGCGCTCGACCATTGAGCCGCTGGCCAACACCGCTTCGCTGGTCATGGGTACCGACGTTGAGAAGCCGGCTGCGAGCATTGCCGTGGTCGACAGCGGCGTCGAGGTTTTTGTGGTGCTCGAGGGCAAGGTTGATCTTTCGGCCGAGAAGGCGCGCCTGGAGAAGGAGATCGCCACGGCTCAGAAGGAGCTTGCCGGCTGCGAGAAGACCCTTGCCAACGAGGGCTTTGTGGCCAAGGCCGCGCCCGCGGTGGTGCAGAAGAAGAGGGACCGTGCAGCTGAGCTCAAGGAGATCCTGGCGGCGCTGACTGCTCAGGTTGCTGACTTCTCGTAAGGTTCACTCGGGGGCGCGTCCCGATGCTTTGCTCTCCGCTGCGGACACCTATTCCGCCGTTCTAACAAACGGCGGCTGACTCGACGCTGCAAACGCCTCTGATGGCCAATCTGCCGTTCAACTTCGGGCGCATGGGCATAAGCCCTATGCGCCCTTGTTTCACGGCACCTTGGCTCATCAGAGGCGTTTTCGCTGACTATCCTCAACCTATACTGTTTTATTTTTCTATGAATGGCGGTTCTAAAAATGCCTAAGCGTTCCGGCTTGTATACCGTTCCTTTTGAGTTTGATTTGCTTTCGTTTGGTGAGGCTGTTGGGCTGGCTGCTGATACGGGGCGGATTTCTGGGGATGCTGGGCCGCTGCTCGAGACGGTTGTCGATATGCTCGATGAGCTGGGACGTCCGGACGAGTATTTCGATTGCATTCAGGTTGCTGGTACCAATGGCAAGACTTCGACCACGCGTTTTTCGGCTGCCATCCTTCGTGTTGAGGGGTTAAAGACCGCACTGTATACGTCTCCGCAGCTTGTGCGCTATCCCGAGCGCATGGAGGTCGATGGGCGCGTCGTGAGCGATGAGGCCTTTGCTCGTGGCGTTTCTGCCGCCGTCGAGGCGGGGCATCGCGTGAATGCCCGTCGTGTGGCGGCGGGGGAGCGCGCCTATACCATCACGCCGTTTGATCTGCTGACGGCTGCTGCTCTTGTGGTGTTTGCCGAGGCTCGCGTGGATGTTGCCGTGCTCGAGGTTGGCATGGGCGGCCGTTGGGACGCCACGAGTGCGACCGATCCCGTCGCCGTTGCCATTACGGGCATTGGGCTCGATCACACGCGTATTTTGGGCGACACGCTCGAGGCCATTGCGGGGGAGAAGGCCGCGGTCATCAAACCCGGGCGCCTGGTTGTGCTGGGCGAGGGCACGCATGAGCCGAGCGTTCAGCGTGTGATGGATGCACGTTGTCGCGAGTGCGGCATAGTGCCGCTGGTGGTGAACCATGCCACGCCCAAGGTGCCGGCACATGTGGGCGACACGGTTGAGTTTAGCTGCACCACGCCGCGTGCGATCTATACGTCTAGCATGGTCAAGCCGGCGTATCAGCCGCAGAATGCCGCGTGCGCGATTATGCTGTGCGAGGGGTATCTGGGTCGCGAGCTCGATCATGACAAGCTCGATGCGTCGCTTATGGGCTGCCCCACGCCGGGCCGATTTGATGTGCTGGGAACTGATCCGCTTAAGCTGATTGACGCCTGCCATAACCCTCAGAGCTGCGAGAACTTTTGTGAGCGCGCTGGACGAGATCGATCCGTGCGTGGAGAACCGCCCCCACGTTGCTGTGTGCCGCGCTGGCCGACAAGGACGTGGCTGGCATCGTCGACGTGCTGATTCCGGCCTTCCCCCGTGTGGTCGTGACGCAGACCGATTCCGATCGCGCCCTGCCGGCAGAGGAGCTCGCCGCCCTTGTGGACGCTGACAAGCTCGCGGGCGTGTACCCCAGCGTATCCGAGGCCCTCGCAGCTTTCGAGGCCGCGGGCGAGCCCTTCGTAGCAGCCGGCACCATTACCCTAGCCGGCGAAGTGGCAGGCTTGCTGCGCTAACCCATCCCCTCATCAGTTGCGGTGAAATAGGGACTGTTTTATGGGCTAGAAGCCTTAAACAGTCCGTATTCCACCGCAACTTCTAGGGGAGCTTTGGTGGCGTGCCTAGTCTAGGCGGACCGGATCGTGGGGGTAGGCGTTGAGAATCTCGACGCCGTTCTCGGTCACCAGGGCCAGGTCCTCGATGCGGACACCGGTGCGGCTGGGGAGGTAGATGCCCGGTTCGATGGAGAACGTCATGCCCGGCTCCACGACCTGCTCGTTGACGAGCGAGACGTCGCCTGGCTCGTGGTCCTGCAGGCCGATCGAGTGTCCCAGGCGATGCGTAAAGTATTCGCCGTAGCCCGCGTCCTCAATCACGTCGCGCGCGGCACGGTCCAGATCGCACATGCGCACGCCCGGCGCGATGAGCGCCTCGGCGGCCTCGTTGGCGCGGCGCACGATATCGTAGATGCGCTCCGTCTCCTCGTCCGGCTCGCCCCAAAAGAATGTACGCGTCATGTCCGAGCAGTAGTTGCAGCGGCGTCCGCCAATGTCGAACAGCACCACGTCGCCACGCTTGAGTACGGTGTCGTCGGGCTCGTGATGCGGATCGCCGGCGTTGGCGCCAAAGCTCACGATGGGCGGAAAGCTAAAGCCCTCGCAGTCGTGCTTGCGGTACAGGCCGAGCATCTGGTCGGCAATTTCGCGCTCCGTTACGCCCTCGTGAACGAGCTTGATGGCGTCGACCATCACGGCGTCGTTGGCGGCCGAGGACATGCGCATGAGCTCCTGCTCGGCGGCATCCTTGTGGGTGCGTGAAGCGGTGACGGCAAAATCGCCTAGGAAAAACTCGCTCGCGGTATGGCGCTCCATAAGGGGCATCAAAAAGCCGGAACGCATGACGGTGTCGATGCCAAGCGGCTTGGTCGGATCGACCTCGCGAGCGATAGCGTCTGTCACGACTTCGGTGTCGGTGTGATAGGCGACGCGGGCATTGTCGTACTCCGGCAACTGATGCAGCGCGTTGACCAAGATCACGGGCTCGTCATCGCGCGCGAGCAGCACACCGCAAAAACGCTCGAACAAATCGGCATAAAAGCCGGTCAGATAGTAAATCGACCACGGGTCGTTTACGAGCAGCTGCGCACCGGGGTGCTGAGCCTCGAGCGCATCGAGCACGCGCGCCACGCGCTGGTCATCGACATGTGCCATGAAACATCCTTTCGCTAGGCTGCCACCATGGTATCCCAAGCCCGGCACATAGGGACGTTCCTTTTATGCCGGCACCTTGGGACACTCCTTGCAAAAGCAGCCAAAAGAGCCCCGTCCCAAACTAGCTGCTTAGGTTGGATCGATGTTCATGCTGGCGACTAGGTCAATGTTGGTGCCGAGAAGATCTTCCTGCACGACGTCGCCATGCGGATGGGGGCGTCGACGACTAGGCCGCGGATGAGGTCCATCGCCTGGGCATGGAGTTCGAGCGGGATGGCTTCGGCCGTGCGCACGGGCAGCAGCGCCTCGTCGCCGCCGGATACGGCCCACGGTGGTGGTAAGCACGCGCATGGGACAGGTGAGCTCCTGATGCGCGAACGTATCGCCACGTGGGCAGCTGTTGCCGGTTACGGAGTGGCACCTCTGCCACGGCGCCGTCTGTGTCGCGCTCCGACCTCTACGGTCAGGAGGCACTCGGATGGGCAGGTGGTGCAGTTGAGCTGCAGCGTTCAATCGCGTTTGTGCTCATGACTCTGACGCCTCCTCAACGGGGTCGCGGACAGGACAATCTCGCTAACACCCAAGTCGAGCGCATGCGTGAATCACCTTTGCCGGCAGCGGGAAGCTTTCCATGACGCTCGGTTTAAACGGGCGGACCTTGCCGGCGAACAGTTCCTCGTCGCCTGCTAGAATGCGCACGCGGGCGGCGTCGACGGGTCGGCGCACGCGGAAGTTAAGTTTAGTGAGCCCGACGGTCGTAATGCGGCCCGGCAGTGCGTAGCCTGCGATGCCGGCGGGGGAGACCGTGATCTCGCAGCCCGTGCCCGCAGCGCCCACTTCGTCATCCGCGCCGTTCCCCAGCGCGTACGCCGCCGCGGCTGCACCGGCGCGTTCGGACTCGGTCGTCACGTTGTCGGCCAGGTCGTGCACGTGCAGAACGTTGCCGCAAGCAAAGATGCCTGGTATGCCCGTCTGCAGGCTCTGGTCCACCACGGCGCCGCGCGTGCGCGGGTCAAGCTCCACGCCCGCGGCAACTGAAAGCTCGTTCTCGGGAATCAAGCCCACCGAAAGCAGCAGCGTGTCACACGGAACAATGCGCTCGGTCCCCGGAATGGGCGCCAGGCGTTCGTCGACCTGACTCACCTCGACGGCTTCCACGCGGTCGTGCCCGATCACGCGCGTGACCGTGGTAGACAGATGCAGCGGAATGCCAAAGTCGTCCAGACAATTTTTCACATTGCGGCGCAGGCCGTTGGCGTACGGCATAAGCTCGTACACGCCCTCGACCGAAATCCCCTCGAGCGTGCAGCGGCGCGCCATGATCAGCCCGATGTCACCCGAGCCCAAAATGACGGCGCGCGAGCCGGGTTTGAGGTTTTCGATATTGATGTATCGCTGCGCCAGGCCGGCCGTAAACACGCCGGCGGGACGACTGCCGGGGATCTTGATCTCGCTGCGGGTGCGCTCGCGGCAGCCCATGGCAAGGACGATCGCGCGACCGGTGAACTGCAGCATGCCGGCAGGGCTCATGAGCGTGACGGTGTGGACCGCGGTGTCTTCCGCAGACTCGCCTGAATCAATCCCAAGCACCATGCTGTTTAGGAACAGCGCAATGTCGGTTGCGTGCACCTGGTCGATAAAGCGCTGCGCGTACTCGGGACCGGTGAGCTCCTGTTTAAAGTGCGACAGACCAAACCCGGGGTGGATGCACTGGCGGAGGATGCCGCCTAGGTGCTGCTCGCGCTCCACGATGGCCACGCGTGCGCCCGCCTTATGCGCGGCCATCGCGGCCGCCATGCCGGCAGGTCCGCCGCCGATAACGACCACGTCGAAGGCCTGCGTTTGCACGGGCGCTGCAGCTCCGACCTCTGCGCGTCCGTCGCGCATATCAAACGTCGCCATCCTAGCGCACCCCCTTCAGCGGACCCTCGACCAGCCAAGATCCGGCATCCTCCAACAGCACCTCGCTGGGGTCGCAGCTCAACTCGCGCGCTAGGATTGCCACCACACGGCTCTGGCAAAAGCCACTTTGGCACCGACCCATGCCGGCGCGGCAGCGGCGCTTGACGCCCTCCACCGAAACCGCGCCCGGCTGGCGTCGGATCGCGGCCACGATCTCGGCTTCGGGCACCGTCTCGCAGCGGCAGACGATCTGCCCCCACGCGGGGTCGGACTCAATGAGCTTTTCCTTGCGCGCAAGCGGCGCGCGGTCAAAGTCGTCCGGCGCGCGGCGAATCGGGTCCCAATCGGCACGTTCGCGCAGGGCTACGCCGGCATCGCGCATCACCTGCTCCATGCGCTCGGCAATGGCCGGTGCGCTCGCCACGCCCGGCGACTGGATGCCCGCCGCCTGGAATAGCCCCGGCACCACGGCCGACTGCCCAATAGAAAAGTCGTTTGTACCCTGAATGACCGGGCGCCCCCCGGCGAACGCGCGCACCACGCGGCGCGTGTCCAGATCGGGCACCAGCTTGCGCGCACCGGTCAGGAGCGCGTTGATATCGGTCGCGTAGGTCTGTGTATCGCCCGGCTCGCGCACGGCGGCGGTCGCGGTAATCACGGTGTTGCCGTGTACGGTACCCGTGACGATAACGCCCTTGGACACCGGCGTGGGAACGGGGTAGAGTGGCATCAGCGAGCGCGGTTCTTTGTCCAGCACCACGATGTTGCCCTGGCGCCAGACCATCCGGAACTCCTCGGCGCCCGCCATATGCGAGATGTCCGCGGCGCCGTTGCCCGCGGCGTTGATCATGTAGCGGCAGCGCACGTCTCCGGCGGGCGTCGCCAACGTAAAGCGCACGTCGTCGCCCGAGCCCGCGATTTCAATCGCCTCCACCGGTGCGGAGCGCATAAACGTCACCCCGTTGGCCACGGCGTTCTCCAGCGCGGCGATGGCAACCTCAAACGGGTCGACAAACCCAGTCGAGGGGCACCACAACGCGCATGTCGCCTTGGTACTGGCGCGCGGTTCTAATTCGTGGATGCGGTCGGGTCCGACGATCGACAGCTCGGGCACACCGTTGGCCAGGCCATTGCTGCGCAGCTGCTCCAGATGCGCTCGGTCCTCGTCGTTAAACCCCAGCACCATCGACCCGGTGCGGCAGAACAGAAAGCCCAGCTCCTGGGCCCACGCGCCATATAGCTCGCAGCCACGGGCGTTGACCTGCGCCTTACCGTGCCCGGTGCCGGATCGTAACCGGCATGCACCAGACCGCCGTTGGCCTTCGAGGCGCCCAGCGCAATGTCGTTGGCCGCCTCGACCACGCATATGGACACGGTCATAGCGCGCGAGCTGCCGCGCGATGGCGCACCCGGTGATGCCGGCG
>ENA-OQBV01000672-OQBV01000672.1-human-gut-metagenome-genome-assembly--contig:-NODE-672-length-18892-cov-3.847589_pt1 | contig 18892 bp, 18 predicted proteins | sample MGYA00242750_ERZ504559 | MGnify/ENA primary metagenome ERZ504559 (study PRJEB26092, sample SAMD00036230) | human gut metagenome | host: Homo sapiens | study: EMG produced TPA metagenomics assembly of... | reverse complement strand
GAAAACTCCTGCCAGTCATATTCGTCTCCGTACTCGTCGGCTATGGCTATGCGTATGGTGACGTTACCCGTCTTTATCCGTTCTCCGGCACTGATGTTGGCGGTGTATTTCACACCGTTGCGCGGAGTTATTTGCTCTATCATGACCGACGGCGATATGTAAATACGCTTCATGCCCGTGGTTTCCACCACCACCGGCACTACGTTGTAGGCTGTTTTGTTTCCTTCGTTCATGATTTCAAAAATCACTTTACAGTTTTCGCCCGAATTGATGACGTGGTTGCGGCTGTCGTCAATGAAACGTATATTCCGTATCCTCAAGTGGTCGATGGCCGATGCTTGCGGCTGTCTTCCGGATTGTGGGGGATAGGGCTGTGTCCTTTCTATCCGGTAGCTGTACTCCTCCTGCTTCTTGGGGGGCTGTGGCTGCATTGGCAATGGCAGCTCCCGCAATGGTTCCTATGATGGTGCCGATGGCGGAACCCCGGTATCCTCCTCGCCAGCCTCCGTTACTGTCACCTATCAGCCCGCCGATGGCACCGCCTACATTACTTCCGATGGCAGCTCCTGCGAGCACTGCGTTAGGGTCGCCTGCAGCCATCTGGCTTGTGCCGCATCCGCTGAGGATGATGGTTGCTGCCAGGATTCCTATAAAAGACTTTTTCATGTTCATATCCTATAATTATTATGTTGGGCAGATTGTTTTATAAAAGGGCTATTCCCAGTAAATCATCTTTTTTGGTCAGCCTCCGTCAATGGTGATGTTTTCGCCATTGATGAAGTCGTTTTCGTCTTGGCATAGGAATACGCACATACGGGCAATATCTTCCGGTTTGCCAACCCGTCCGGAGGGGTGTTGCGAATGGTCTTCTGCCCGTAATTGTTCATAATCGTGTGTCTGAATCCAGCCCGGAGAGATGGAGTTGACCGTGATGTGCCACTCTGCAAGCGATAAAGCCAACGCATGCGTCAACGAATAGATGCCTCCTTTGGAAGCTGCATATCCTTCACTCCCGGTTCACTCATCAGATAACGTGTAGAGCAGATATTTATAATTCGGCCGTATGGGTTGGGAGAGGGCTGCTTTTTACGATGGATGGCAAGCAGCCGGGAAGTGATGAATACAGGACGCAGGTTAATAGAAAGAATTTTGTCGAAATCCTCTACACTTGTTTCTGTGATAGAAGAAAATTTGCTGATACCGACGTTGTTGACAATAATATCAATATCGTTCCATTCGGCAAGAATGGTTTGCATACAACTTTCAAGTGCGTTTTTATCACTTACGTCGACCTTATGGAATATAGCCCCGGTTGCCTTCGCAGTCTCCTGTCCCGATGTTTCGTTTATATCACAAAAGGCAACTTGATTTCCAGCCAGGCAAAAAAGCTTCTACTATTGCTTTGCCAATTCCTTCTGCTCCTCCAGTTACAAATACTCTTTTTTTGAACCATCTGACTTTGAAGCCATTGGAGTGGGGGATTCCGATTCAGCCGGACGTACTGCTGTTAGTTTCTTCTTACCATATTTTTGTGCTTGTTTCCAAGCAGCTTTTCGGGCTTCGTATTGTTCCTGTTGTCTCTCTATGTAAATTATCTGCCATCTGTTATTTTTTATTTATGGCAAATATAGAAAGAAGCCCGGACGGAATGACGCGATTTGACGCGATTTGGCACAATAATACGCAATAATGCACAATTGATGCTCCACACACATCTTGAATAGCAACCGGAAAGATATAGACGATAAAGACGAAAGATATATTATCTTACATGGGTATCATTATAGATGTTACAATTTTATCAAATATACATAGAAACAGATAGATGTATACAAAAAAAAGAGAAACTGCCTCCAAAAGAAAACAGTATCTCTTTTTTATCTTATAAGATTCTTCCCTATTATTCTTCCGTATAACGTTCAATAGTCTGACCACGATCAGGACCTACCGAAACAATCTTGATCGGGGTTTCCAGCTGTTCTTCCAAGAAAGTGACATACGCATTGAATTCTTCCGGGAATTCATCCTCACTGGTCATCTTGGTCATATCAGTCTTCCATCCGGGAAGCTCCGCATATACAGGTTCCAACCCCTCGCTAATATCATAAGGAAAGTAATCAATTTCCTCACCATTTACTTTATAAGCCACACATGCTTTGATAGTTTCGAAATCATCCAACACATCGCTCTTCATCATAATTAACTGGGTCACCCCGTTTACCATGATAGAATACTTCAAAGCCACAAGATCAATCCAGCCACAACGACGTTCACGACCTGTCACCGCACCATATTCATGACCTAAATCACGGATTTTCTTACCAGTTTCGTCAAACAGCTCGGTAGGAAAAGGACCTGATCCCACACGGGTACAATACGCTTTCATGATACCGTATACATTACCAATTTTATTAGGACCGATACCTAAACCGGTACAAGCACCGGCACAAATGGTATTTGAAGAAGTGACAAAAGGATAAGAACCGAAATCAACATCAAGCATCGTTCCCTGCGCACCTTCACAAAGCACACTCTTACCCGACTTCAGAAGATTGTTGATTTCATGTTCACTGTCCACCAAATGGAACTGTTTCAGGTATTCAATACCCTCCAACCATTGTTTTTCCAGCTCGGTTATATTATATTCATAGTTCAGACTTTTCAAGATCTGTTCGTGGCGTGCCTTTGCTTCTCCATACACTTCTTCAAAATTATGAAGGATATCACCTACACGTACGCCGTTACGACTCACTTTATCAGTATAAGTAGGGCCTATACCTTTTCCGGTAGTTCCCACTTTGGCATCTCCTTTAGCAGCTTCATAGGCTGCATCCAGAATGCGGTGAGTAGGCAAAATCAAATGAGCTTTCTTTGAAATGTGCAAACGTTCTTTCAGGGGGTGTCCGCTAGCTTCCAAAGCTTCAGCCTCAGCCTTGAATAAAGCCGGATCCAGTACCACACCATTACCAATAATGTTTACTTTATTTCCTTGAAATATTCCGGAAGGAATGGAACGGAGCACATATTTCTGGCCTTCGAATTCCAGTGTATGGCCTGCATTCGGACCTCCCTGGAAACGAGCTACTACATCATAACGGGGAGTCAGAACATCGACAACCTTTCCTTTGCCTTCATCACCCCATTGCAAACCTAACAAGACATCTACTTTTCATGTTTCTTCGTTTTATGTTACTTATCTTTTTTCTTCCTACGCTTGGCCCAAGTACACTTGCTGCATACACCATAGATATATAAGGAATAGTGCGAGGCATGAAATTTCTTCAGCTTCGTATTGGCAATGGCTTGTTTCAGATTCTCATCCTGAAATTCGGTCACTTTGCCACATTCCGTACATATCATGTGATGATGGGTTTCATTGTTGTACGCACGCTCGTACTGGGAAGAATTGCCGAACTGATGTTTAATAACCAATTTTGCATCGATAAAAAGAATGATGGTATTATAAAGAGTAGCCCGGCTTACCCGGAATTTCCCTTCATTTGCCATATAATTATAAAGCGTATCAATGTCAAAATGACCTTTAATGGAATAGATAGTATCGAGTATAGCATATCGTTCAGGTGTCTTCCGATGCCCGTTAACCTGCAGATATTCTGTCAAGATCTGCTTTACCTTATCTTTCACATTCTCTTCCATCACAGATTTCAGTTCCGCCGTCAAAGTTAAGCCTTTTTATGATAACATGAAAGTTTAATGCCAATATTCTGTTTCTAATTTTATTTCTCCAGCCAAAGAAGCTATTTCTACCTTATCTGATTTGGCTAATGGAGCCAACAATCGGTTCACCTTTTTGCCATTTTCTTTGCTTTGAACGGCAAACTTCTTCAAAGCAGTAGCAGCTGCTTTGCGGGGCAACACTCCCTCGCTTTGTAAAGTGGCCATTGCCTGATCCAAAAATTCAGCTTCCGAACGCTCAGTCAGCTGATTACCCTTCATCAATAGTCTTGCCATCAGCATAAAGCCGCATAACTGAAAATATTCACGATCATCGGCCATCCATTCGAAAGCCTTCTCCGAAGCATAAGGCAAATATTGGAACAAACTCATGCAAGTCAGTTCCGCTATTTCCGGATAGCGCATATCTTCTACCCATATATCAGCTATTTCCGGATAAAATGTTTCTACCGGCTGTAACATCCCCGCCAGAATTTTACATTCACGGATATTTTCTTTCCATAAAGCCTGCGCCACTTCATGATTTTTTTCATAACGAGCAGCTATTTCTTTCAAACGCGGAAGTTCGATGCCAAAATTCAGTTTATAGTCTAATCCCTTCTCGCGCATACTTTGGGAAGCCACCCCATTCATAAACAAACGGAATTGCCCCTTTATGTCCTTTATTGTTTCATGTACATCCATATTTTTTCTTATTCATTTCTATAAGGAGATTCGCAAATTCTTTGCTATAACGTAACATCTGCTCCGCGTAACCTTCATTATAAGATACTTTTACATCTATAATATTTCCATCTTTATCTGTCACAGCCTCATATACAGGATTTACAAAACCTTTGTAAGGAGCCAAATGAAGTTTTTCATAACGTGCCAATATCTCGGCATGCAAAACCGGATCTATTTTCACCGCATACTTTTCGACCAATTTACGGGCAGCCTCAAAATCGCCTTCACTTTTAATGCGTTGTATCTCAGCCAGCAACTGTCCGAACAGAGTGCGCAATTTTTGATAATCGTTTATCTTCACATACGTTTTTCCATCCTTCTTAACCATTTCAACCACCTTATCTGCAGCACCTTTCTCAAATGTCCACCGCGCAATGAGCTGGCGGTTACGCATGTGTGCTTCCTCTACCATATTACCTAACTCGATGCGGACTAACTGGGTCATCAGACCATTCATCATATAAGTATAATATTCTGCTTTAAAGGCATCTCCATCCGGTGTAAGCCCCAATTCTATCATTTTGTCATCCGGCAGATAGTACAAACCGAATAAATCGGCACGTGCCTCTTCTATCGTAGATCCATACGCTTTCAAAGCATCCTGATCTACTCCCGGTAACAACTGCCCAGAACCGTGTCCCAAACATTCATGCAAATCAGTATGTAAATCCCCTGTAAGATCTGCATATTTCTTTATCCATTCTTTCTCTTCGGCACCGCAAACAAATTCATCTGCAAATCCATTACCATGAGCCGCTTTATTATAGGCATCTGTCAGATTTCCGATGGTTACAGACTTAGAACCATGCACACTACGAATCCAGTTGGAATTAGGGAGATTAATCCCAATCGCCGTAGCAGGATACAAATCCCCCCCCAGCATAGCGGCTGTAATCACCTTGGCCGACACACCTTTCACTTCCTTTTTTTTAAACCGATGATCTACAGGTGAGTGATCTTCAAACCATTGGGCATTAGCGCTGATGATTTCCGTGCGCTTGGTTGCTTCCAGATCTTTAAAATTCACAATGGACTCCCAACTAGCTTTCAATCCTAACGGATCTCCATAACTTTCAATAAAGCCGTTAACAAAATCCACGCGTGAATCCAAATCCTTCACCCACGCAATAGAATATTCATCAAAATCCTTCAAGTCCCCGTTCTTATAAAATCGAATTAATTTTTCGATAACTATTTTTTGTTGTGCATCTTCTGCCACACCAAGAGCCTTATCCAACCAATAAATGATCTTATCAATGGCTTGCCCATACAATCCGCCAGATCTCCAGACCTTTTCTTGTACTTTTCCGTCCTCTTTCACTAAACGGCTGTTCATACCAAACATTACCGGCATCATATCATCCGGATTCTTCAAATTATGATAAAAATCTTCCGCTTCTTTCTGGGTTACCCCTTCGTAATAATTTGCAGCCGAAGTCAGGACCAAATCTTCCCCGTCTGCCTGATTCACACGTTTAGGCATCATTTCAGGATCAAAAATCACCGGAAAGACTTCTTCACAAAGTTCTTCCACTGTTTCCCCTTTACCCAAAGGCAACTTCAATGCATCCACACTATTCAATGCGTCTCTAAGAAATTCCGGAGTGAAACCTGGTACGAACTTATCCGAAGCATAATGATGATGAATTCCGTTAGAAAACCATATACGTTTCAGATAAGTTTCCAAATTGACGAAATTCACATCTGTACGATCTCCCTGATACTCTGTATATACGGTTTCCAACATTTTACGAATAAGCAAATTGTATTTGCCATTCTGATCAAACAAAATATCACGACCTTGCAAAGCAGCTTGTGACAAATAGTAAATCAACTCTTTTTGTTTCAAACTCAGTTCTTCAAATCCATACACTTTATATCGAAGTAACTGTAAGTCGGCAAATTGTTCAACCGTGTAATTAAATTCCTCCATTTTATTCATGCTCTTGTCTATTTCATTGCAACCAGCCTGTTTCATTTCTACAATCAACTTTTTTTCATAGATACATAATTCATGAGCCGAAATAAAAAAAGGAAAACAATTGTTTTCCTTTTTCTAAATTATAATGTAGCAAATTATGCTCTTACTTCTTTTCTTGATTTCTCTTACGATAGCCATTAGGAGTCTCACCCACATTCTTATAAAATGCAGCATAAAAAGATTGGCGATTAGCAAAACCTACCATTGCACTAATCTCTTCCACATTCTTATCCATATAGCGTTTATCAACTAAAAGATGCAAAGCATCTTTAATACGATATTCATTCAGCAAACAAGAATAATTCATTCCGAAGCGGGAATTCACTACAGCTGACAAATAACGAGTATTTGTCTTTAATTCTTTCGCCAAGTCTTTTGCTGAATAATTAGGATCTTTGTACTTTTTCTGAACAACTACAATGTTCAAAATCTTATCATACAATTCATCGGCAAGTTCTGCTCTAATCAGAGATCTGTAAGCAGCCTTTTTCTCTTTCTTTTCTCTCAGGTTATACGGCTTTTTCTTAGGAGCCGCTTCCTGGGTTTCTGATTTTTTTTCCACGTCGCTCATCAGTTAATTTTTCTTTTAATTTTTCGTTGTTTGGTTAGTTATATAAATGCAAACATCTAATTTTGGACAAATGTGGGAAAAGTTTTTTTCATATGCAACTTTTTTTGCCTAATTTATTTCTTAAATAATCACAACACTTTGTTTTTTAAGTGGCAAAAAAAGTTTATTTGTCCGATCTACAATAACCGGCTTCTCTTTCAAGTAGTAATTTCCAACCAAATGAGTTACGAATAAAAGTATATCTTATTTATTATTATCAGGCAGAGATCCCGACCAAATCTAAAGATTTTACTACCTTTGTAGCCGATTACGTTTTAAAATAATAAACAGATATGTTCCAAACTCTAAAAAATTACTTCGGATACGATAGTTTCCGTCCTTTACAGCAAGATATTATTCAAAATATATTAACTCAAAAGGATACTTTGGTATTAATGCCTACAGGAGGAGGGAAATCCATCTGTTATCAATTACCGGCTTTACTGATGGAAGGTACGGCCATTGTCGTTTCACCTCTTATTTCTTTAATGAAAGACCAGGTGGAAAGTTTACAAGCAAACGGAATTGCAGCACGGGCACTGAACAGCAGCAATAATGAAACAGAAAATATAAACCTACGTCGCGAATGTCTTCAAGGAAAAATCAAATTGCTTTATATTTCACCTGAACGATTACTTATAGAAACAAATTTCCTGTTGAAAGATATCCAAATATCTTTATTTGCCATTGATGAAGCTCATTGCATCTCACAATGGGGACATGATTTCCGGCCTGAATATACCCAATTAAAGGTACTACGTAATCAGTTTCCCAAAGTACCGATTGTAGCATTAACTGCTACAGCTGACAAAATAACCCGAAAAGACATTGCACAACAATTGGCCTTGAAAGATCCTAAAATATTCATATCTTCCTTTGATCGTCCCAACCTGAGTTTGGAAGTAAAAAGAGGCTACCAACAAAAGGATAAGGCACGGACTATCCTTGAATTTATAGAAAAACACAAAAATGAATGTGGTATCATTTATTGCATGAGCCGCAGCAAAACAGAAAATGTAGCCGCAATGCTGATGAAACAAGGTATCCGTGCAACCGTTTATCATGCAGGATTAAGCAGTGATATGCGTGATAAAGCACAAAATGATTTCATAAACGATCGTGTACAGGTAGTGTGTGCCACTATTGCTTTCGGGATGGGAATTGATAAATCCAATGTACGCTGGGTTATTCATTATAACCTTCCTAAAAGCATAGAAAGTTTCTATCAAGAAATAGGACGTGCCGGACGTGATGGTATGGAAAGTGATACTTTGCTGTTCTATTCACTGGGAGACTTGGTTATGCTTTCCAAATTCGCTACAGAAAGCAGCCAGCAGGAAATTAACTTAGAGAAATTACACCGAATGCAACAATATGCTGAATCGGATATCTGTCGGAGGCGTATTCTGCTGAACTATTTTGGTGAGACAATGGACCATGATTGCGGCAACTGTGATGTGTGCCGTAATCCCCCCGAGCGCTTTGACGGAACAATCATTGTACAAAAAGCTTTAAGTGCAATAGCCCGAACTAACCAACAAATAGGCACCCACATGTTAATAGACATATTGAAAGGGTCAGCGAACCAAGAACTGATTGACAAAGGTTATGACAAACTGAAAACATATGCTGCAGGAAGAGATATTCCTGCACGCGACTGGCAAGATTATCTGCTGCAAATGCTGAATCTAGGCTATTTCGAAATAGCCTATAATGAAAACAATCACCTCAAAATAACTGAAAGCGGGCAAAAAGTATTGTTCGGCAAAGAACCCGCCATGCTGGTAGTCATCAAACGGGAAGAATTCATACCTGCTAAGGAAAAACGTAAAAAGAAAGCCAAGGAAGAGGTACTCTTTCCCACTCCGGTTACTTTTGGTAATGAAAACAAGGACTTGTTCGAGGAGTTACGTGTACTGCGTAAAAAACTGGCAGACCAGCAAGCTATACCTGCCTATATTGTTCTATCCGACAAGACTTTGCACCTGATCGCCACCCAACAACCTACAACTATAGAAGCATTCGGCAACATCAATGGTATCGGCGAATATAAGAAAGAAAAATACGGAAAAGATTTTATAGAGTTGATAAAAAAGGTATTGCAGGAATGAAAATACCTTTTTTAAAAGCTATTGCCCTCATATACCAACAATAGGAACAGATAAATTCTGTTCCTATTGTAAAAGCACGATGATTGTCTGACAATAATCCTGTTCGCATTTTTACTTACTCGCTTTCAGCTTATCCTGCAACTCCGGTCGGGGCACTCCCAACTCTATTGCTTTTTCAAAAGCAACATACGCTTCTCTTTTCTTTTTCTGACTTAAATAAATCTCACCACACATCACATAAATTTCCGCATCGTCCGGTGCCAGTTTGGCGGCCTCCTCCAAATCCAATAAAGCCAGATCAGGCGTATTCATTTCTACAGCCAATGTAGCACGAGCTTTCAAATAAGAGACATCTCTGGGATTATCGGAAACCAATCTGTTGAAATCTTCTAAAGATTCACGATACTTCAACTCCTTCTGATTTAAAAGTGCCCTGCCCAAACGTGCAGTATTATTTCCCGGTTCCTCCTGTAATAAAGTGTTATAATCTATTCTCGCTCCTTTATAATCCCTACGTTGCATATAAATATAAGCCCGGAAAAGTAATGCTTCCTTATTTTTCTTGTCTATATCGATCACATTACAATAATCCACATAAGCCCTGTCAAACAAATTTTTCTCCAAATAGAGTGAAGCACGATTGAGCAATGTAACAACAGAATATGGAGTAATATTCAAGGATAACGTGTACGAGTCAATAGCATCATCTATTTTCCCCAATCTCCGCTGGACCGTTCCTAGATTAGTAAACAATAAAGCATTACGCATATTGGCAGGATCCATCTTCAATGCCTGTCTGAACAATATTTCTGATTTTGTCAAACTGTCTTTTTTTGCCGCATCCAACGCACTGGTTATCAGTTCATCGTAAGTTTGCGCCTGCAACTGCATACATGCACATAGCAACATAAGATAACATACGATCTGTTTCATCCGATTTTCTATATTAATTAATTCCGGTTGCAAAGGTAGAGGAATCTTTAACGATATTCCTTTAGTTTAATTAAAAAAAGCATAAGGTAGGTTTCTCGTTTTAAAGGGTATTCCGTATATTTGGCATACAATTTTAAAAGAATAAAGAACATGAAAGTAGAAAAAGCGATATTCGCCGCCGGATGCTTCTGGGGCGTACAACATCAGTTCGAACGTATTCCGGGTGTACTAAACACTACAGTCGGTTATACAGGTGGTCCGGAAGCCACCCCCGCATATACTCAGGTAAAAGCCCACATGACACACCATGTAGAAGCTATTTTTGTAGATTATGACGCCGACATGGTTTCTTATGTGGATTTGTGCAAACTTTTTTTTGAAATACATGATCCCTCACAAACCGATGGAATAGGTCCCGACCTCGGGCCGCAATATCGGAGTATGATTTTCTACATGGATGAAAAACAAAAATCCGAAGCTGAAGAGGTCATCGAACTGCTTCGCTCGAAAGGTCATAGAGTCAATACCAGATTACGCCCTGCCGAGAAATTTTGGAAAGCAGAAGGCTATCATCAGCACTATTACGATAAAATGGGAGGAGAACCTTACTGTCATATACGCGTAAAAAAATTCTAAATTAAACAACAGAGATGTGTTCAAATAATGGCACACCTCTGTTATTCATAATTATCCGAAACCTTTCATCATTTCATCAATGCGTCCAGATACATATAAAATTCGGGGTCCTCGCCAACTACCTGTTTAGCAATTTTCCCTTCAGGATCAATCACATATTTAGTGGGATAACCACTTACTCCATACATCACCGCCACATCCGGTTCACCTATATTGCGTACATTAATCCACGGCAATTGATGCTCAGCTACTGCTTTTTTCCATTTATCCTCTGTATCATTGCAGTCAATCCCTACAAATTCTATTTTTCCCTTGTATTTTTCATATGCCTTTTTCATTTCGGGAATTCCTTTTATGCACCATCCACACCAGCTTCCCCAGAAATCAAGCACTACATATTTACCTCTCAGAGAAGATAAGTCAAAATTCTTTCCATCCAAATCCTTCAAAGTAAATTCCGGAGCGAGATTACCTGGTTTCATTGCTTCTTTTGCTTTATCGCGAGCCAGTTCTTTCTCATATCCTTCTCTCATTCTCTGATATAAAGGAGCCATCATTCCTTCCTTTACCCGATCAGTCAAAACATTAAAAGCATCCCCCAACTGATCCCTTGACAACTGTGACATTACATATACTGATACATCTTTATCCGGATTCTGCCTAACATAGTCACTTTTTATTTTTAAAATATTTCCATACCATTCTTTTGCTGGAGCATAAACTTTACGGATAGAATCTCCGGGTATTCCTTTTTTCTCCATATCCTATACAGACTACGTTTCAATGAATCTATTTTATGACTATATGTTTTACAGTCCTCCACCACTTCATTATAATCGTCATAAAAGGAACCTCCCTCCAATTTATATTCATCCAATGAACCTGAAATTTTTATAGGCTGGCCAGGCAACAGCCAAAAAACTTACAGCTTTCATCGATATGGCAGGTATACTGCCATCCTCATTGGATTTCACTGACGGTTTACCATAAATATAAACCTGTTTCAATACACTATTACCTAAATTAAAGGCAAAACTTCCATTTTGCATGGCAACCGTATCTGTCCTACGACTATCACGATCATTTACAGGAAAAGATTGTACCAATAATGTATCACTCTCGATACCAGTCAGCGTACCGCTGATTTCCGGTCGGCTCGAAGGCTGGCAGGCAATCATAAAACCAGCTCCTACCAAAGCATAAACTAAATTCTTCATTTAAATGTCTTTCAATTATTATCTTTGTTTTATTTGCAGCATCAAATATACTTTTTCTTATCCAATAAAAATAAAGAATCAGAAGTAAAATGCCATTCACTTCTGATTCCCCGTAAAAGACCTATAAATTTCTATGCTTTCTTGATATAATCCACAATCCAAGCACCCACTTCCCTGGTACCATACTTGGCCCCACCTTCAACCTGAATTTCCGGAGTACGCACATTTTCATCCAAAGAAGCATCTACAGCCTTACGAATCAAGGTGCCTTCCTCCTTAAGGTCAAAATACTCAAACAGCATGGCTACCGATAGGATTTGAGCCAATGGATTGGCTATATTCAATCCTTTAGCCTGTGGCCATGAACCGTGAATAGGTTCGAATACCGGAGTGCTTTCACCCGTAGAAGCAGAAGGAAGCAATCCCATAGAGCCGCTGATAACAGAGCCTTCATCTGTCAGAATATCACCAAATGTATTCTCAGTCACCATCACATCAAAGAAACAAGGATCCTGAAGCATCTTCATGGCAGCATTATCCACAAACATATAGTCTGTAGTCACTTCCGGATACTGAGGAGCCATCTCTTGTGCAATCTGTCTCCACAGACGTGAAGATGCCAACACATTGGCTTTATCAACTACAGTAAGATGCTTACGGCGCTTCATAGCATATTCAAAAGCCACTTTTAAGATACGCTCAATCTCCGGACGAGTGTACATATTGGTATCGTATGCCTTATCATTATCCTGATATTTTTCTCCGAAATACATACCTCCGGTCAATTCACGGATACAGATAAAATCTGCATTTTCCACCAGTTCAGCCCGTAACGGAGATTTATGAACCAGACATTTAAAAGTCTGCACAGGACGAATATTAGCAAACAAACCCAATTTTTTACGCATAGCAAGCAAACCTTGTTCCGGACGAACTTTTGCTGTGGGATCATTATCAAATTTAGGATCACCTACAGCAGAAAACAACACTGCATCCGCATTCTTACAAGCCTGAAAAGTCATTTCAGGAAACGGATCACCTACTTTATCGATCGCATCCGCACCACAGATCGCATATTCATAACTTACTTTATGACCAAATTTCTCGCAAACAGCATTCATCACATCAACGCCTTGCACTGAAATCTCCGGTCCGATACCGTCACCGGCTAAAACTGCAATTTTAAAATCCATTTTTTTAGTGATTAATGGTTAGCGGTCAGTGATTAATAGTTGGCGGTTAATGAAATCTGACAACACTGTTCATTAACCACTAACCATTAATCACTAACCATTATTATTCATATTCATTTTCTATTATATTCAGCATTTTCATGGTAGCCTTAATAGCAGCCTCCGTCTGGTCAGCATCCAGCCCACGAGTACGAAATACTTTTTCTTCAAAACTCCAAGTTATTACTGTTTGTACAAATGCATCTGTACGGCCCCCAGGAGGAATACTTACCGCATAGTTGGTCAACATAGGGAATTTACGCCCCAGTGTCACTTTATAAATTTTACGCAATGCACGCACAAAAGCATCATACTGACCGTCGCCACTGGAATTCTCCTCAAACTCTTTTCCATTAATCTCTATTTTCACAGTAGCCATCGGCTTCAGTCCATGCGCCAGTGTCACAATATAACTTTTCAATTTTACACTCTCGCTTACCACCCCATGCTTCAGCACATCGGAAACAATATAAGGCAAATCCTCCTGAGTAACCAGTTCCTTCTTATCACCCAATTCGATAATACGTTCCGTTACCTTACGCATGGATTCTTCATCTAAATCAAGACCCAAATCCTCCAGATTTTTACGAATATTGGCTTTGCCACTAGTCTTGCCCAACGCATACTCACGTTTACGCCCGAATCGTTCCGGCAGCAAATCATTGCAATAAAGATTATTCTTGTTATCACCGTCGGCATGAACGCCGGCCACTTGCGTAAACACATTCTCACCCACAATCGGCTTGTTGGCAGGAATAACAATACCTGAATAAGATTCCACCACTCGGCTCACATCATTCAGACGGCTTTCGTCAATATTGGTCAAAGCATTAAAATGATCCTTCAGAATAGCTTGAACACTGGCAAGTGGTGCATTTCCTGCACGTTCCCCTAATCCATTGATAGTAGTATGAAGCCCTTTAACCCCACTCAGCACAGCAGCAAGTACATTACTCACAGCCAAGTCATAATCATTATGCGCATGGAAATCAAAATGGGTATGAGGATAACGTTTTTTCATCTTCCGCATAAATTCTATCACTTGCAAAGGATTCAAGATACCTAATGTATCGGGTAACATATATCGCTTGATGCTAGTATCCTTCAATCCGTCCATCAACTGGAATACATAGTCAGAAGAGTCTTTCATACCGTTACTCCAATCTTCCAGATATACATTAACGGCAATATCCAGTTCATCAGCATAACGCACCACATTCACAATATCTTCAATATGTTCTTCAGGCATTTTCTTCAACTGCTGTGTACAATGTTTCAACGAACCTTTACACAATAAGTTTATTACCCTGCATCCTGTACGTTGTATCCAGTCTACAGAAGTACGGCCATCCACAAATCCGAGCACCTCCACTTTGTGAAGCAAATTCCGGCGGGCAGCCCAGTCACATATCATTTTAACGGCTTCAAATTCGCCATCCGATACACGGGCCGAGGCAACCTCTACCCTGTCTACCTTTAAATCTTCCAATAGCAATCGAGCAATCATCAATTTTTCATGGGGTACAAAAGATACTCCGCTGGTTTGTTCACCATCGCGGAGTGTTGTGTCCATGATTTCTATTTTGACGCTTTTTCCCATGCTTCTATCTTGTCTTTGTTGGTCAGCAAAAAGTCGATATCATCCAACCCGTTCATCAAACAATGTTTCTTATATGCATTGATTTCAAAATGTTCGCTTTTACCTGTAGCCTTGTTGGTTATAGTCTGTTCAGGCAAATTTACTTCCACCTCTATTTTTGGATCTGCATGAATTGAATCAAAAAGTTCCTTCAAGAATCCTTCACTCACCACCACCGGGAAGTACAAAATTATTTAATTCATTATTCTTATGAATATCAGCAAAGAAGCTGGACACAACTACCCGGAAACCATATCCGGCGATAGCCCATGCAGCATGTTCACGGCTGGAACCAGAACCGAAATTCTTTCCCGCCACAAGGATTTGTCCACCGTAAGTAGGATTATTCAATACAAAATCCTTGTTAAGAGAACCATCTGGATTGTAACGCCAGTCACGGAACAGATTATCACCAAAGAATTTCTCTTCACGAGTTGTCGCCTTTAAGAAACGGGCCGGAATAATTTGGTCTGTGTCCACATTCTCTAAAGGAAGGGGTACGCAAGTGCTTGTTATGATATTGAATTTCTGTTTCATTGTCTTCGCATTTTTAAATTAGTTCTCTAGGATCTGTTATTACACCGGTCACTGCCGCAGCAGCAGCTACCAGCGGACTGGCAAGCAACGTGCGAGCACCTGGTCCCTGGCGTCCTTCAAAATTACGGTTACTAGTAGATACCGAATATTTTCCGGCCGGAATCTTATCATCATTCATAGCCAGACAAGCAGAACATCCCGGTTGACGGATAGAAAATCCTGCTTCCTCCAAGATTTTGTCCAAACCTTCTTCACGAATCTGTGCATCTACCATCCATGATCCTGGAACCAGCCATGCAATCACATGATCTGCTTTCTTTTTCCCTCTCACTAAAGAGGTAAAGGCACGGAAATCCTCAATTCGTCCGTTAGTGCAAGCACCCAAAAATACATAATCAATTTTCTTACCTAGCAAGTATTCTCCCGGCTGAAAGCCCATATAGTCCAAAGACTTTTTAAAAGAAGCACTTTTATCATCTACCGGAATATGTTCAGTGATTCCCATACCCATTCCTGGATTCGTTCCGTATGTAATCATCGGCTGAATATCTGCTGCATCAAAACGAACCTCTTTATCAAATACAGCATCATCATCACTCTTTAATGTTTTCCAATGAGACACCGCTTTATCCCAATCCGCACCCTTCGGAGCATGTTCCCTGCCTTTTATATATTCAAAAGTCACTTCATCAGGAGCAACCATGCCACCACGTGCCCCCATTTCAATACTCAGATTACATAAAGTCAGACGCCCTTCCATACTCAAGTTACGGACAGCTGAACCGGCATATTCCACGAAGTATCCAGTAGCACCACTGGTTGTCATCTTAGACATCATATAAAGAGCCATGTCTTTCGCCGTCACTCCTTTACCCAGTTCGCCATCAATAGTGATACGCATGGTTTTCGGACGAGATTGTAAGATACATTGTGAAGCCAACACCATTTCTACTTCACTGGTTCCAATACCGAAAGCAACAGCTCCCATCGCACCATGGGTAGAAGTATGCGAGTCACCACAAACAATTGTCATTCCCGGCAAAGTCAGCCCCCTTTCCGGACCTACTACATGAATAATACCATTTCTTTTATCCATCATACCGAAATGAGCCAAACCGAAATCTTTGGCATTCTTTGCCAAAGTATCCACCTGTGTTTTAGAAACCGGATCCTCAATCGGTTTGTCCTGGTCATGTGTCGGAGTATTGTGATCCGGCATACAATATACATGATCCGGACGAAAGACTTTCACCCCGCGTGCGCGCAGTCCCGCAAAAGCCTGCGGACTAGTTACTTCATGACAATAAAGCCTGTCTATATAAAGCTGAGTAGGTCCGTCCTCAACCTTTTGTACCACATGGGCATCCCAAATCTTATCAAATAATGTGTTAGCCATTTACGTATTATTATCTTTTAAACTGTTGATACAATCAATATATGCTTCTACTGATGCAGCGATAATATCTGTATTCGCTCCGAAACCATAGTACATCTGTCCGTCATATTCCACCTGCATGTGTACTTTACCCATATCATCACTACCTTTACTGATAGCCTGGATCGTAAATTCCTTCAACACCATGTGGCGGTCAATAATTTTTTTCCAAAGCCTTGATAGCAGCATCTACCGGTCCATTTCCACTGGCAGCAGCTTCAAAGTGCTCTCCTGCAATATTCAGCCCTAAACTTGCCACCGAACGAACTCCCACTCCGCTTGTTACCTGCAAGTAATCCAGTTTAATATGGTTATTAACACTTCTATCGGCACCTGCCAATACCAGAATATCATCATCTGTGATATCTTTCTTCTTATCAGCCAGTTTTAAGAAATCCTCATATACCTTATCCAATTTGTCCTGCTCCAGTTCGACTCCCAAAACATGAAGATGATGTTTTAACGCAGCACGTCCGCTACGAGCAGTCAAAACAATAGCATTATCATCAATGCCCACATCCTTCGGGTCAATAATTTCGTATGTTTGTACGTTCTTCAAAACACCATCTTGATGGATACCGGATGAATGTGCAAAAGCATTGCGTCCCACAATTGCCTTGTTCGGCTGAACCGGCATATTCATCAAACTTGACACCATACGGCTAGTCGGATAAATCTTCTGAGTATTGATATTTGTCTGAATATTAATATCATTATGGCATTTGACAATCATTGCCACCTCTTCCAAGGAAGTATTACCAGCACGTTCTCCAATACCATTGATAGTCACTTCTACCTGACGTGCTCCATTTAACACACCACTAATCGTATTAGCAGTAGCCATACCCAAATCATTATGACAATGAGTAGAAATAATAGCCTTATCAATACCATCTACATGATCTACCAAATATTTAATTTTCGCCCCATACTCTTCAGGCAAGCAATAACCTGTAGTATCAGGTATATTCACTACTGTCGCTCCCGCTTTAATAACAGCTTCTACCACACGAGCCAAATATTCATTATCCGTACGTCCTGCGTCTTCCGCATAAAATTCCACATCATCTACATAGCGACGTGCATATTTCACAGCAGCCACCGCACGTTCAATAATTTCTTCACGAGTAGAATTGAATTTATATTTGATATGAGAATCTGAAGTTCCAATGCCAGTATGAATACGTTTGTGCTTGGCAAACTTCAATGCGTCAGCAGCTACATCGATATCTTTTTCAACTGCACGAGTCAGCGCGCAAATGGTTGGCCAAGTAACAGCCTTAGAAATTTCAATTACTGAATTGAAGTCCCCCGGACTTGAAATAGGAAATCCTGCCTCAATCACATCCACTCCCAAAGCCTCCAACTGCTTAGCCACCTGAATCTTTTCCACTGTATTCAACTGACATCCCGGAACCTGTTCGCCATCACGAAGAGTGGTATCAAAAATAAATAATCTGTCACTCATAAATTTCAATTTTATACATTATTACATTCATAAAAAAAACCTTTCACACAAGGAAGTGAGAAAGGCTTTCGTATATCATTATTCACACATACTTTTATGCACAACACTCACTTCCTGCTGACTTTGCCAGTAGAATAATAATGCCGCATAGCAAAATATGTATAAATCCTTGGTTCATTGTTTATCTCTTATTTTATCTAAAACGTTGCAAAGGTAGAGATTATTTTCTAAACACAAAATAAAAATGAAAGTTTTTTCATAATATAAACTACGATTTTTTATTTATTCTATTTTTAGAGTAACAGTTTATAGGAAGATATACATCTACAAGTATCTCTATAGAAGTGTATCTCCAAAGTTATAGATCACTTTAGATATAGAGGCCCAATTGAATTGACACAAATTAAACTCACTTTATGACATAGACATGAACATTGCCCGCTACAGGGCAAAACTTCCGGGGTTGCTTCCCGCCGGAGAAGGAGCATGGCGGAGCCAGCCGGGCAGGCCCGGGGAAACGGAGCCAGCCACACGTGGATGTAAATTCACACGTGGATGCAAAAAAAAAGCCTCCGGAACTTCTTCAAGTCCGGAGGCTTCAATCAAAAACGGCAGCTACCTACTCTCCCACTGTGACGCAGTACCATCGGCGTGACAAGGCTTAACTTCTC
>ENA-OQBV01000671-OQBV01000671.1-human-gut-metagenome-genome-assembly--contig:-NODE-671-length-18909-cov-3.939304_pt1 | contig 18909 bp, 19 predicted proteins | sample MGYA00242750_ERZ504559 | MGnify/ENA primary metagenome ERZ504559 (study PRJEB26092, sample SAMD00036230) | human gut metagenome | host: Homo sapiens | study: EMG produced TPA metagenomics assembly of... | reverse complement strand
CAAAAATTTTTCAATGGTTTGAATTCTCAATTACCTACGTATCTAATGGCATTGAAACAAGAAAAGTGGACGAATGATGAAGCACAGGTTTTTGGCGCCATGTATTTGCAGATGACCAATCCACTCGTACCTTTAGCGAAGACCAAGTCTCAGAGTGATGCAGTCAAAGAGGTGATGAAAACGTTAGAATACAAGGGGCTATTTCTATCGGAGCAAGCTTATCAGCTCAATGATTTGTATAATAAAAAGAAAGTCAATTTATTAAGTCAAGAAGAGCTAGAAACTTTGTTAGCTTATAATGCACTCTTGTACCGTCGTGCTGCCGAGCAGATATTGGCAGGGCATTTTAAGATTAATCCTTATACAGAAAATGGCAAAAGTATTGCACCTTTTGTGGAGCAATATAAGTCCATTACAGGTTTTGAAGCCAATCTTCATCTTTCTAGAGCCCGACATTTAGTGAAATTAGAAGGTAAGAACTCAATGGGTGAGAAGAAGCGTCAAGCGTGGATAGAAAAGATGAAGGAGGAGCTAGAAAAATGAAGAGACTACCATTTTTGAATCAAGCAGAGATTCGTGCTTTGCAGGATCAGGAAGTTCAGTCTGACAAAGTTCAAAAACGTACACCAGAACAGATTGAAGCCATTTACTCTTCCGGTCAAAATATTCTGGTTTCTGCTTCTGCGGGATCAGGAAAAACCTTTGTTATGGTTGAGCGTATCCTTGATATGATTGGACGTGGCGTTGGCATTGATCAACTCTTTATCTCAACCTTTACGGTAAAGGCCGCGGGTGAGTTAAAAGAGCGTCTGGAAAAGCGTTTGACAGAGCAGTTGGGACAGGTTGAGACGGATGAAGAGCGTGCCTTTCTTTCAGATCAGATTGCCAAGATTGGGACGGCTGATATTGGAACCATGGATGCCTTTACCCAGAAATTGGTCAATCAGTATGGCTATCTCCTGGGTGTGTCACCTATTTTCCGCATTATGACAGATCCTGCTGAGCAGACACTCATGAAAAATGAGGTTTATGCCGATCTTTTCAACGATTATATGCAAGGGAAGGATGCCCAACTTTTCCAAAAATTGGTCCGTAACTTTGCTGGAAATGGCAAGACTAGTAAGGCCTTTCGTGATTTAGTTTACGATGTCTATAGCTTTTCTCAGGCTACTGCAGGTCCTGAAAAATGGCTACGTCAAAATCTTTTAAAAGGGCAGGCAGAGGCCAATCCAAACAAGGCTAAAGCTGAGCTTTTAGAGGGTCTCAAAGATGGCTTGTTGGCTGATTTCTTAGCCTTCTTAAGAGACCATCTAGGCCTAGCTCAGCGTGAATTTGCCAAGGCTAAGTATCTTAATAATGTGTCGGATGCCATTAGCCTTCTTGAAGGAGCCTTGGCCAATGACCAAACGGATATGGAGGACTTGCTCAAACAACTCTTGACTTTGTCAGGAGGTACTGGTTTGACCAATATGACCCGTCCTAAAGACGAGGAACTCAAGGCCTACAAGGAAGCTTACAACAAGACCAAAAATGAGTTTGTGGCTCAGTTGCGAGAGGTTGATACCCAACTAACGGTCCTCGAGGTTTTGACCAAGCATAATGATGACATCCTACCTCTGTTAGAGCTGCTTCAGGCCTTTGTACTTGATTTTTCGGACCAGTATTTACAGGCAAAGATTCAGGAAAATGCTTTTGAATTCTCAGATATTGCCCATTTTGCTATCCGTATTTTGGAGGATAATCCAGAGGTGGCAGCTAGCTACCGTGACCGTTACCATGAAGTGATGGTAGATGAGTATCAGGACAATAGCCATACCCAAGAACGCATGTTGGAACTCCTATCTAACGGCCACAATCGATTCATGGTGGGAGATATCAAGCAATCCATCTATCGTTTCCGTCAGGCAGACCCTCAGATTTTTAATGGCAAGTTCCAGCTCTTCCTTGAAAATCCAGATGCAGGTAAGCTGATTCTCCTTAAAGAGAACTTCCGTAGTCAATCTGAGGTTCTTGATGCGACCAATGGTGTTTTCAGTCACCTCATGGATCAGGAAATCGGAGACATCCTCTATGACAAGACTCACATGCTGGTAGCGGGTAGCCAGAAGCAAAAAGACCCCCATCCTGAAAATGAGACAGAGGTTCTGATTTACAATAGTGATGAAGCGAGTGTAACTCCTGACGAAGAAGGTGCTGATCAACCTATTAGTAGCGGCGAGATTTCCTTGGTTATCAAAGAAATCATCAAACTTCACGAGCAGGGTGTACGTTTTGAGGATATTACCCTCCTAGCACCAACTCGCAACACCTATTTGGACTTGATGGCAAGCTTTGAGGAGCACGGAATTCCATTGGTTCCTGACGAGTACAAGTCAAGCTACCTAGAGTCACTAGAAGTTATGATTATGTTGGATACCCTTCGTGCCATCAATAATCCTCTCAACGACTACGCCTTGGTTGCCCTCCTTCGTTCACCTATGTTTAATTTCAACGAGGACGACCTGGCTCGGATTGCTGTCCAGGCTGACAAAGGACAATTCTATGACAAGCTTCTTGCAGCTCATACTAAATCAGGACTTCATCCAGAAGTCGTGACGCAAGGACTTGAGGCAAAGTTGACTCTCTTCATTGAGACTCTATCAGATTGGCGTGATTACAGTAAGTGGCACTCGCTCTACGACCTCATCTGGAAGATTTACGACGATCGCTTCTATTATGATTATGTTGGTAGTCTACCACGAGCTGAGCAACGCCAGGCCAATCTCTACGCCCTTGCCTTGCGTGCCAATGCCTATGAAAAGACTGGCTTTAAGGGACTTTCTCGTTTTATTGGTATGATTGATAAGATTATTTCTAGCGGTAACGACCTAGAGGAAGTAACAGACTTGGTTCCCAAAAATGCTGTTAGCCTCATGACCATTCACAAGTCCAAGGGACTAGAGTTCAAGTATGTCTTTGTCTTGCAGATGAATCGCAAGTTTATTGGTCACAGCAAGGATGGACTAAGTGGTAAGTACATTATAAACCGTGAAAAAGGACTAGGCATTAAGTATCTAGCTGACCTCAAAGACCAGGTAAACACCAATTTGCCTAAGTTAAATGTTGTTCTCGAAACCTTAACCTTCCAGGAAAATCGTAGGGAAGAACGCCGAGCAAGTATCTCAGAAGAGATGCGTCTGCTCTATGTTGCAATGACCCGTGCAGAGAAAAAACTCTACCTAGTTGGTAAGGGCAGTAAGGAGAAATTGACCCAGCAATTTGGCACGGATGTTGAAAATAATCGCCTACCAGTAGCTCTACGTGACCAAATCGCTACTTATCAGGATTGGGTTATGGCTTTGGATACCGCCTTTATGAGAAAGGATCTCAAGTTTACTGTTCGCTTTGTTGAGGCTGAGGACTTGACTCCAGAGGCTATTGGTCAGGTTGAAGTCAAGGCGGCAGTAGATGCCGATGACTTATCTAACAACCGTCAGACGGAAGACATTAAGCGTGCCCTAACGGTCTTAGAAAGTGTTGAAAAACTCAACCAGCTTTATGCACCAGCGATTGACCTACCATCTGTGCGTACGCCCAGCCAGCTCAAAGCCTTCTATGAACCTGTCATGGATACCGAAGGGGTGGATATTATGGACAAGAAAGAGGAAGTGCAACCTCTTGAGACATCCACTAGCTTTGAGCTTCCAGATTTTGGGCAAAAAACGAAGGTCACTGGAGCTGCGGTTGGTTCAGCCACCCATGAACTCATGCAACGCTTGATTCTTTCTGACAAGGTGACCCTCCAAGATTTGACACAGGCCTTGAGTCGAGTATCGGCAGATGATCAAGTCAAGGCGCGTGTGCAGTTAGAAAAACTACTAGGCTTCTTTGACACCGAACTTGGGAAGCTCATTCTAGCTAACCGTGATAAGTTGCGTCGCGAAGCGCCATTTGCCATGTTGGCAGAAGACCCGGCTAGTAAGGAAGACTTTGTCGTCCGTGGTATCATCGATGGCTACCTTCTTCTTGAAGACCGTATTGTCCTCTTTGACTATAAGACAGACCGCTTCACTCAACCTGGTGAGCTTAAGGACCGCTACAAAGGGCAAATGAGCCTCTATGCTAAAGCACTCAGCCAAGCCTATCAAATAGATAAGATTGATAAATACCTTATTCTCCTAGGTGGAAAAAACTTGGAAGTTGTAGAAGTATAAGCTATAGCATAACCATTCTTTCATAGTGAAAGAGTGGTTTTTTTGTGTCTCAATCCCACCAAAAAAGACCAGTGTGCACACACCAGTCTTTTCTGATAGATTTCCATCAGTATTGTAAGTTCGTTAAAATATTAGAGGATGGAAATAGTTATGAAAAAAAGTATCTTGTAGGTTGCTTAGGCCTACAAGGGTTATTATAACAAACTCATCTCAGTCTAAACAAGGTTAGAAAAATTAGAATTCAACACCACGAACATTACTAGTTTTTAATAATCCAAGTCTATAACAGCTAAAAAACAGACAAAAACCGCCAGCATTAGACTGACGGTATTTGTTTAGTTTAATCCTAATGTCAACTAATCAAAGGCACCACCCAATTGACCCAGGCCCAGGAAATAGGCATAACCAGAATCATGGCTGGAATCATATCTGCTGTTGGGAATTGACGCAGTTTCATAATACGAAAACCTGTCGCAATCATGAGGAAGCCCCCGCAAGCCTTAAAGTCTCCAATCATGGCTTTTGTTGTTAGAGGGAGAATGAAACCAGCACTCACAAAGAGGAGGAAGAAAACGATAAATTGTGGAATGGCAATCATGGAGACGATGTAGCCTAGACTACAAGAGAAAATCATGGCCGTAAAGAAATCTAGGATAGATTTGGAAATCAAGATGGAAGCATCGCCTGTCATCCCAGACTCAAGGCTCCCGTAAATTCCTGTACCACTCGCACAAAAAAGGACGATAACTGTCAAGAGCTGCGCATAAAACTCATCGTGAGCTAACCCTGTTTGTTTGCTTGGCGTAATCTTGGACAAGCCTTTTTCCATAAGTCCAGCTCCCTTGTTGATGAGGTTTCCAAACTTTAGGGCCAGTCCAATGATGGTACCGATAACTACTGCAAAGATAACCGCAGGCATGTTAACCATATTCATAATAGCACTAATCCCCATAACCATAGAGGCTAGGCCAAAGATAAGGTTAAGATTTTCCTTGAAATCGTCTCTGAGATAGTCCCCGAAGAGCCCTCCAGCGATTCCTCCTAAGATAATAGATAGCGAGTTGATGATAATTCCAGTTGGCATCAGTGATTTTCCTCCTGTTGTTCTAAATACTATAAGTTTAGCATTATCAAAGACCGAATGCAAAATTGTCTCGTTTTTACAAACGTTTTCTTGAAATTGTACCTTTGAAATGATACAATAAATGAGAAGGTAACGAAATAGCCTTATCTAAACCTATTGTCGGCATTATTAGAGTATTGTTCATGAAAAACATAGCAATAATTCTAATTTATAATTTAATATAAAGTGTAAAATGAGACTATTGTTAAATAGATTCTCAAGAAAGGATAAAAGATGATTCGTTTTGAACACGTAACGAAACGTTATGAAGATAAAGATGCTCTCTCAGATCTTAACCTCGAGATTCGAGATGGTGAGATTTTTGGTCTAATCGGTCACAATGGAGCTGGTAAGACCACGACCATTTCTATTTTGACGTCTATCATTGAAGCTAGCTACGGTGAAGTTTACGTTGATGATATGGCCCTCAGTCAACATCGTGATGCCATCAAGAAAAAAATCGCTTATGTGCCAGATTCACCGGACCTATTCCTAAATTTGACTGCCAATGACTATTGGTACTTTTTGACACGTATCTATGATTTGGAAGCTAGTCAAGTCGAGGAACGTTTGACTGATCTCATGGCTACCTTTGACCTAACGGAAAGTCGCTATAACCTCATTTCTTCCTTCTCTCATGGTATGCGTCAGAAGGTTGTTGTTATCGGTGCCCTTTTGGTTAATCCACAGATTTGGGTTTTGGATGAGCCTCTGACTGGTCTGGATCCACAGGCGTCTTATGATTTGAAGGAAGCCATGCGTCATCATGCCAAGGAAGGTAATAGTGTCCTTTTCTCAACCCACGTTTTAAGTGTAGCTGAGCAGCTCTGTGATCGGATTGCTATTTTGAAGAAAGGAAAACTTATCTTCCAAGGGTCTCTAGCTGAACTGAAGTCTCAGTACCCTGACAAGGATTTGGAAACTATTTATCTGGAAATGGCTGGACGTAAGATTGAGGAGGTATAGTCATGAACTGGAACCATGTTTGGGAGCTTTTTAAAATCAATCTCCTCTACGCTAATCCTCAAGCAGTAACTAACCTACAGAAACGTCAGGAGAAAAAGAAAAAAGCCAATTTCTCCATCGTTAATGCCATGCTTAGACAACAACTCTTGATTCTAGTAGTTTTTACGGTTGTCTATAGCTATCTTTTTGTAGGTGTCGATTATAAGGCCAATCCTGGAGTCTTAACCCTATATCTTTTGACATTTTCAATCATGGGGCTTCTCCAGACCTTTACTGCTCTCTATAGTACCTTTTATGACAGTAAGGATAGCAAGGCTTATCTGCCTCTTCCCTTGAAGCCAGCGGAAGTTTTTTTGGCTAAGACCTTGTCCGGTTCTATGGTTGGGATGACCTTCATGGTACCTATCCTTAGTCTTCTTATCCTAGCTTACTGGCAATTTATTGGCCCATTGGGGATAGTCGTTGGGCTTCTGACCTTTATTGTTTCTCTCTTTATCAATCTCGTTTTTTCAGTGATTCTGTCTAATAGTATTGGAACGCTGATTGTTCGCAGTTCTCATAAAAAGCTCTATTCAACCATTTTGATGACCCTGTCAACCCTATTGATTATGTTGCCTATTATGATGGTTGGTTTATTAAAGGCTATGTTGATGGTGCTGGACAAGCCAATTTTCCCTTGCTTCCTTATCTAAGAGGTTACTATGATGTCGTAGCTGCCCCTCTATCTCCAGAGGCCCTGCTAAATTTCTATCTTCCTCTTATCTTAGTGCTTATCTTGGGCTTTTGGTTTTATAAGGTCAGAATGCCTCGTTATTTCCACGAAGCCATTTATAACCAAAAGGCTAGAAAGCCTCAGGCCAAAGCTGTTACTCGAAGCCAAAGACAGGTCTTGATTCGCCATCATTTATCTACTTTGGGAAATTCAACCCTCATTATCAATACCTATGTGGTGCCAGTCTTATACATGATCATGTTAGGTGGGGGTGCGGTCTTTTTGAAAGATCTGGGTCCAGACTATTTCGGACTCCTGCTTTTGGTCGGAATTGCCTTTGGTTTCTTTTCAGCTCAACCAACAAGTTTTCTTGGTGTAGCAACATCCTTAGAGGGGACAAACTTTGACTTTATTCGTAGCCTGCCAATCAATACGGGTGACTATCTTCGTCAAAAGTTTTGGATTTTCTATGCCTTGCAAGTCGGTGTATCCCTCTTACTAGGAGGACTTGGTTTAATCTTCCTTGCACATCTCCATCCGATTTTGGTAGCAAGTTTCACTCTTGGTTTTCTCGTAACAACCTATCTTGTAGGTGGCTATTACTTTGAACGTGACCTTAAATTGTTGGAAGTGAATTGGCAGGAAGTTACCCAGCTCTTCAATCGAGGTGGCGGACAGTGGCTCTATATGGGTATCTTTATTCTTACAATTTTCATCGCTGCCTTGCTAGGAGGTATTGTCTTCTTTGCAAGTAAGTTCTGGATTGCCCTAGTAGTTAATGCTATAGTATCTGGGCTTATAGCTTTAGTTGTCCTAATCGTTTATCTCTTTGTTGATCGCAGACGTTGGAAACGTATTAGAGCCATGTTTTTTGCCTAGAACAAACTGTTTAAAGAGTCTCTCCGATTGGAGGGATTCTTTTTTACTGAAAATCCTTAATATGTAAACTTATGCATTATATATGTCAAAATACCTGAATTTAGTGTATAATCATAAACATGAAACGAAATTTTGACTCAGTAAAACGCCTGGTTATCAAAATCGGGACTAGTTCTCTGGTTTTGCCATCAGGGAAAATTAATCTTGAAAAAATCGATCAATTAGCTTTTGTCATTTCTAGCTTGCATAATAAGGGAATTGAGGTTGTCCTCGTATCCTCTGGTGCCATGGGCTTTGGTCTCAATGTTCTAGACCTTGAGAAACGCCCAGCAGAAGTTGGTAAGCAACAGGCTGTCTCAAGTGTAGGGCAGGTGGCTATGATGAGCCTTTATTCTCAGGTCTTTTCACATTACCAGACCAAGATATCTCAGTTGCTTTTGACGCGTGATGTGGTTGAGTATCCTGAGAGTTTGGCCAATGCCATCAATGCCTTTGAGAGCCTCTTCGAGCTTGGGGTTGTCCCAGTTGTTAATGAAAATGACGCTGTCAGCGTAGATGAAATGGACCATGCGACTAAGTTTGGAGACAATGACCGCTTGTCTGCTATCGTTGCTAAGATTGTTGGTGCAGACCTACTTATCATGCTGTCAGATATTGATGGGCTCTTTGATAAGAACCCAAATGTCTATGAGGATGCGACCCTTCGTAGCTATGTCCCAGAGATTACCGAGGAAATTCTGGCCTCAGCTGGTGGTGCCGGTAGTAAATTTGGTACGGGTGGTATGATGAGTAAGATTAAATCCGCCCAGATGGTTTTTGAAAATCATAGCCAAATGGTTTTGATGAATGGTGAAAATCCACGTGACATCCTTCGTGTCCTAGAAGGAGCCAAGATTGGTACACTTTTTAAACAGGAGGACTAAGATGACATATATCGATACACTAGGCCAACAGGCCAAGGTGGCAGGTCGTCAGATTGCTAAATTATCAACAGCAGCTAAAAACGACCTTCTAAATCAGGTAGCTAAAGCTCTAGTAGCTGAGAGTGCCTATATTATCACTGAAAATGCTAAGGATATGGCAAATGCCAAGGAAAATGGTATTTCAGAGATTATGCAAGATCGTTTGCTCTTAACGGAAGACCGTATCGCAGGGATTGCTGAGGGTGTTCGTCAGGTGGCAGATCTTCAGGACCCAATCGGTCAAGTGGTTCGTGGCTATACGAATCTGGATGGTCTCAAAATCGTTCAAAAGCGTGTTCCTATGGGTGTTATCGCTATGATTTTTGAGAGCCGTCCCAATGTCTCAATCGATGCCTTTAGCCTTGCCTTTAAAACCAATAATGCTATCATTCTTCGTGGAGGACGTGATGCCATCAATTCCAACAAGGCCTTGGTTACGGTAGCTCGTAAGGCTTTGGAAAATGCGGGTATCACAGCAGATGCCGTTCAGCTGGTTGAAGATACCTCTCATGAGGTAGCAGAAGAACTTATGGCGGCGACTAAGTATGTAGACTTGCTCATCCCTCGTGGCGGAGCCCGTCTCATTCAAACGGTTAAAGAAAAAGCCAAAGTTCCAGTCATTGAAACGGGTGTTGGTAACTGTCATATTTATGTGGATAAATATGCTGACTTAGATATGGCGACACAGATTGTCATCAATGCCAAGACTCAACGACCAAGTGTGTGTAATGCGGCAGAATCTCTCGTCGTTCATGCTGATATTGTAGAAGAGTTCCTGCCTAACTTGGAAAAAGCTATTTCAAAAGTTCAGGCTGTTGAGTTCCGTGCGGATGAAAGGGCTTTGAAACTTATGGAAAAAGCTGTACCCGCTTCACCAGAAGATTTTGCGACAGAGTTTCTTGACTATATTATGTCTGTTAAAGTGGTAGATAGCCTTGATGAGGCTATTAAATGGATCAATACTTACACGACATCGCATTCAGAGGCTATTGTGACTCAGGATATCAGTCGTGCGGAGCAATTCCAAGATGATGTTGACGCTGCAGCTGTCTATGTTAATGCCTCAACCCGCTTTACAGATGGATTCGTCTTTGGACTGGGTGCTGAAATCGGAATCTCAACCCAAAAAATGCACGCCCGTGGTCCAATGGGACTGGAGGCCCTAACGTCAACCAAGTTCTATATTAACGGACAAGGACAAATTAGAGAATAACCCATAAAGCTCCATGAAGGAGCTTTTTTAGTTGGTTTGCTAGACGACAGGTCTTCTGATATACTGGTAGTATCAAAAATGAGGAGCTTTTGCCATGTTTAGAGCTTATAAAAAGTATTGGATGGGCTATGTCGATTTTACAGGACGTTCAACTCGCTCAGACTATTGGTTGGCAGTTTTAGCGAATACTATTGTAGGTATCATTTTATTTAGCATAGTTATAGTTGTAAGTGTTTTTGATAGTCCGAATAGTCATTATCATGTTATTCTCAGCTTACTGTATGGGTTTGCAATGCTATATTGTTTTGCTAACTATATTCCATCTATTGCCCTTCAGGTGCGTCGCTTACGTGATGCCGGTTTTCACTGGGCATTGATTTTCTTACGCTATGCGCCTGTTATAGGTGATATCGTACTGTTGGTTTTGTGTTGTCAACCAACAAAAGTAGAATTTCCTTTCAACAATTTTAATAATCTTCAGCAATGATAGTTACTTAACAGCCTCCTTAGGATGTTTTTTAGTCGATTTGCCAGAAGATTGGTCTTTTGGTATAGTAGAAGTATCAAAAATGAGGAGATTTTATTATGATCGAAGCTTATAAGAAGTTTTGGAAGGGCTATGTAGATTTTGAGGGTCGTTCAACACGTTCAGATTATTGGTTTGTATATTTGGTAAATGTATTGATTACCTTTGCTTATTTTTTGCTCCAAGCAGTATTTGGAGGACTTGCAGCTGCAACTGATTCAAGCTTTTTGGCTGTTATTTCACTTATCCTCCTACTTATCTTTTTTGCCTATGGTATTGCTGCGTGTTTACCTGGTATTGCTCTAACGGTTCGTCGTTTGCGTGATGCTGGCTACAATTGGCCGTATATTTTTGTTGCATTTATCCCATTTGTAGGTTGGATTATCCTAATTGTTTTGCTATGTAAACCAACTAAAGTGGAATATCCATTCAACAACTTCAATAATCCACAACAATAATGACAATCAACCAACTCATTGAGTTGGTTTTTCTGATGTCAAAAAAGCTTTATGTTAATGTTGCACATTTTAATATTTCTGATATAATCTTATCTGAGACTAATTGATACTAAAAATATATTTAAGAAATGTGAATACTCTATGAAACTACTTCGTAATTTAAAAGAAAAACGTTACCTTATTTTGACATTTACCCTACCAGCTATACTTTTGGCTCTGGCTATTGTCTTTTTGCAGCCTGCACACAATCATGCTAAGGTCCAAGTAAAGGTTGGTACTAAGCAGTCATCGTCAAGCAAGCCCAAGGCATCTAGCTCAAGCTCTTCGTCATCTTCTTCAACGTCAAGTGAGTCTTCGAGCGAATCGTCGTCAGCAAGCTCAACGGTAGCTAGTCAGACAGAGGCAAGCTCTACTCCTGCGGTAGTATCAGCCCCAACACCATCTTCAGCACAAGAGACTTATCAAGCGCCCCAGTATAACTATGTGCCACCAACAACTTATACAGAATCACATAGTGATGCCTCAAGCTATACAGCTCCTGCATACAGTGCAGATGTCAGCTCTGGGACAACAGAATAAGGGTTAGAGAAAAGGAATTTAGGATTAGAAATTTTAGCATTAGTGACAGGATTATCTAGTTTAGTCCTATTAGCAGCTTGTTCAAATCAGCAAATGGCCTGACTTCTCCAACTTCATCTTCATCAGTAGAGCAGTCACAATCAAGTAGTAGTGAAAGCTCTAGCACAAGTACTAGCTCAAGCTCTAGTCAAGAGAAAAAGGTAGATACCTCTGCCTATGATAGCATCATTAGTAAGTACCAAACTGCTGTGGCCAACAACCAAACGGATGCCTCACTTAATTCTTTCGTTGTGACTTATGCTAATTCTCAAACAAGCTCAACAGCTCTTAAGCCTTATGATCTCAAAAATGGCAACTACAAATTAACTGTAGGAACATGAAAGTCTTCAAATGGAAAGACCATTATCATTACTTCGGATGGACAGTCGGAACTCTGGGGTCTACTTAGCCTATTGACAAAGTCTCACCCAATCAGTATGTGTCTGGTATATATACCTTAACTTATGTTGATTCTAGTCCAGTAGGGAATACTCCAATTCAGCTTTGTCCTAAGGGCGTTAGCGATGGTAGTGATGTGGGAGATAACAGTAAGGATCGTATCCTAGCGACGAATGGAGTACCAGAGGAAAGCTATTTTTACAGAGTGGATTAATCTTATCAAACGGTATAGCAACTAAAGAGTCAGGCCTTGGATCTGGCTCTTTTACTGTCCTGTATACTTACAGAACGAGACAATTTCTCTATTCTTGTGCTATAATAAAAGTTATGACTAATGAATTTCACCATGTAACCGTTCTTTTACACGAAACTGTTGATATGCTTGATATCAAGCCCGATGGCATCTATGTTGATGCGACCTTGGGTGGCGCAGGACATTCGTCTTATCTTTTGTCGCAATTATCTGAAAAGGGTCATTTGTACTGCTTCGATCAGGATCAAAAGGCTATTGATAATGCTCAAGTGCGTCTCAAGGATTATATTGATAAGGGGATGGTGACTTTCATCAAGGATAATTTCCGTAATCTCAAGTCCAACCTTGAAGCCTTGGGGGTGTCTGAAATTGATGGCATTCTCTATGACTTGGGTGTCTCTAGCCCACAGTTGGATGAGCGTGAGCGTGGTTTCTCCTATAAACAGGATGCCAAGCTGGATATGCGCATGAATGAGGAGGCGAGCTTGACCGCTTATGATGTGGTCAATACCTATCCTTACAACGATTTGGTGCGTATCTTCTTCAAGTACGGTGAGGACAAGTTCTCTAAACAGATTGCACGTAAGATTGAACAGGCTCGTCAGGTTAAACCAATTGAGACCACGACGGAACTGGCGGAAATCATTAAATCAGCTAAGCCTGCTAAGGAATTGAAGAAGAAGGGGCATCCAGCCAAGCAAATTTTCCAGGCTATTCGTATCGAAGTGAACGATGAGCTTGGTGCTGCGGATGAGTCTATTCAAGAGGCCTTGGATTTACTTGCTGTAGATGGTCGTATTTCGGTTATTACCTTCCATTCTTTGGAGGATCGATTGACTAAACAGCTTTTCAAGGAAGCCAGTACGGTAGATGTGCCTAAAGGTCTACCTTTTATTCCTGAAGACCTTCAACCTAAGGTAGCCTTAGTTAATCGTAAGCCAATCCTACCTAGTCAGGAAGAATTAGAAGCTAATAACCGCTCGCATTCTGCTAAATTGCGTGTGGCTAAAAAAATCAGGAAATAATTATGGAAAATAAGGAACATCAGATTGTTAATAGGGCCATTAGAAACCATATTCGTTTTATGACGCGTATGGAAAAGGCCTTCTATTCGGCAATTGTTTTGACAGCTATTGTGATGAGTATCGCAGTTGTATTTTTACAAGGGCGTAATCAGGCTATCAAGCAACAAATCACAGACCTTAATAGCAAGATTAGTGATGAAAAGACAGAGCTTAACAATGCTAAGCAGGCGGTTAATGAGTTGACTAACTCTGACCGTATTAAAGAGATTGCTAATAAGGCAGGCCTGTCTATTAATAACGATAGTATTAAGAGTGTGAAATAACCAATGAACAGATTAAGAAAACTTAAACATTTATTTCTAAACTATGTCGTTAGGGATAGGCGAAAGCCAGCCCAGAACCGACAGCACGTTGGTCAGAACCTTATGGTTCTTAGTATCTTTATCTTTTTCGTCTTTATTATCAACTTTGTGGTGATTATCGGGACAGACAGTAAGTTTGGTGTCGATTTGTCGACCCAGGCTGCTAAGTCTTATAACACTAAGACCACAGTGGCTGCTAAGCGTGGTACGATTTACGACCGAAATGGAAATGTTTTGGCTGAGGATTCAACCAGTTATGCCATTTACGCAATCGTGTCTACCAGCTATGTGTCAGCGACTCAAGAAAAACTCTATGTCCAAGATAGTCAGTTTGACAAGGTTGCTGATATTTTAAAGGATAAGCTAGGAATTGAAAAGAGTGATTCCTTGGCCCAATTGCGTACTAAGGGTGCCTATCAGGTTTCCTTTGGACTAAAGGGGAAGGGAATCACCTACTCTGTTAAAGAAGAACTAGAGAAAGCCTTTAAAGATGCGGGAATTAAGGGGATGGCCTTTGAAGCAACAACGTCACGTATGTACCCTAATGGGACCTTCGCATCAGAGTTTCTTGGTCGTGCCGAAGCTGTTGAAAATAAAAAAGACGGCTCATATTCTTTAATTGGTCAAACTGGTTTGGAGCGCTCGCTCAATAGCCTCTTGACTGGAACAGATGGAGAGGCCATCTATGAAAAGGATAAAAACGGTAATACGCTTCTAGGTACGGAAACCATTACCAAGGAAGCTATCGATGGTAAGAACATCTATACAACCTTGTCAGCGCCTCTTCAAACCTTCCTAGAAACGCAGATGGATACCTTTATGGAGCAGACAAAAGGGGTAAATGCTTCAGCGACAGTTGTTAATGCTAAGACAGGTGAGATCCTTGCAACGACACAACGTCCGACCTATAATTCTGATACCCTTGAGGGACAGGCTAAGAAGAACTATGACTGGGTTAACCGTCTTTACGAAGCCCAGTATGAGCCTGGATCAACCATGAAGGTCATGCTCTTGTCAGCTGCTATTAACAATGGAAGCTTCAACCCGAATGCGACCTATAGTAATGCCAACGGTATTAAGGTTGACGACGTTGAAATCAATGACTGGTCAATCAATGAAGGTATCTCAACAGGTCAAAACATGTCATTTGCCCAAGGGTTCTCCTATTCAAGTAACGTTGGTATGACCATTTTGGAACAAGAGATGGGGGACAAAGTCTGGTCTAACTACCTTTCTCTCTACAAATTTGGTCTTCCAACTCGCTTTGGTATGGTAGGTGAGTCTTCTGGTGTTGTCTCTCGAAACTCTGTTAATATCGCTCAATCGTCTTTTGGACAAGGGATTTCAGTGACTCAGGTACAAATGCTTCGAGCCTTTACCGCAATTTCTAACAAAGGTATTATGCTGGAACCTCAGTTTATTAAACAGGTTGCTGATGTTAACCAAGGTACTGTCCGTACAGCTAAGAAAGAAGTTATCGGCAAGCCAGTTTCTAAGCAGGCCGCCTCTGAAACTCGTAATTATATGATTTCTGTTGGCACAGACCCAGAGTTCGGTACTCTTTACAATAAATCTGAAGGTTCACCGATTATCCAGGTCGGCAATTATGACGTTTCAGTTAAGTCAGGAACGGCTCAAGTTGCCGATGAAAAGACTGGGACTTACAAAGATGGGGCTAATGAAACTCTCAACTCAGTTGGGCCATGGTTCCTGCAGATGATCCAGAATACATCATGTATGTGACTGTTCAAGAGCCTAAGACCTGGGATAATAATTTCTATGCGACTGTAGTCAACCCTGTCTTAGAAGAAGCCATGTCTATGGGAGACACCCTAGATACTTCTGTGTCTGAGGGTAGTGAAAAGACCGAGGAAACGAGCTATCAAACTGGCGATATTATCGGTAAGCGTCCAGGTGAGACAGCTAACACCCTTCGTCAAAACCTGATTCATCCGATTGTTTTGGGTGTTGGTGATAAGATTGAGAAGGTTTCTGTAGATGCCAAAGCCAATATTAAGGCCAATGAACAGATTCTTATCATGACCAATGACTTCACAGAACTTCCAGACATGTATGGTTGGACCAAGAAGAACGTTGAAACCTTTGCCAAATGGAAAGGTATTAAAATTACTTACAAGGGTGGCAAGTCAGGGACTGTTACCAAACAAAGTGTTGCGGCAGGAAAAGCCCTGTCTAAAACCAAGAAGATTACCATTACTTTAGGAGACTAAGATGACTATGAGTCTGATAGCAGGCGTGGCCGCCTTTGTGTTGACGGTGCTCGCCATGCCTCACTTTATTACTTACTACAAAATCAAGAAAATCGGTGGCCAACAAATGCATGAAGATGTGAAGCAGCATTTGGCTAAGGCTGGGACGCCAACTATGGGAGGGACAGTCTTCCTAGTGGTTGCCATCTTGGTTAGCTTGATTTTCAACTTCCACGTCTTTAGCGAGGGACACCAAGCCTATGGTGCCACAGCGGGGATTCTCTTTGTCATTTTGATTTATGGAATCATTGGTTTCCTTGATGATTTCCTTAAGATTTTCCGTCAAATCAATGAGGGACTTAAACCTTGGCAAAAGATGGCCTTGCAGATTATTGCGGGTTTGCTTTTCTACTTTATCCACGTACTCCCTAGTGGGACAGATAGCTTAGTTATTGGTGGATTAACCATTCATCTCGGTGTCTTCTATGTTCTCTTTGTCCTATTCTGGATTGTCGGTTTCTCAAATGCTGTGAACTTGACAGATGGTATTGATGGTTTAGCTTCTATCTCTGTGGTTATCAGCTTGATTGCCTATGGGATTATCGCTTTTGTCAAGGGTGAGTCCGCTATCTTGACTATCATTATCACTATGATTGGTGCTCTTCTTGGCTTCTTCGTCTTTAACCACAAGCCAGCCAAGGTCTTTATGGGAGATGTCGGTTCCTTGTCACTTGGGGCTATGCTTGCGGTTATCTCTATTGCCCTACGTGTAGAGTGGACGCTACTCTTGATTGGTGTGGTTTATGTCTTTGAGACAGCTTCTGTCATGCTACAGGTCAGCTATTTCAAATACACTAAGCGTAAGTATGGTGAAGGTCGTCGTATTTTCCGTATGACACCATTCCACCATCACCTCGAGTTGGGTGGTCTTTCAGGTAAGGGTGACAAATGGTCAGAGTGGAAGGTTGATGCTTTCCTTTGGACAGTTGGAGCACTTGCAAGTGCCATTACCCTTTGGATGGTTCTTGGAAACGTTATGAAATAAATGAAAAGAGCAGAAATGCTCTTTTTCTGTTATAATGATAGGGATAGACTAGATAGAAAAGAAGTAACTAAGCATGTCATTTAAAGATTTTAATTTTAAAACATTTATTCAGGAGGCTCTTGACGAGATTAAGTTTAAAGAGCCAACACCTGTTCAACAGAAATTGATTCCTGTAGTCCGTTCAGGTCGTGATTTGGTTGGTGAATCAAAGACGGGTTCAGGGAAGACACATACCTTCCTCTTGCCAATTTTTGAGAAGCTCAATCCGAAGAGTGGCGATGTTCAAGTTGTTATCACAGCGCCATCACGTGAATTGGCGACACAAATTTACCAAGCAACAAAACAGATTGCTAAACACTCTGATACAGAAATTCGTGTGGTTAACTATGTGGGTGGTACAGACAAGCAACGTCAGATTGAGAAACTCAAGGTATCCCAACCTCATATTGTTATCGGGACACCAGGACGTATCTATGACCTAGTTAAGTCTGGTGACTTGGCTATCCACAAGGCCCATACCTTTGTTGTTGACGAAGCTGATATGACCATGGACATGGGATTCTTGGATACTGTGGACAAGATTGCGGCAAGCCTTCCTAAAGAAGTGCAAATTTTGGTCTTCTCAGCAACCATTCCTCAAAAATTGCAACCATTCTTGAAGAAGTATTTGACCAATCCAGTCATGGAACAAATCAAAACTTCAACAGTTATTGCAGATACCATTGATAACTGGTTGGTATCTACCAAGGGGCGCAACAAGAATGAACAGATTCTTGAGATGCTTAAGGGAATGCAGCCATATTTGGCAATGATTTTCGTTAATACCAAGGAACGTGCTGACGATTTGCACAGCTACCTAGTGTCAAATGGTCTTAAGGTTGCCAAAATTCATGGAGGTATTCCACCACGTGAACGTAAGCGTATCATGAATCAAGTCAAGAAGCTTGATTTTGAGTACATTGTAGCGACTGACCTTGCAGCGCGTGGGATTGATATTGAAGGGGTTAGTCATGTTATCAATGATGCCATTCCTCAAGATTTGTCCTTCTTTGTTCACCGTGTAGGACGTACAGGACGTAATGGTTTTGTCAGGAACAGCTATCACCCTTTATCAACCAAGTGACGACTCAGATATTCGTGAGCTTGAAAAGATGGGGATTACCTTTGACCCTAAAGTCTATAAGGACGGTGAGTTTCAAGATACTTATGACCGTGACCGTCGTGCCAACCGTGAAAAAGCCTATCAAAAACTTGATACGGAAATGATCGGTTTGGTTAAGAAGAAAAGAAAAAATCAAGCCTGGCTACAAGAAAAAAATTCAATGGGTCGTTGATAAGAAGAACAAAGAAAAACGGAAGATCGAACGTCGTCAAACGACTCGAACCGCCCGCAAAAACAAGAAAAATTCGAATAGCTAATGCTTACCAAAACAGCAGTCAAGGAAGAGAACTACTCTTCCTTGACTGCTGTTTTTAATTGTTTGGTCATTTCTACACACAATACGCCATCTTCAGCATAGGGTTCAGATGTTTTTTGATACCCACAGGATTCATAAAACGCACAAGCGTCGATCTCTGCGGATAACACTGATTGGAGGGCACCCTCTTGGACACCACGCATTTCGAGATAATGCAATAATTTGGTGCCGTATCCTTGGTGCCGATAGGCCCTAGATACGCAAAAGCGATCAGGTTGCAGAGTGTTCGGTGAAGAGAATTGATAGCGAATGGTCGCGATCGGGATGCGTCCATCTAACCAAAGAAAGTATGGGCAGGTTTGGTCTTTTTCATCAAATTCCCATTCTATAAGGGAGATGCTGTTCTTCCAGCAAAAACGGCTTTGCCGCAGGGTCGAAAAACCAGCTTGTAGCATCCACGGACTGCGTCCAAAATAAAGCATTCAGTCGTTTTCCATCCTTTTTCGTGGTATTACTCGTTATAGAGTAATTGTAGCAGATGAGAGGA
>ENA-OQBV01000669-OQBV01000669.1-human-gut-metagenome-genome-assembly--contig:-NODE-669-length-18940-cov-3.558178_pt1 | contig 18940 bp, 22 predicted proteins | sample MGYA00242750_ERZ504559 | MGnify/ENA primary metagenome ERZ504559 (study PRJEB26092, sample SAMD00036230) | human gut metagenome | host: Homo sapiens | study: EMG produced TPA metagenomics assembly of... | reverse complement strand
AAGGACTTCTCTTCCATTTTTTACAACAGATGCCGCCGTCTCATCACATGAACTTTCAATTGCTAATATCATAACATCTTTTTGTTCTACCATATTTTCATCCTCTTTACCTATCTTTGCCAACTATTCTTCCTCAAACGCCAATTCCACAGACATTCTATCCTTTCCTGCTTTTGCATTTGGGAAGATTGCTCTCACATCTTCCATGTATTCTTCCGGTTTCGTCAAAGACGGGCTGTAATGTGTCAGCCACATCTCCTCCACCTCCGCTTCTTTTGCAAGTGTTGCCGCCTCATAAAAAGTCATATGTTTATATTCTATAGCTTTTGCCGCTTTTTCTTTTTCTCCATACATTCCTTCACAGATAAACAGATCCGATCCTTTCGCATTCTCTCGAATAGAATTTGTCGGTCTTGTATCGGTACAATAAGTCAATTTCAAGCCTTTTCTAGGTGCTCCAAGCACCATCTCAGGCGTATATGTTTTTCCATCTGACTCGATTGTCTCTCCTTTTTGCAAATGTTTCCAATATTGTTTTGGAATCTCCTGCGAAAGCGCTCTCTCCAAATCAAATTTTCCAGCTCTGTCAATCTCTATCGTATACCCATAACACACCACATTATGATTCACCCGAAATGCTTTTAGCCGGTAGCCATTCAATTCGAATGTCTGCTCCGGCTGTGTAATCTCTATAAATTTAATCTCAAAAGGAAGCTCTGGCGCGATGACACGCAGCGCTGTCACAACCCGTTCCAATCCTTTCGGCCCGATAAGGGTCAACGGCTCTTTCCGGTCTGCATTTCCCATTGTAAGCAAAAGCCCCGGAAGCCCGCTGATATGATCGCCGTGATAATGTGTAAAACAAATCACATCGATTGGTTTAAAACTCCATCCCTTTTCTTTTATGGCAATCTGAGTGCCCTCCCCACAGTCAATCAAAAGACTGCTTCCATTAAATCTTGTCATCAATGACGTAAGCCACCGATATGGAAGCGGCATCATCCCACCGCTTCCCAATAAACAAACATCTAACATCTGATTCTCCTATCTCTACTCTATTTCTATCGGAATTCGAAAATTCGAAATCAGTTCGTCATAGCACGCCTCACACAAATCAAACGCATGCACTTCATTGTCCTTTTCCGAAAAATACCCCCACCGTTTCTGCACAGAAAGCGTATCTTCTTTTGCCATTCCGTTTCTACAGCAATTTCTTTCCCACATTTATTACAAATAATTTTTGTTACTTCTTTTGTCTCCTGAATGTTATACTGACGCATACAAATTCCTCCTGTGAACGAATCTCATTTCATCTGTCTGCTACGTCTTTATTATAGCGATTGCAAATCGTAATTCCTAGTGGGAACTGCTGCCTGAACTGTCAATCTCTATCCAATTTGTCTACTCATCAAAATGGCATCTTCTTCTGGTTTTTCATAGAAGTTTTTTCGGACACCATCTTTGGTGAATCCATAGTGTTCATAAAATTTCCGCGCCGGCATATTACTTTCCCGCACATCTAACATCAAACGCCCAATTTTTTTCTCTCGACAGGTCTCACAAGTGTAGTCCAGCAATTGCCACCCTACCCCTCTGCGCTGTTCTTTTGGGTGCACTGCAATTCGCGCAATTTCCCCTTCATCCATCACAAAATAGATAATACAGTACCCTATGATGTCTCCATCTTCTTCTGCGACTGTGATAAAGGACTGTCTTTGTTCATACGTCTCTAAAAGACTTTGCCTGCTCCATGCATCTGAAAAATTCAATGTTTCCAGTAATGCAACCGCCTCTGCATCCTGCTTTTTTCATATTACGAAAGCTTTGCATTTTTTTCTGCCCGCTCCCTTTCTGCCTGAGACAGGCGCAGATAATCCGGCTGGTGCTCCATTGCGGTCTCCGTCTTTCCTTCTTTTAAGTATTGCATTGCGAGCGCTCCTACTGCTGCCGCACTTTGACGGTTTTTATGTGCCGGTGCAAAATGATATTCCGTTTGAAGTCCTTCTTTTAATTGTGTTTGATAAACCGGAACACCATCCCCCAGAAATGTCACTTTTTCTCCATATGCATTTAATTTTCCTATTAATTCTTCCAGCGAAATTGCCATCTGTTCTTCTACAATTTCAAACTGTTCCCCTTCAAAACGATATAATCCTGTATATACCTGATTTCGCCTTGCGTCCATAATCGGACAGAGCAGTCCGGAATTTCCATATAAATTGTACGCCAATCCGTCCACTGTCGGAATATGGATCAATGGTTTGTTCAATGCCAGACCAAGTCCTTTTGCAGTTGCGGAACCAATACGAAGTCCGGTAAATGATCCAGGTCCTCCTGCCACCGCAATCGCATCCAATGTGTTCAGGTCAAACTCTGTCATTTTGACAATCTCATCCAACATCGGAAGTAACGTCTGTGAATGTGTCTTTTTATAATTCACTGTATACTCCGCCAAAATCTGTTCTTCTTCCACGATTGCGACAGTTGCAACCAAACCAGAACTATCCAATGCCAATATCCGCATATCTACGCCGTCCTCTCTTCTATTGTAATTTTTCTATAATCGAATCCCTGTTCCAAATCTTTTTCAATCTGAATCTCGATCCGTTCTTTCGGTAGAATCTCTTCAATTAAATTTGCCCACTCAATCAATGAGACGCCTTCTCCATAAATATAGTCTTCATAACCGATCTCATCCATCTCTGTGATATCACCAATTCGATACACATCGAAATGATAAAACGGCATTCTGCCATCATCATATACCTGCACAATGGTAAATGTCGGACTGCTGATTGGTTCTTTTATCCCAAGTCCATGAGCCATCCCCTGCGTAAATACAGTTTTTCCCACTCCAAGGTCTCCTACCATTGTATAAACTTGGCCCTTTTTTGCTTCTTTTCCGATCTTGAGTCCAAGTTCATAAGTCTCTTGTGCACTTCTTGTCTCTATTATCATTTCAAAATCCTCTCTTTATCCTGCAATATGTCTGATTTTTACATTCTTAGGCGGCATATGTGTAGAAATCATCTTCACCGCCGCCTCATACTGCTCTTCCATAGACTCTCTCGGGAAAATCAGCGCCCGCATCCTTGTCACATATAAAATCACCGCACGGTTCGTGCTGACCGCCTTGGAAAAATCCTCCCATTTGTTGGTCACTTCCAGTTCCCCTTGTCTTACCGTTACGCCTTCTTCTGACAATTCATATTCTAATGGCTTTTGAACATCTTCGTTCTTTGTACCTGTGTCTTTGCCTTTCCTTTCAGGGAAACCGGCGTCACCACCAAGAACAGTGCCGCTAATATAAATGCCGGCATCGCCGCCATAGAATCTCCCGACAGCATATAATTGATTCCCATCCCAAGGGCAAGCACTCCAATCATTGCTCCCAGCAAACCACTCATATGTGTATACGTATGATACAGCAGAAAATCATACATGATCTTATCCGTCATCTTCACTTCAAATTTTACAGACATGTGTTTCCTCCATCTAAATTGATATTTCACACGAATAATGCTGTGCTATAAAATTATAGCACAGCATTTTCATGGTTACAACTTACTTGTTCATTTTAAAAATCGGACTGATTTTCTTATAAATTAGGAACACAATGAAAGATACAAGTACCCCTTTCAGCAAATTAAACGGAGCTACTGCAAAAATCACAAACGTAGAAAGACTTGTAATTGAGTGGTTCACAGCTGTTCCCATCGCGACCAACGCATCGATTGGCATCTCGAATGCTTTTGCGTATACCGGAAGCAGCACATATGCATTCAGAATACACCCGATCACCGTCATAAATACGGTTCCTACTGCCATTCCCGCAAGTGCACTCTTTCTCGTATGATATTTTTTATAAATCATCCCTGCCGGCACACACATTGCACATCCTATTAAGAAGTTCGCTATATCACCAACTCCCCCTGTTGTAGTACCGCTGATCACCACATTGAGAATTACTTTAATCAGTTCCACGATCGCTCCTGCCAATGGTCCCATTACAAAACAGCCAATCAGCACCGGAATTTCACTGAAATCGATTTTGTAAAACGGAGGCGCAAATGGAAGCGGTACTTCAAACTGCATCAAAATAATCGCAATTGCAGACAGCATACCGATCTGCACGACACCGCGCACTCCAATTCTTTCCTTTGATTTTTCTCTTGTTTCTGTCATTGTTGTTGTACTCATTTTTTTCTCTCCTTTTCTTTACAAAAGGAATTCTTCTTTCGCGCATGCAAAAATGCCCTGAATCAAAAAATTCAGGGCATCTATTATCGTTGTGATATATTGCACACACCTTCTTCTCACATCCAGACTTTACTGTCGGTACTGGAATTCCACCAGTTCAGCCATTTTCATGGGTCGCGGACTGTAACCGCCGGTAGGGAATTACACCCTGCCCCGAAGAATCCTTATTTACTTCTCGTATATTATATGCCAATATAAGCCGTTATTCAAGTATTTTTTACGGAAGCATTATCATTTTTCCCGAATCACTCCTGTTTGATCTATCTCTACATTCGGAGACAAATTTTCTAAAAATCCAAATAATTCCATCTGTTCTTCTTCTGCATCAAGATACTGCGTTGTATATCCTGTCTGAAGCGCCGGTACAAAAGACATTTCCCGCAATCCGTCTATGTCTATCTGAAGCTTTAATAATCCGGTATATTTTGTCTCACCATTAAACCAAAAATCTCCAAGACTATATACAATCGGTTTTCCATCTACATATTCCATTCCTTGCAGGACATGTGGATGACCGCCCACAACAATATCTGCTCCGGAATTCAGGAATTCTCTCCCCATCTGCTGCTGCACGTCATTAAAATCATTTGTATCTTCTGTCCCCCAATGAATATATGCAATCAGATAATCACATTGTTTTGCTGCATCTGAAATCACCTGATTGTACGCTGTCGTATCATATGCAAGCAGAATTCCGGAACTGTCTTCTCCCGCCTGTGGTGTATAGCGAATTTTTTCCGCATTCGACGCTCCGACAAACCCGATCTTAATTCCATTCCAATAAAATATACCGGCTTTTTTGCTTCTTCCAGGTTTGATCCTCCGCCAACATATGGAATATCTGCCTGTTTTAAAAGCTTCATCGTATCCTGAAATGCATCTTCACCATAATCGTATACATGATTGTTAGAAAGCGCAACAAGATCAGTCCCCATCTCTTTCAACAATTCCATACGTTTTGGATGTGCCCGAAATGTATAATATTTCCCTGCAAGCGACGCATCCACGGTCACTGATCGCATATTCCATGGTTCACATAAAAAATATCACTTGCATTTGTAATCTCCAACAATTTTGGGGAAATACATTGTGCCAAATCATTGACTTCATCATAATGATCCAGCACAAATCCATCTTCTGCAAAACACAGATCTCCGGCAATCGTCACTTCTGCCTGTTCTTCTTTTTTCCCATCCCGCTCATAAATTCCATATTGTTTTGCGGTCTCCGCATCATTCAAATAACCTTTATAACGATCATAGGCAACATGCATGCTCTCCCCTGCAGCATGATAAACGGATTCTTTTGTTAATTTTCCGTCCGATGCAAGTTCCAGCACTTCCTTTTTTGCTTTTTCCGGATAAGTTTCAAAAAACCAGTCCGAAAAGGACTGCATTTCTTCTACTGCCGCCGGCACTGCCTCTTCTCTTTCTGCCAAATAGGATTGATAAAGTTCTTCCACTTCCTGTTTGCCATTTTCTAGCTGTTCTTGTTTTAATGTTTCCTGTTTTTTAGCATCTTCAAGTCTCAGTAACTTTTCATTTTGTCTCTTCTGAAAAAATATGATTGCAAAAACAGCCAGCAAAATGAAAGGCACTAAAACTGCTGCAAAAAACAGCTTTCGGATCTTTTGTTTCCTTTTTTCTGCCCTTCGTTTTCGGATACCTCTTGTTTTATGCCTCTCCATCTTCATCCCTCTTTTGTACTGTTTTTCTGCTTATATTTTATCAGAGCCCTATAGAGACAGCAAGAAAAAAGATGGGTAAATTCCCCATCTTTTTTCTTGCTTACAGTATTTCTCCATTGCTTTGGATTACCTGTTTATACCATTCAAAGGATTTCTTCTTTCTTCTCTCTAATGTACCGTTTCCTTCATTGTCTTTGTCAACATAGATGAATCCATATCGTTTTTCATCTCTCCTGTCGTGAAAGAAACACAGTCAATGCAGCCCCAAGGGGTGTATCCCATCAATTCCACACCATCAAGTGACACTGCTTTTCCCATCTCCTCAATGTGCGCTTTCAGATATGCAATTCGATAATCATCCTGAATCGTGCCATCCTCTTCTATTTTATCAATTGCTCCAAATCCATTTTCCACGATAAACAATGGTTTCTGATAGCGTTCGTATAGTAAATTCAGTGCATATCGAAGCCCGATTGGATCAATCTGCCATCCCCAGTCCGACATTTTTACATATGGATTCGGAACACTTCCAGGGAAACCGTCAACTCCATTGCCTTCCGCAACATGATCTGCCTTCACCGCATTTGTCATATAATAGCTCAAACCGATATAATCCACAGTACCCTGACGTAAAATTTCCAAATCTCCCTCTTCCATCTTGATTCGGAGTCCTTTTCTCTCCCATTCTTTCAAAGCGTAAGACGGATATGCCCCGCGCACATGCACGTCTCCAAACAGGTATCGGTCATGCATTGCTTCCACAGAGTACATCATGTCTTTTGGATTGCAGGAATACGGATAAATTGGAACGCATGCAAGCATACATCCAATTTGAAAATTTGGATTGATCTCATGTCCTTTTTTCACTACCAACGCACTTGCCACCAGTTCATGATGCACCACCTGATACATGCACTCTTCCGGATTTTCCTCCTGCTCGAAAATCACACCGGAACAAGTATACCCAAACAGCGGATACTTATAATTTTTCTGGTTGTTAATCTCATTGAATGTCATCCAGTATTTTACCTTGTCCCGGTAACGTTTCATTACAGTCTCTGCATATTTGACAAAGAAATCAATTACTTTCCGGTTTTTCCAACCACCGTATGCTTTTACAAGATGATACGGCATCTCAAAATGAGACAGTGTCACGACCGGTTCAATATTATATTTGAGCAATTCATCGAACAAGTCATCGTAAAATCGAAGTCCTTCTTCATTGGCACACTCATCGTCCCCATTTGGGAAAATACGTGTCCATGCAATCGAAGTACGGAAACATTTGAATCCCATCTCTGCAAATAATTTGATATCTTCTTTATAATGTCCGTAAAAATCAACCGCTTCATGGTTCGGATAGTAATGCCCTTCCAACACTCCGTCTGTAATTTTACGATCCACTCCATGCGCTCCCGCTGTCAGCACATCTGCGATGCTGACTCCTTTTCCGCCTTTATTCCAGCCACCTTCTACCTGATGGGCAGCAACTGCGCCGCCCCAAAGAAAATCTTCTGATAATTTTTGCATTTGTCTCCTCCTAACATGTCACTTCCATCACAGACTCCAACGCTTTTACTGTTTTCTCGTCCTCTATCTTCATGTCTTTGACCTGATCCATATTCACAACAATAAAAATTACTGTAGTATCAAAACCTTCTTTTTCCAACAATTCTTTGTCAAATTCCACTAATAAATCACCTTTTTTCACTGATGCATCTGTCTTTGTGTGGACTTTGAACCCTTTTCCATCTAATTTTACAGTGTCAATCCCTATATGAATCAATGTTTCCAGACCATTTTCACCTGTTAACCCAACTGCATGATTTGTGTCAAATAAAGCGGATATTGTTCCATCAAACGGTGCATAAACTTTTCCATCATTTGGAATGATTCCAACACCCTTTCCCATCATTTCCGATGCAAATGCCTCATCGTTAACTTTTGAGACAGGAATTACTTTTCCACTCACCGGGCTTGCCACTTCCACTGTTCCTTCTGTCAGCTTTGTCTCTGGCTCATTCTCGTTTAACTCTGTAATCTCTTCTTTAAATCCAACAAGATATGTCAGCAGTGCCCCCAGTACAAATGACACTAAGATAGAAATCACCAATCCGATAAATTGTGTCATATGTCCTGCTTTAAAATATGCCGGCAGTGTTGCGATTCCCGGCATGTTATAGCTCCAGGATACCGCCTGAAATGCTCCGCCGATTCCTCCGCCGATCGCACCTGCGATACATCCACAGATCATCGGTTTTTTCAGTCTTAAATTGACACCGTAAATCGCAGGTTCTGTGATACCAAAAAAGTCCTGTGATCGCCGCTGAGAGGGAAACTCCTTTCATCTCTTTGTCTTTCGTTTTTAAGAATACTCCAAGTGCTGCGCCAGCCTGTGAAAATACTGCCGATGCCTGAAGTCCTGTGAAAGTATCATATCCTAGATTTGCATAATTTCCTACCGTAACCGGAGTGATTCCCCAATGCACACCAAAGATTACAAGCACTTCCCAAAGTCCTCCGACTACCACACCGGCAACAATCGGGCTCAAGCCATAAAGTGTATTGTAGATATCTCCGATTGCTCCGCCGATTGTATTTCCAACCGGACCGAACACCAACAGAGTAAGAGGAACCATAATCGCAATGGTAAACATTGGTGTAAACAAATTTCGCACCACAATCGGAAGTACTTTATCAAAAAATTTCTGAACATAAGATGCAATCCAGATTGCCAGAATAATCGGAATCACCGAAGATGTATAGCTGAGAAGCTGTACCGGTATACCCAAAAACTTAACTGGATCCCCTGCATTTACCATTGCAATATAATCCGGTGACACAAGTGCACATGCAATTACAACCGCAATAAATACATTCACATTAAATTTTTTCGAAGCCGTCACTGCAATCAATACAGGTAAAAACGTAAATGCCGTCCATGAAACAAAATTCAAAATCTGATACGTTCCACCTGTTGTGTCAATCCAATTCAGAGCTACTAATACACCAAGAATCCCCTGCAAGATACCACATGCCGCCAATGTATATAAAAATGGGGCAAAAATGCTGGAAATGACATCGATGATCCGGCTCACAACTCCTGCTTTCTTTCCTGTATCCTGAATCTCTCCGGATTCTACGTGCACCAATTTCATCACAAAAGCATATGCATCCGACACATGATTGCCAATGACAATCTGATATTGACCTCCTGCCTGTACAGTCGTAATGACACCCGGAATTTTTGCTACTTTTGCTCCGTCTACAACCGATTCGTCTTTTAAAATAAAACGAAGTCTTGTTGCACAGTGTGTGACGTTTACAATATTCTCGTCACCGCCAAGTTCTTTTACAATTTCTTTTGCCGTAATGGAATAATCAATTGCCATAGCCTTCTCTCTCCTTTTTTATTTTCTGCATTTAGTATAACAGACAGCCAAAAGGCTGTCTGCTCTTTCCCCTTGTTTGGGTACATGTATGCTGTTTTGAAATTTGTTACAAATCCGGCACATCTTGTGCCATCTTGATATACTAGTGTTCTGTCTCATTCACTTTCAGCATAATGACACAGAATGAATTTTCAGTCTGCAAGGCGGCGGAGTGAGGCGATGCGGTGGCATCGTCGATTGACGACAACGCAGTAGAGTGGAATTCAGGCAAGTCATTATGCGAAATATGAATGATACAGCACACTAGAGTCTTCTCGCAATCGTTTCCATCAGAAACAGTACCGGAACCTGTGATGTCACATTGTACCGCCCTTCCACAAATCTCTCTGTCACAAAATAAGACAGATTCATGTCCGAAATTTTAGACAATGTGGAAGAATCCTTGTTTGTGATACTTAAAATCTTACACTGATGACGTTTGAAACTTTCTGTCATCTCGATTGTCTGTCTGGTCTCACCCGACTCTGATAGCGCAATCACAACCGTGTCAATATACGTGTCTCTGGAAATTGGATAGTACGGATCATCAATATACTGACTGAATTTTCCCACATTTGAAAAATACCTGGCGCCATATCTGGCAAGTGTTCCTGATGAACCAACTCCGATGAGAATTACCTGCTGCGCTCCTCTGACCATATCAACCGCTCTGGAAATCTGCTCCTCAAATGCACTCGTATGAACACCCTGAAAATAATGCAGCAGCTCACTCAAATCATTCTGTGGCTGAATTTCCTTTCTGCTCTCCAAGTACAATTTAAATTTCACCCGAAATTCCGCATATCCATCACATCCTGCTTTCTTGCAGAATCGCATAATCGATGAAGTGCTGACGTGAACCGCGTCTGCTAATTCCCGAATTGTCATGTACTGTACCTGACTACTGTTTTTCATAATGTAATTGTAAATGACCAGCTCTAAGTCATTAAAAAGCTGAATGGTTTCATACGAGAACATTTTTATATTCCTTTCATCGTCAACTGAATTCGTTTTTTCTTCACATCCACACTCATCACTTTTACATCTACAATATCTCCGACACTTACCACTTCCAATGGATGCTTGATAAATTTTTTGTCTGTAATCTGCGAGATGTGTACAAGACCATCCTGATGCACTCCGATGTCCACAAATACTCCAAAGTCGATGACATTTCGGACGGTTCCTTTTAAAATCATGCCTTCTGTCAGATCTTTCATCTCCAGGACATCAGTTCTTAAAATCGGTTTGGCATCTCATCACGCGGGTCACGTCCCGGTTTTTCCAATTCTTTTACAATGTCGCGCAGCGTAATTTCTCCGATGCCGAGTTCTTCTGCAAGTTTTTTATAATCTTTAATTGATTTGGAAAGTCCCTGCAAATTTCCTCCTGTGATATCTTTTGTTGTAAACCCTTGTTTTTCTAGCAGTTTTTCTGCCGCCTCGTAACTTTCCGGATGCACACTTGTCGCGTCAAGCGGATTTTTTCCACCCTGAATTCTCATAAATCCGGCACACTGCTCAAACGCTTTTCGGCCCAATTTTGCCACCTTTAAAAGCTGCTTTCTGCTCGTAAAGCTTCCATTTTCTTCTCTGTATGTGACAATATTTTTTGCGATCGCATTGGAAATGCCGGAAATATAAGCTAAAAGCGGTGCAGATGCAGTATTTAGATCCACTCCGACTTTATTTACACAGTCTTCCACAACACCGGACAGCGCTTCGCTTAATTTTTTCTGATTCATATCATGCTGATACTGTCCGACACCGATAGATTTCGGATCAATCTTCACAAGTTCTGCAAGCGGATCCTGGAGACGTCTCGCAATTGACGCCGCACTTCTTTGTCCTACATCAAAGTTCGGGAATTCTTCTGTTGCAAGTTTGCTTGCGGAATATACGGAAGCCCCCGCCTCGTTTGTGATAATATATTGCACTTTCTCCGGAATCTCTTTGAATAATTCTACAATAATCTGCTCTGATTCTCTGGAGGCCGTTCCATTTCCAACTGAAAATAACGTAATTCCGTATTTTCGAATCAGTTTCTTCAGTGTCTCTTTTGCTGCCTGAATCTTCTGAGGAGTAGTCGGTGCAGTCGGGTAAATAACAGTCGTATCCAGCACTTTTCCGGTTGCATCTACTACTGCAAGCTTACATCCGGTACGAAATGCAGGATCCCACCCAAGCACAACCTGTCCAACAATCGGCGGCTGCATCAAAAGTTGTTCCAAGTTCTTTCCAAAAACCTCAATCGCGCCGTCCTCTGCTTTTTCTGTTAGATCACTTCGGATCTCACGCTCAATCGCCGGCGCTATCAAGCGCTTATAGCTGTCTTCAATTACTTCCTGTAAAATCGGTGTTGTATACACATTATCTGAAGAAATGACTTTCTTTTCCAGATATTGCAAAATTCGTTCTTCCGGAGCCTCCACCTTCACAGTCAATATCTTTTCCTTTTCTCCACGATTCAATGCAAGAATACGGTGTCCGGCAAGTTTTGTAATCGGCTCTTCGAATTCATAGTACATCTCGTACACGGATTCTGTCTGTGCATCCTTCGCTATTGAAGTAATTTTTCCTTGTTTCGCAGTCAGATCTCGGATATAGATGCGGTAATCCGCCTCATCGGAAATATATTCTGCAATGATATCTTTCGCTCCATTGATTGCTTCCTCCGCCGTCTTTACCTCTTTTTCTTCCGAAATATAAGATTTTGCTGCTTCTTCTATCGGGACTTTTGTCTTTTGCAGCGTGATCAGCGCTGCCAGAGGTTCAAGCCCTTTTTCTTTTGCGATTGTCGCCCTCGTTCTTCGTTTTGGTCTATATGGGCGGTATAAATCTTCCACAACCACCAGTGTCTCTGCTGCAAGAATCTGCAACTTCAATTCTTCTGTCAGTTTCCCCTGCTCTTCAATTGTTCGCAAGCACCTGCTCTTTTTTTCTCTTCCAAATTTTCGAAGATACATCAGTCTTTCGTATAATTTTTCGAAGCTGCTCATCATTTTAACGAACCAGTTGCCTCTTTACGGTATCTGGAAATAAACGGAATCGTATTTCCCTCATCGATTAACTTTACAGCCGCTTCCACCTGCCATTCTTTTCACGCCAAGCTCTTCTGTTATTTTTTTGATTTATATCCATTTCTAAAATCCTCTCTGTTCTACGCATGATACATTATTGTTCACACTCTCTATGCTGCTTTTGCGATCGACTGATATGTGAACTGTAACTATTATATCCAAAAATCCAGTCATTGACAAATCATTTTCCAATGTTATAATAGGGGATATAGAAACAGAAAACACGTTGATGAGACGAGTAAGATGTGAAAGGATACAGAGAGAGAGGTCGCAGGCTGGAAGCCTCTTATTGCGGAAACATCTGAAAACTACCTCGGAGTGGCTGCAAAACAGTCCGGTGATTCCGTTATAATCAGTTGAGTGGTTCTGGTATTTGCCAGTACAAATTTGGGTGGAACCGCGAGTAAAGAGAACTCGTCCCTTGTAATGAAATTCATTACAAGGGATTTTTTTCGTTTCATTTTACGTTTAGGGACAGGGCATTTGTCAATTAGGGACGTAGTAAAATTCAATTTTCCTACGTCCCCAAATTAAAAAAGGAGAGATGATTATTATGAAAATTACATTAAAAGATGGTTCCGTAAAGGAATATGCAGAGAGCAAATCAGTATATGAAATTGCACTTGATATCAGCGAGGGGCTTGCGAGAGCAGCTTGCGCCGGAGAGGTAAATGGAGAAGTTGTAGATTTAAGAACAGTTGTATCAGAAGACTGTGAACTGAACATTTTGACTGCAAACGACGAGAAAGGGCTTGCCGCACTTCGTCACACGGCATCTCATGTTCTTGCAGAGGCAGTAAAGAGATTATATCCGGAGGCAAAACTTGCAATCGGACCTTCCATCGATACTGGATACTATTATGATTTTGAACATGCACCATTTTCAAACGAAGATTTAGAGACAATTGAAAAAGAGATGAAAAAGATCATCAAAGAAGGTGCTAAAATTGAACGTTTCGAACTTCCTCGTGCTGAAGCGATCGCACTTATGGAAGAAAAAGGGGAACCTTATAAAGTGGAATTGATCAACGATCTTCCTGAAGATTCTGTGATTTCATTCTACAGACAAGGTGAATTTGTTGATCTTTGCGCCGGACCTCACTTGATGAGCACAAAAGGTGTCAAAGCATTCAAACTGATTTCTTCTTCCGGTGCTTACTGGAGAGGAAATGAAAACAATAAAATGCTGACTCGTATTTACGGAACTGCGTATTCGAAAAAAGATGAATTAAAAGCACATATGGAACATTTGGAAGACATCAAAAAGCGCGACCACAACAAACTTGGCCGTGAGATGGAACTGTTCACAACTGTTGATGTCATCGGACAGGGACTTCCTCTTTTGATGCCAAAAGGTGCTGCTATGGTCCAGACAATGCAAAGATGGATTGAAGATGAAGAAGAACGCCGCGGTTATATGAGAATCAAAGACCCGCTTATGGCAAAAAAAAGATTTTATGTCAATTTCCGATCACTGGGGACATTATAAAGAAGGAATGTTCGTTCTTGGAGATGAAGAAAAAGAAGGCGAAGAAGTATTCGCACTTCGTCCGATGACATGCCCTTTCCAGTATTATGTATATAAACAAAGCCAGAAGAGCTACCGAGATCTGCCATGCCGTTACGGTGAGACTTCTACTTTATTCAGAAATGAAGATTCCGGAGAAATGCACGGATTGACTCGTGTAAGACAGTTTACAATTTCTGAAGGACATCTTGTGATCCGCCCTGATCAGGTAGAAGATGAATTCAAAGGCTGTGTCGATCTTGCAAAATACTGTCTGACAACACTCGGTGTGGAAGAAGATGTAACATATCGTCTCTCTCTTGCAGATCCTGACAATATGGATAAATATCTTGGAACAAGAGAAATGTGGGATGAAGTAGAAGATGTTATGCGTAAAATGTTAGACCATCTTGAAATCAACTACACAGAAGAGACAGGTGAGGCTGCATTCTACGGACCAAAACTTGACATTCAGGCAAAAAATGTTTACGGCAAAGAAGATACTATGATTACAATTCAGTTGGATATGTTCCTTGCAGAACGTTTTGACATGACATTTGTAGACAAAGACGGCGAAAAGAAACGTCCATACATCATCCATCGTACTGCAATGGGATGCTACGAGAGAACACTTGCATGGCTGATTGAAAAATATGCCGGCTTATTCCCGACATGGCTTTGTCCAGAACAGGTTCGTGTACTTCCTATTTCAGAGAAATATCACGATTATGCAAACAAAGTTGCTAACGAATTACGTGGCAACGGCGTAAAATGCACAGTTGACGAACGTGCTGAAAAAATTGGTTACAAAATTCGTGAGACACGTCTCGATCGCGTTCCTTACATGCTTGTTGTCGGAGCAAAAGAGGAAGAAGAAGGCGTTGTATCTGTACGAAGCAGATATTTAGGCGATGAAGGCCAAAAACCTTTGGATACATTTATCAATGATATTTGTAAAGAAATCCGCACAAAAGAGATTCGTAAAATCGAAGTGCAGGAAGATCAGAAATAAATTAATTTTTATCAACAAGGAGCCGAGCAGAAACAGAGTATGCTCGGTTTTCTTGTTTTTTATAAGAAGTTATGGTATACTTCATACAAATCTGTCATTGAATGAAGGAGGGAAAACATGAAAGAACCTGTAGAATTGTCAAAACAACAGAGAAAATCAAAAGAGACAAAAGAGCGTATCTTCCAGGCTGCAAAACGTATTTTACAAAAAAGCGGCTACGAAGAACTTTCCATAAAAAATATTTGCGAGGAAGCGGGCGTTTCCAACGGAAGCTTTTATCATCACTTTAAAACAAAAGATGATCTGCTTTCCTATTATATTGAAGACCAGCCAAGCATCGATCCGGATCGTTTAGAACTGCCTAAAAATAAAGAGGATGCAAAAGAAACGATCATTCATGTCTACTTAAATTATGTGAAATATTGTAAGGAACTTGGCGTGGAATTTATGGCGGGATATTACACTCCGCACAATCAGGCGTTAAACCCTACGATTCGTACCGAGCGTCCATACCCAATCGTCACTGTTCAGCATTATTTAGAACGAGCTTTAGAAGCCAATGCGATTCAATTGAATTTGAAAATCGAGGAAATCACCACAGATATCCGTATGATTGTCATCGGAAATGTATTTGAATGGGCGATGAGAAATGGAGATGCTGATTTTGAAGGAAATATGAGACGTTCCCTGTCTCACTATTTGGATAGTATTTTTGTCGTATAAAAGAGCCTGCCCTAACAACTCAAACGCGTTAGGGCAGGCTTTTATTTTTTTACATATTTCTGGATTTTTCCGCGCACACTTCCATCGCTTCCATCAAAGCACTCCTGAATCCTGCTGCCTCCAGCACTTTCACTGCCTCAATCGTTGTCCCCGCAGGAGAGCATACCATATCTTTCAATTCTCCCGGATGTTTCCCTGTCTCAAGAACCATCTTCGCGCTTCCCATCACTGCTTTCGCCGCAAATTTATATGCCTGCTTTCTTGGCATTCCTTCTGCGACTGCTGCGTCTGCCATCGCCTCAATCATCATAAACACATATGCCGGAGAACTTCCGCTTACCGTTACGACTGCATCAATCAATCTCTCCGGAATAATTTCTACTTCTCCAAATCCGCGTAAAATATCGCATACATGCTCCATCTCGCTCTCTGTCACATATGTATTTTTGCAGACACCTGTCATTCCTTCCTGAACCATTGCCGGTGTGTTTGGCATTGTTCTCACGAGTTTCACCGGTTTACCGAATTTTTCTTCCAGCCACGCAAGCGTTTTTCCAGGTGCGATCGTCACTACAATCTGATTATCTTTCATAACATCTTTAATCTCACAGATAACCTCTTCATAAAACTGTGGTTTCACAGAAAGTACAATCACATCTGCTTTTTCTGCTGCTTCTTTGTTATCCTCTGTCATATAAATTCCAAACTCTTTGTTCACACGTACTCTGCTTGCCTCTGATTTTGCCGTCCCGATAATCTCCTCTGCCTTGCAGATTCCATTTCCAATAATCCCGGCTATCATGGCATTTGCCATATTGCCACATCCTATAAACCCTAATTTCATCTTGTCTCCTCCTATGTTCTACATCTCTTCTGTATACTTTTTAATTTCTGACGTATTCGTCAATTTTTTTATTCCATCTTTTCCAAGCACAATCAACGTCGGAGCTTGACGGACTCCATATTTTTCTACAAGATCCATCGATTCTTCTGCATCGATTTTTTCATATTCCACATGTGCCTGATCCAGCATAAATCCTGCTACCTTGCAATTCGGACAAGTCTTCGTTGTAAACAGCAACGTTTTTGTCTCTTCCACCGATACATTTTCTTCTGCAATAATCTCCTTTGCCGCCTCTGTTCTCACTTTCAGATGTGATTTCGTAATATCGTATACTTTTCTTTCTTTGAATTCCTGAAGCTTTCCGTCATTCCAGTTCTGCACCGGACGGTAATATCCCGTGATACGGCTGTACACTTCTGTCGTCTTTCCGCAAATCGGACAAGTATATTGTTCCCCTGTCAGATAACCGTGTTCCCTACAGATAGAATAGGTCGGTGATATGGTATAATACGGCAGTTTGTAATTTTCGGAAATCTTGCGCACAAGCGCCGCCGCTGATCTCCAGTTTGGAAGTTTCTCTCCTAAAAATGCATGAAAAACAGTTCCTGAAGTATACAATGTCTGCATCTCATCCTGTATATCAAGCGCCTCAAAAATATCTTCTGTGTATCCAACCGGGAGGTGGGAACTATTCGTATAATAAGGCGTTCCACAGTCTTCCGCCGCTGTGATGATATCCGGGAATTGATCTCTGTCATGTTTTGCAAGACGATACGTTGTGGATTCTGCCGGTGTCGCCTCCAAATTGTAGAGATCCCCGTATTCTTCCTGATAATCCGAAAGTCGTTCTCTCATGTGATTCAACACATTTTTGGCAAACTCCTGTGTTTTTTCATGTGTCATATCTGCCCGCAGCCACTTTGCATTCAGGCCTGCTTCATTCATTCCGATCAGACCGATCGTTGAAAAATGATTGTCAAACGTACCAAGATATTTTTTCGTATATGGATACAATCCTTCATTCAAAAGCTTTGTAATAATGGTACGTTTTATACTTAAAGAACGTGCCGCAATATCCATCAGATGATCCAGTCTTCTGTAAAATTCCGCTTCATCATTCGACAAATAGGCGATTCTTGGGAGATTGATCGTCACAACTCCGACTGACCCTGTACTCTCCCCGCTTCCGAAATACCCCCCTGATTTTTTCCGAAGTTCCCGAAGATCCAGACGCAAACGGCAGCACATACTTCTGACATCACTTGGCTCCATGTCACTGTTTACATAATTGGAAAAATAAGGTGTTCCGTATTTTGATGTCATTTCAAACAGTAATTGATTGTTCTCCGTGTCTGACCAGTCAAAATCTTTCGTGATAGAATAGGTAGGTATTGGATACTGGAATCCTCTTCCGTCAGCATCTCCCTCAATCATAATCTCAATAAATGCCTTATTCACCATATCCATTTCTTTTTTACAGTCTTTATATTTAAAATCCATCTCTTTTCCATCCAACAATCGCCGGAAGCTCTGCCAGATCATTTGGCACCGTCCAGTCCAGCGTGATGTTTGTAAACGGAGACTGTGTTCCCCATCTGCTCGGTGTATTTACACCATATATAAATGACTCAATACATTTTTTCACCTGCTTATAATTCAGCTGATCCGCTTTGACAAACGGTGCCAGATAGGTATCAAACGAAGAAAATGCCTGCGCTCCTGCCCACTCATTCTGCATGATCCCCAGGAAATTTACCATCTGATTGCAAAGCGTGGAAAGATGTTTCGCCGGAGCCGATGTGATCTTTCCTCCCACGCCTCCGAGACCTTCCTGAATCAGCTGTTTTAAAGACCAGCCTGCACAATACCCTGTCAGCATCGACAGATCATGGATGTGAATGTCTGCATTTCTATGTGCATTTCCTATTTCTTCGTCATAAATCTCTGAGAGCCAGTAATTTGCTGTAATGGCTCCTGAGTTGCTTAAGATCAATCCACCCACAGAATAGGTCACTGTCGAGTTCTCTTTTACACGCCAATCATTGATATTTACATAGTTATCCACAATTTCTTTGTAATCAAGCACAGTTGATTTCATATTCCGAATTTTTTCACGTGTTTGCGGTACAAAATATACCCTTTTGCTACATCTCCGTAACCCGATTGAATCAGCACAGACTCCACACTGTCCTGTATATCTTCTACTCGAATGAGATTCTCCTGAATCTTCGGCTCAAAATCTGCCGTCACTTTTAAGGCAAGCATGTCGATAATATCCGGATGGATCGCTTTTTCCTGTGCTTCAAATGCTTCGTGATCGCAGCTACAATTTTTTCAATGAAATCATGTATTTCCCGTCTCTTTTGTCACCTGATACATCTATCTCAACCTCCATCA
>ENA-OQBV01000667-OQBV01000667.1-human-gut-metagenome-genome-assembly--contig:-NODE-667-length-18953-cov-2.858387_pt1 | contig 18953 bp, 20 predicted proteins | sample MGYA00242750_ERZ504559 | MGnify/ENA primary metagenome ERZ504559 (study PRJEB26092, sample SAMD00036230) | human gut metagenome | host: Homo sapiens | study: EMG produced TPA metagenomics assembly of... | reverse complement strand
GGTTTGTTTTAATGCTAGCTGTGATAGGCGAAGACCTGTTTCCAGAGTGCTTTGGAAGGTATTGCTTTTTCCTTTTCCAATATCGGTGGTTACTACCATGCCTGTATGATTCAAGTGTAAAGCCTGTGCTTGTGCTTCACGTATGGCCGCCCAGTCTGAATCATCTTGTATTTCTTCTTTTTTCCCATGATTGGACAGTTGTACAAAGTAGAAAGGCATTTGTGGTTTCTGCCACTTATCGCGCCAGTCGGCTATCAATGACATGAATAAGTCTGCATATTCATCGCTGCTTCCCAAATTACTTTTTCCTTGATGCCATACAATACCTTGAAGAGGGAAAAAAGTAAGCGGATGTATCATCGCATTGAATAATCCTGTGGGATACTTAGGGTTACTTTCTGGTGAAATGGGTATAGGGGGGATTCCACTTAATGAGAGACCGGACAGGTATTTCCATTCTCCTGCCAATGAGATAAGATTCTTGCCTTGTATACTTAGTTTCATGTCTTCTGGACGGCCATATATTCCTCCTTTGCTTTTGTAATTGGTCACACGTATGGTCAGTACAGCCTTTCCGCGTTTTACCAGCTTATAGGGAATTTTGTAACAGCAGGACACATCGGCTTTTGTGTTTCGTCCTATTTCAGTCCCGTTATAATATACAATGCTTTCATCGGCAATGTTCCCCAAATTTATTGTGATATTTTTTCTAGTCCAGTTACGTGGAATATCTATCGTTTTTCTGAACCATACTACTCCATCGAAGTCTTTCATTCCCTTATCTTCCCAGTATCCCGGAAGTTCCATTGTTTTCCAGTTTTCATCCGAATAATCAGGTTCCGCCCATACTTGATGGTCATCGCACCATCCCATATCGTGTTCGTAAAGAGCTTGATACCACTTTTCTCTTTTACGGGCATATTCTGCTTCTATTTTTTTCAGGATTGAACTCCAAGGATTCAAGCATTTCTGTTTCTTTGTTGTAGCTTGGCAGGTCTTCTAACGCATCATAACTGGCCCATGCTTCTGCAGGAGTATCTTTCCAGGTACAACTTATTATACCCACGGGTACTTTCAGAGTCTTTTGTAACTGGCTGGCAAAAAAATATCCCACTGCAGGGAATCCGGTTATGTTTTTGGAGGTGCATTCTTTCCAACCTTCTTGTGTAGTGTGTAAATCTTTCTTGGGAACTAAGGAAATTTCTTTCTTTGTCTGAAACAGACGGATATAAGGTTGGGGGGCTATATCTATGGGAGTTTCTGTTTCACATTCTCCTGTATACAACCATATTTCACCAATTAAAATATTTTGCAGTATGTGTTTATCCCCGTCCGAAATGATGATTTCATAAGGACCTCCGGCAGATGGGGTAGGAATTTCTATTCTCCAATTTCCTTCTTTGTCAGGTGATGTCGTATAGGGATGCTTACTCCATCCTGTTGTTATTATCACTTCTTTTTTTGTGGATGAATGGCCATGGAAAATGACATTTGATTTTTGTTGTAATATCATATTGTCTGTGAATAATGCAGGCAGTGTTACTTTGGCTTCTGTCATACAAAACGCCATTAACATTCCTAATAAGATCATTTGTTTTTTCATGAGTGCTAAATTTGTTGTGTTATCAGGCTTATGGTATCTATTTATGCTGGATAAGTCCCCGGTCTTTGAATATGAGTTGTACCAGACGGAAAGCCAAATCTGTAAGCAATATTCCCAAGGCGGCACCAATGATGACATCAAACAGCCAGTGACGGTTATTCAGAATACGGGTAAACCCTGTTACTATAGCTGCTGCGTATGCTACTAATCCTATCCAATATCCTTTGAACCCATATTCCTTATACAATAAGGTAGCTGCCATAAATGCTGCTGCCGTATGTCCGGAAGGAAAAGAGAAATAATTTGTGGCATCCGGGCGAAGCACTCCGGTGGTGAGTTTTAATCCGTTTACTACCAGCTGTGTCAGTATGACTGACAGGACTATGAAAGTGAACAACCGTTTCCATCCGAAACGACCTCTTATTCCTCCCAATTTTAGTCCGAATAGAAGTATGAGTGGAAAAAGTTGCAGATAATTGTCATAAGTTTGATGGAAAGCCGGAACGTGTATATTACGCAAATTACGTATGTATAGATTTGCATTCTCGAAAAAATGGGAGAATGTTCCGCTTCCGTCTTGCAAATACACTGCAATAACAAGTAATACAGCTATGTAAAACGTGATGATTGCCATCGTTTTAATTTTTCCTATCATAAGTCAGTTTATTAAGTACTACGGATGAATGCCCCGAAAGTACTCATTTTCTCTTTTATCTATTAATGTGTTAATGATAAATTTTGTTCAAAATAAGTTTCTTTAGGACTCTTATGGTTTAGCCGGTTCTTCCTTCATTTCCCCTTTGCTATATCCGCTGGGACTTATTTTATAGTATTTTTTGAATACTTCGCGGAAATATTTTACATCATTAAACCCGGTCATATCTGATATCTCGGATATATTATACTGTCCTTCGGATAGTAATTGTGCTGCCCGTTTCAGCCGGATCAGGCGGATATAGTCTGCCGGAGCTTGGTCTGTCAATGCTTTCAGTTTATTGTAGAAACTGGAACGGCTCATGTTTTGTGAAGCACAGAGTGACTCCACATTGAAACTTGAATTGTCTAGATTTTCAGTTATTGTTTCTTTCACTGCTTCTAGGAACTGTTGGTCCAATGTGTTGCTATAATTTATGGAAATACTGTCATTATGTAACTCCATATCTGCATATTTGCGGCGAAGGAGTGCACGGTTAGTCAGTATGTTGGCTATAGATGCTTTTAGTATTCCTATATTAAAAGGTTTTATTAGGTATTTGTCCGCACCTGTTTCTAATCCTTCAACGATATTCTTTTCATCATTTAATGCTGTTAGCAGAATTACAGGGATATGAGACGTCAGTATATTATTTTTGATAGCAGAACACAATTCGTCTCCTCGCATTTCGGGCATCATAATGTCTGATAATACTAAATCAGGTTTAAATTCAGGGATAATTTTTAAGGCTTCTTTGCCATTGGTACACGTTTCCACTTGATAAGCTTCGGATAAAGTATGAAACAGATATTCGCGTAGATCGTCATTGTCTTCCACAACCAGGATACGCTGTGTATTTTGAACATGCTGCCGATACAGATCTTTATAAGTATGGGGAGAGACTGCACTAGGAGATACTGGTGCCACGTTTTCTTGTTGTACCGTTTCTGTCGGGACCTGTTGGTTTCGGAATTGTTTTTGGGGGAAGATAACCTTTACACGGGTACCTTTATTCTCTACGCTTTCTATGCTGATCTTTCCTTTATGAATACGTACTAGTTTCCATACTAACATCAGTCCGATTCCACTGCCTGTAATTTTTGCATTGATGGCATTGCTGCCCCTGAAATGTAACTTGAATAACTTTTTTTGTTCTTTGGCAGGAATCCCGATGCCCGTGTCTGTAATCTCCAGGCTCCAGTTGTCCTTGTCATGGCAGATGATAATGTGTACCTCACCGTGGGCGGGAGTATATTTGATAGCATTTGAAATCAAGTTTTTTGTGATCGAGTCCATTTTTTCTTTGTCGAACCATACATTTTGATATTCAAAGTTGCTTTTGTAGTCGAGTTTGATCTGTTTGGCTTCTGCATAACTATAAAAGGCATGGCATATTCCTTCCATATAGGTATTAAGTTCATGTTCCGATATACGGAGGGAGGAGGAGTATACATTAGCTTTGCTGAAGTTTATCAGATTAGTGGTGAGGCGTAGCAAGGTGTCCACGTTCTTCATCGCTGTAAGCATATTGGCCTGACTTTCTTCACTTAAATTTTCTTTTTGTTGAATTTCTTCCAAAGGTGCCTTTATTAGTGTCAGCGGAGTACGGATATCATGCGCTGTATTGATAAAGAACCGAGTTCTTTCATCCGAGGCCTTCTTTTCTCTGCGCATGGAATGCAGGCGGAAAATGACGTATGTTACTGAAGTGATAGTCAGGACATAAATACAAATAGCCCAAAAACTGAGCCACACGGGATGTGCTACAGTAATTTTCAATATCCGCTCCTGCAACACGTGTTTATTATCCTCTTTAGAAACGGAACGTACACGCAGTGTATAGGTACCGGGAGCAACATTAGTGAATCGGATAGTCCCTTCGTCACTTGGAGTAGTCCAACCGTCGTAGAATCCTTCCAACTGCCAGGTATATAGTATGTCCGACGGATAATCGTAATTGATAGAGGATACTCGGATAGAAAATGTATTTTGCATATATTTCAGATTCAATTTCTCTATTTGGTCGATATCTTTAGTCAGAGGAGAGTTTGGATCATTAGGATATACAGTTTGGTAGAAAATATGGAAGTCGCTGAATATCATATGTGAATCTCCTGTTTGGGGCATTTCTATGTTTTGGGGGAATTCCAGTGCACCATCTGTACTTCCGAATACAGTGTTCCCATTGGCACGTAGTACACCAGAGCCGGCATTGAAACAGGTGGACATCAACCCTTGTCCGCGAGTCCAGTTGCGGAACTGGCGGTTAGTAGGCGAGAAAATACTGATACCATTTTCGGTACTCATCAAGATATTCCCGTCTTTTGTGGGTAGAATAACATAAATGCTGTTTGATACTAACGGGCTGTTTTCTGTGTGGTAATGGGCGCTGATTGATTCCTTTACCGGATCATAAGTAAATAGTCCGGAGCCACTGGTGCCAATGTAGAGTAAACCATTGTTTTCTTGGTGTAACGTATAAATGTAGGTTGCTCCACCGGGCAGATGTATTTCATTGTATTTACCCGAATTCCGGTCCAGTAGAAAAAGATTGGTGGAGGTACCTATCCACATAGATGTACTATCCTTTTCTTCAATGGCAGTGACGGACCCTAGTCCGGGATAAAGACGTCCTTGGCGTGTCTTTAGATTAAAGCATTTCAGATTATAATATCCTCCGGACCATATGCACCCGTATCTGTCCTTTTTAATGTCGCGTATGTATTTGTCGGCACGTACATTCAGATGGAAAGATTGGGCAGGGGTGAGGTATTCTATGTTTCCGTTTTTCTTGGTAATCTGGAAAATGCCCGATGCATATCCTCGGCCCATATAATACCCGGAGAAACTTCGCATAAAGTGATAAAAATGCGGTTCTGATTTTTTAGTCCGTGATTGAAAGAGCTTAGAAAGAACGCCATTGCTTTTGCTTTGAATCGTATAAGCTGATGCCGTTGCTTGTTCCAAACCACAGATCCCGTCACTATCTTCTATAATGGAGTTTACTTGGTTGTTTTACTAGTGACTGCCGGTTGCCAATAGAGTGCTTTATCCAGTTGTAGTTGGTATATTGGTTATTGCGGACGGTAATTCCTGTAGGATAGCTAGACAGCCAGATTATCGCTGCTCGTTGTCTACATATACATCATTGATAATGTTCCGTCCATTTCGTTGTAACTACCATAATTTGCAATGATATAAGGTTTCGGTTTCATAGGTATCTATGTTTAATTTGTGCACTCCTGCTCCTTCAGTGGCTACTAATAATTCCTTTGTGTTCAAGGGACTGAGCCGTGTAATATTCACATCTGTTAGTTCTACTTCGGGACGTACAATTTTCTGGATATTTAAGTCATATATATAGACTCCCTTTTCAAAAGTGCCTATAAATAGTTTGTTGGCTGTACGGTGTAGATATAATTCGTGTACGTGCATATCCATCATTTCCAGTTTGCCGCAGGAGAGTTCTTTCAAATTCCCGTTTTCCAGTTTTACCAGATAGATTCTTTTGTCTGTACCTATAAAAAAATGTTCACTGTTTATCTGTTCTATGCAGGTGATATTTCCCAGCCGGTTAGAAATTCTTTGCTTTTGTCCGGATTCTATGTTAAAAAGGTGGATAGCCGATTTGCCGCACAACCATACGTTACTCTCCTGGTCTATATAACTATATCTCACGAAAGCATGGTAGTCCTTGTTCCAGTAATTGTACATACTGTATATCTGTACAAAACGATCGTGTCCTGAATCATAACGGAAAATTCTGCCTTGTTTTCCTGTGACCAGCAGTGTACCTGTTTTATCTAAATAAGTCCAGTTTATATTCAATAACGGGTCTAGCTCCCTGTCGCCTTCTTTTAATTTATAATGTTTTATTTCTTTTCCGTTATATCGGTCTATTCCCACATGGGTGAGGAACCACATGTATCCACGCGCGTCTTTTTGAATTTTGTATATTTTCTGATTACTTAGTCCTTCTTCTATACCAATATATTTATAAGTCTGCGATGAGACGGCTAATGACAATAGCAAAAAAATGAGACTTGCGATAGTAGCTTTCATAAAACTCTTTATTCTAAATCTTTTCCTTTTCAAAAAACAGTAACAAATTTAAGATAAAAAAATCATAGGACTAGTAATTTGATATGATCTAAATTTCGGTAAAATTATCCCTTTGTTCGCCTATAGCATCACTTGTTTAGATGTAGAAAATGCAAATGGAAGAATGTTTGTAACATTACTGTCAGATGATTATGTTTTCTTAACAAAACTTCGTGCAGCATTATGGTATAGCCTGCATTTCTTTCAATAGAAAAGACTTATAAACTAGAATAATTAACTAATAAAGAAAAGCACAATGAAAAAGTTTTTTTGGTTTTAATAAATTGCTTGCGTCTGTAGCGGTACTTGCTTCTGTGATGATCTTTCAATCCTGTTTGGATGATGATGATAATGATTATTACAGATACGCGTGGCCCAATGCATTGGTTACTGTGAAACCGGTGGCCGACAATTCATTTTTTATGCAGTTGGATGACAGTACGACACTGTTGCCTGTCAATATGAAAAATTCTCCTTATGGTGAGAAGGAAGTAAGGGCTCTTGTAAATTTCGATCCGGTGAATGAGTCAAGCGGAGAGTATGACAAGGCTGTACATATCAACTGGATAGACAGTATCTTGACAAAACCGATTGCCGGTGATTTAGGAGATAAGAATGATGAAGTGTATGGTACTGACCCTGTAGATATGATTAACGATTGGGTGACAATTGCCGAGGACGGTTATTTGACTTTGCGTTTCAGAACCATGTGGGGGGATCGCAGTCAAGCTCATTTTGTCAATTTGCTGATGAGTAAAGATGCTGAAAATCCTTATGAGGTAGAATTCCGCCATAATGCCTTTGGTGATGTATACGGTGAACCTGCCGACGGACTGGTGGCATTTAATTTGGATTCCTTGCCTGACACTGAAGGAAAAACAGTGAAGCTGAAATTAAAATGGAAATCATTTAACGGAGAGAAAACAGCGGAATTTGATTATTGTACCCGTAAGTCAACTCCTGCAAACAATGCAGCCATTACAGCCGGACGAAGTGTCTTGAGATTAAAATAAGGTTTTATAACTGAGGTGCAATTTCAATCCCTCCTGTTCTATGTGGTATAGAGCCGGAGGGATATTTATTTTGCTCTATTCGCTCATCCATATCCCTAGCATTACTCCGAGGATACCCAATACCACACTGCTAATGATGTATGTGAAAAAAGAGGGGTAGAGTCCTGATTTCAGTAATTGCAAACTTTCGTTGCTGAAAGTGGAGAAAGTGGTGAAGCCACCACAAAGTCCGATAGTGAGCATCAGTCTTATATCATTGTTGATATGAATGCGTGAGGTGAGGGTATAAAATACCCCGATAAGTATGCAACCCAAAATATTGACTGCGAAAGTACCCCACGGAAAATTCGTTGCTCCCTGGCGATAAATACTTATGGTAAGCAGGTAGCGAAGTACACTTCCTGTACCTCCTCCCAAGAAGATGAGTAATAGTGATTTCATAAATGCTACATTTTGATGCAAAAATAGCAATGATTATTCATTCAGAGCCAAACTTTTTTAGTAATTTTGCACCCTAAACGAAAAATACGCAAAAAGGAATGGGTGGTTTTTTTGGAACAGTCTCAAAGGCTGAATGCGTCACCGACTTATTTTACGGGACGGACTATAATTCACATTTAGGAACAAAAAGAGGTGGTTTGGCTACGTATGCTCAAGGAGAGGGCTTTATGCGCTCTATCCACAATTTGGAGAGCTCTTATTTCCGTACGAAGTTTGAATCTGAACTTCCAAAGTTCAAAGGGAGTTCGGGTATCGGCATTATCAGTGATACGGACCCGCAGCCTATCGTGATAAACTCGCATCTAGGCAAGTTCGCCATCGTCACAGTAGCTAAAATCAATAACATTACGGAATTGGAATGCGACTTGTTGGCGGCTAATATGCACTTTTCTGAAATGAGTCTTGGCAAGACGAACCAGACAGAACTGATAGCATTGCTTATTGTGCAAGGAAAAAATTTTGTAGATGGTATCGAGAATGTTTTTAATAAAATCAAAGGATCATGCTCCATGCTGATATTGACGGAAGATGGTATTATAGCAGCACGTGACAAATGGGGGCGTACTCCGATTGTAATAGGTAAAAAAGAGGGTGCGTATGCTGCGACAAGTGAATCAAGCAGTTTTGCCGAATCTGGATTATGAAATAGAGAAATATGTGAGGAGCCAGGGCGAAATTATTCGCTTGCGTGCCGATTGGAATGGTAACAAATGCGCAAGCCGAACGAAGGAATGCAGAATTTGTTCTTTTTTGTGGGTAATATTATGGATTTCCGGTTTCATGTTATGAAGGAAAAATGTAGAGGAAGTACGTTTTATGAGTGGTTATAAAATGGGGCAGAAGGACGATTCGGAAGTTGATTGTGCCTGCGGTATTCCTGATTCGGGGGTAGGTATGGCATTGGGGTATGCTGAAGGTAAAGGAATTCCTTATCATCGTGCTATTGCCAAGTACACACCTACCTGGCCTCGTAGTTTCACTCCTGCCAATCAGGAAATGCGTTCACTGGTAGCAAAAATGAAGCTGATACCTAATCGTGCAATGCTGGAAGGTAAGCGCGTGTTGTTTTGTGACGATTCTATAGTGCGTGGGACCCAGCTTCGTGATAATGTGAAAATTTTATTTGATTATGGTGCTAAAGAGGTTCATATGCGCATTGCTTGTCCGCCATTGATTTATGGATGTCCTTTCATTGGTTTCACTTCTTCAAAAAGTGATTTGGAACTGATTACCCGCCGGATGATTAAGGAGATTGAAGGCGATGAAAATAAGAATCTGGAAAAATATGCAACAACAGATTCGCCGGAATATAAGAAGATGGTACAAATGATTGCCGACCGCTTTGGTCTGAGTTCGTTGAAGTTCAATACTTTGGAAACTTTGGTAGAAGCGATAGGATTACCAAAATGTAAGGTATGTACCCATTGTTTTGATGGCTCCAGTTGCTTCTAATAACAAAATAATAAAATATTAATAAAAAAGAGCTGTGATTTGTTTGGCAATTCACGGCTCTTTTTCTATTTTTACAGGCAAGTATGAATATTAAAACAAAAAGAAAAATGACGGTAATAGAACGATTTTTAAAATATGTAAGCTTCGACACTCAGTCTGATGAGAATAGCGGAGTTACCCCTAGTACGCCGAAGCAGATGGTGTTTGCGCAATATTTAAAATCAGAATTGGAACAATTGGGCTTTCAGGAAATTTCTTTGGATGAGAATGGTTATCTGTTTGCTACATGGCCGGCCAATACGGATAAACCGGTTCCTGCCATCGGATTTATTGCACACATGGATACCAGTCCCGATATGACGGGTGCAGGAGTCACCCCACGCATTGTCTATGGTTATGATGGGACAGATATTGTATTGTGTGAAGAAGACAACGTTATACTTTCTCCCAAGCAATTTCCCGAATTGTTGGATCATAAAGGGGAGGATCTTATTGTAACTAACGGCAAGACATTGTTGGGAGCTGATGATAAGGCGGGCATTGCTGAAATTATCTCAGCTATGGTATATCTGAAAGAACATCCTGAATCAAGCATGGAAAAATTCGTGTGGGATTTAATCCTGATGAAGAAATAGGCTTGGGTGCACATAAATTTGATGTGGAGAGATTCGGATGCGAGTGGGCATATACGATGGATGGTGGTGAAGTAGGGGAGTTGGAGTTTGAAAACTTTAATGCCGCTTCTGCAAAAGTGATTATTAAAGGACGTAACGTACATCCGGGATACGCTAAGGATAAAATGATCAACTCTTTGCGTGTAGCTAATGAGTTTGTGGCTTTATTGCCTACGGACGAAGTGCCTGAGTGTACTGATGGTTATCAGGGATTCTATCATTTGATTGGCATGACGGGTGAAGTAGAGCAGACTACTATCTCTTATATAATCCGTGATCATGATCGTGCCAAGTTTGAGGCATGCAAGGAAAATATGAAAAAATGGGCGGAAATCATCAATAAGAAATATGGAGAAGGTACCGTTACCTTGGAACTGAAAGATCAGTATTACAATATGCGTGAGAAAATTGAGCCGGTGATGCATATCATTGATGTCGCTTTCAAGGCTATGGAAGAGGCGGGCGTGACACCTAAGGTGAAGGCTATCCGCGGCGGAACGGATGGCGCACAACTTTCATTCAAAGGATTGCCTTGTCCCAATATTTTTGCCGGTGGCTTGAATTTTCATGGCAGATATGAGTTCGTGCCAATCCAGTCTATTGAGAAAGCTATGAAAGTAGTGGTGAAAATTGCTGAGTTGGTGGCAAGATAAGTAATTTATTAACCTTAAAATAGTAAAGTAATAACATGAAAACAACTCCGTTTACCGAAACACACATTGCCTTGGGGGCGAAAATGCACGAATTTGCAGGTTATAATATGCCTATTGAATATTCGGGAATTATTGATGAACACCTTACAGTATGTAATGCCGTAGGTGTTTTTGACGTATCCCATATGGGTGAATTTTGGGTAAAAGGTCCTAATGCGTTGGAGTTTTTGCAGCAAGTGACTTCAAACAATGTAGCAACTTTGCCTGTCGGTAAAGCGCAATATACTTGTTTCCCTAATGAGGAGGGAGGTATTGTTGATGACCTGTTGGTATATCACTATGAATCCGAAAAATACTTGTTGGTGGTAAATGCAGCCAATATTGAGAAAGACTGGAACTGGTGTGTCAGTCATAACACAGTGAGTGCGGAATTGGAAAATGCATCCGACCATATGGCACAGCTTGCTATTCAGGGACCGAAGGCTATGGAAGTTTTGCAAAAACTGACTCCGGTCGACTTGTCCGAAATTCCTTATTATGCTTTTACCACAGGTGAGTTCGCCGGTCAGAAAGATGTGATTATTTCGAATACCGGTTATACCGGTGCAGGTGGTTTCGAGCTTTATTTTTATCCCGAAGCCGGTCAGGCTATCTGGAAAGCAATTTTTGAAGCAGGTGCTCCTGAAGGGATTAAACCTATCGGACTAGGGGCTCGTGATACATTACGTTTGGAAATGGGCTTTTGCCTGTATGGTAATGATTTGAGTGATACCACTTCTCCGTTGGAAGCAGGATTGGGCTGGATTACTAAGTTTGTTGAAGGAAAGAAATTCATTTCACGCGCTTTACTTGAAAAGCAGAAAGCCGAAGGATTGAAACGCAAGCTGATTGCTTTTGAAATGGTAGACCGTGGTATTCCCCGTCATGGTTATGAACTGGTAAATGCTGATGGAGAGAAAATAGGTGAAGTAACTAGTGGTACCATGTCTCCAATGCGTAAGATTGGTATTGGTATGGGATATGTTCAGACCGCTTACACAGCATTAGGTACTGAAATATTTATTGATGTGCGCGGACGCAAACTGAAAGCTGTAATAGTAAAGGCCCCGTTCAGAAAATAAATCGAAAGCCGGAAAAGAGAACGCTGATAACAAATATAACGCGAATATTCAGATTTTTTGATATTCGCGTTTTTCTTTATATGGCTGATATACATTTGTTGTTAGTTCCTTTCCATAAAAATAGCTTTTGATGCAAAATTAATAATAGGATGAAGAATATGATAAATAGATAATTCTTAATTTTGCAATCAAAAATTTATTAGCTATGTCTGAATTGGCTCCATTGATAAGTGATTTGGCTTTGATTCTGATCTGCGCCGGTGTCATGACGCTCGTCTTTAAACGGTTAAAGCAACCTCTTGTTCTCGGCTATATCGTAGCCGGCTTTTTGGCAAGTCCCCATGTTCCTCTTACTCCGTCGGTCATTGATGTGGCCAATATCCATACATGGTCGGAGATTGGTGTGATATTTTTGTTGTTCGCTCTGGGATTGGAATTTAGTTTCAAGAAATTGGTGAAAGTAGGAGGGACAGCGGTCATTGCGGCGTGTACCATTATATTTTGTATGATATTGGTTGGAATTTTTGTGGGGTGGTCTTTCGGGTGGCAACGCATGGACTGTCTGTATTTGGGAGGTATGTTGGCCATGTCCTCTACGACTATTATTTACAAAGCTTTTGATGATTTGGGGTTGAGGCAGCAACGGTTTGCCGGTTTGGTTCTTAGTATTTTGATATTGGAAGATATATTGGCTATTGTTTTGATGGTTATGTTGAGTACAATGGCAGTGAGTCAGAATTTCGAGGGTAGTGAAATGGTCTATAGCATTGCTAAATTATTATTCTTCCTTATATTATGGTTTGTGGTAGGTATTTATATCATTCCTACATTTTTGAAGCGTTCCCGCAAGTGGATGGCAAATGAAACATTGCTGATTGTTTCGCTGGCATTGTGTTTCGGTATGGTAGTTGTAGCGGCCAAGGTTGGATTTTCGGCTGCGTTTGGAGCTTTTATAATGGGGTCTATTTTGGCAGAAACGGTGGAGGCCGAAAATATAGAGAAGCTTGTGGCCCCTGTAAAAGATTTGTTTGGAGCCATTTTCTTTGTATCTGTGGGAATGATGGTAGACCCTGCCATGATTGTAGAATATATATGGCCCATTGTGATTATTACATTGGCCATTCTGCTTGGGCAGGTTATTTTTGGTACAGGTGGCGTGATTTTGTCGGGACAGCCGTTGAAAGTTGCCATGCAATGTGGTTTCAGTCTGACCCAGATTGGTGAATTTGCATTCATTATCGCTTCATTGGGGGTAAGTCTGAAAGTAACCAGTGATTTCTTGTATCCTATTGTGGTGGCTGTTTCGGTCATTACCACATTTCTGACCCCGTATATGATACGTTTGGCGATACCTGCTTATCATATAGTAGAGAAACGTCTGCCCGGCAAATGGAGAAAAATGCTTGAGCGTTATTCGTCGGGATCGCAAACGGTGAATCATGAAAACAATTGGAAGAAATTGTTGGTTGCCATAGCTAGGATTGTAGCTGTTTATTCCGTATTGTGTATAGCTATGATTACACTTTCATTCCATTTTATTATTCCATTGTTCCGGGCTAGTCTGCCTGTCTTTTGGGCAAATCTGGCAGGAGCTGTTTTTACTATCGTTTGCATCGCACCTTTCTTGCGTGCCATTTATTATGAAGAAAAACCACTCTGTAGAGTTTCAGGCGTTATGGCAGGATAATCGTTTCAACCGGGCACCCTTGATTTCTACCATTTTACTCCGTATAATGATAGCTGTCATGTTTGTGATGTTTGTGATAGAGAAACTTTTTCAGGCTTCCACGACTTTGCTGATCGGTATAGCTGTTGTTTTGGTAGGTATGATGATGTTCTCGCGATGGCTAAAGAAACAATCTATATTCATGGAGCGTACTTTTATTCAAAATTTGCGTTTCAGAGATGTGCATGCTGAATTTACAGGCCAGAAACGTCCTGAGTATGAAGGACATTTGTTGTCCCGCGACTTACATCTTTCGGATTTTGAGATACCTGCGGATTCCTTATGGGCGGGACATACATTAAGAGAATTGAATTTAGGGCATAAATACGGAGTGCATGTGGCATCTATCATTCGTGGAATGCATCGTATTAATATTCCTGGGGCGAATGTACGTCTGTTTCCCGGTGACACCATACAGGTAATCGGTACGGATGAGCAGTTGGGCGAGTTTGCCCGTCAAGCAGAAAGAGTATCAGCCGCCGCCGAAGAGGAAGATTTGGAAAGGCGTGAAATGAGTCTGAAACAGTTCATTATAGATCGTAACTCATTTTTCTTGGGTAAGAATATCAGAGAAAGTGGTATCCGGGATGAGTACAAATGTCTGGTAGTAGGCGTCGAAAAAGAAGATAGTACGCTGATGACCCCTGATATCAATGTACCTTTTACGGAAGGAGATGTGGTATGGGTGGTAGGCGAACGGGATGATGTGTACCGTTTGTTGGGTAAGAAAGAAAAAGAGGAAGAATAATTAATTTTAATAAATAAGAAAACCATGAAAAGTGATCCTAAAGATTGTCTGTATTGTCAGAACAATGAGACATTGCACAATTTAATGATTGAAATAGCGCCACTGAGTGTTTCACGTGTATTCCTTTTTAAGGAACAAACCTATCGCGGACGTTGCCTTGTTGCTTATAAAGATCATGTAAACGACTTGTTTGAACTGAGTGATGAAGAACGTAACGCATTTATGGCAGATGTTACCCGTGTGACCCGTGCCATGGACAAGGCTTTCCATCCTGAAAAAATAAATTACGGGGCGTATAGTGACAAACTTTCTCACTTGCATTTTCATTTGGTCCCCAAGTATGTGGATGGACCTGATTATGGAGGTGTATTTCAGATGAATCCGGGAAAAGTTTATCTGGCTGATGCGGAATATCAAGAAATGATTGAAGCTATAAAGAAAAATCTGTAGTAGCGATTAGTGGTTAGTGATTAGTGCCTGCGGTGTATGCATCCGCTATTAACCACTAATCACTAACTATTAACTAATCACTCTTTTTCTTCGAAATCAAATTCAAAGTCGAAGTCATCGTCACCGAAATATTCAGGAGTAATGAACTCTTCCATACTGCGACGGTCCTTTTTAGTGGGACGTCCTGTTCCGCGGGCGCGATCAACAAAACCGCTGATTTTGCTCATTTCCAGCAATTCATATTGTTCCGGAGTCGTTACATTCTCCAGTATTTCAGGAACCAATTTGGCACCTATACGTTTTTCTATTGCCTGTAAAACTTTAAATGAGTACGTGACAGGTGGTTTCTTTACCTGTATCACTTCTCCCGGTTTTATCATTCTCGATGGCTTCACCTGAGTGCCGTTGATAGAAACCCGTCCTTTCTTGCATGCTTCGGCAGCGATAGTGCGGGTCTTGAATATACGTGAGGCCCATAGCCATTTATCAATTCTTGCTTCAGCCATTACTTTTTATTGTATTGGTTCATTGTTATACTGATGCCTGCCAGGCAAAAACTCTTAATTATGTCGCAAGCCGTTGCTACACGTTCGTCCATGGTCTTCAAATCTTTATCAGTGAAGTGACCTAATACAAAATCTATTTGCCCGCCACGGGGAAAATCGTTGCCGATACCAAAGCGCAGACGGGCATAATCTTGTGTGCCCAGCGTAGCAGCTATATGTTTCAAACCATTGTGTCCGGCATCGCTGCCTTTTCCTTTCAGACGTAATGTACCGAAAGGAAGGGCGAGGTCGTCCACCACTACCAACACATTTTCCAACGGAATGTTTTCTTTTTGCATCCAGTAGCGCACTGCATTTCCACTCAAGTTCATGTAAGTAGACGGTTTCAGCAGGATAAGCTGGCGTCCTTTGAGCGAGAGGGTGGCAGTGGCTCCGTAACGTCCGTCAGTAAAAACAAGATTGGACGCCTTTGCAAGGGCGTCCAATACTGTGAATCCTATGTTGTGACGGGTATTTCGGTATTCTTCACCTATATTACCCAGTCCTGTAATCAAATATTTCATTGATAAGGATTAAAGGGTTACTGATTATTTACCGGCAGTTGCAGCAGCACTACGAGCGGCACGAGTTAATTTAACTGCGCAAACAACGGCTTCTTTAGCGTTAATCAATTCCAAACCTTCATAGCTTAATTCGCCCACTTTGATAGTCTTGCCCAGACCCAAAGAAGTTACATCAACAACCAGGCGTTCAGGAATTACATTGTATAAAGCTTTCACTTTCAGTTTACGCAACTGTAATGCCAATTTACCACCGGCACGTACACCTTCTGCCAAACCTTCCAACTGTACAGGAACTTCCATTACGATAGGTTTAGCTTCGTCAATTTGATAGAAGTCAACGTGTAGGTATAGTATCTTTTACCGGGTGGAACTGAATATCTTTCAGGATAGCGTTTACTTTTTTGCCATCGATAATCAGGTCTACAACGTAGATGTGCGGAGTATAAACCAAGTTACGAAGTCCTTCGTTAGTCACTGTGAAGTGAACTACTTCATTACCTCCGTAAAGTACACAAGGTACACCACCGTTCTTACGAATTTCTTTCAAAGCTCTTGCTTGTTCTGAAGAGCGTTCTGCAATTGTTCTTGCAGTTCCTTTTACTTCAATTGATTTCATTTCTAAAAAAATTGTGTTACTCTAAATTAAGTAAATTTTTTGCTTAATTCACCATCACACGATATGGTTTACCACACGATGTTGCAAAAAAGCGGTGCAAAAGTACAGCTTCTTTTTGAATTATCAAAAGGTTATAACTTAAAATTCAATGTCTATTTTGATTTCTCCGTCCAGGGGGCAAGCTTTTTCCTCTTGTGGTACTTCTTCTTTGTGTGTTTCGGGAGTTTCAGCCTCGTCGTCAGCGGTATGTCTTGTGTGGAAACCCTGTTGCTCCTGGATGAAGCCGATGGCCTGCTGGAGTCCGTTCATGAACTTTTCAAAATCTTCTTTGTATAGAAAGATTTTGTGCTTTTCGAAACTTACCTGCGAGTCGTCACCCTCGCCCATCACGATTTTCTTGCTTTCCGTAATGGCGAGAAACATTTCGTCTTTTCTGTTTTTCTTGACGTCTAAATAGTAGATGCGCTTACCTGCTTTGATGGATTGGGAGAATACAATCTCCTTGTCGTTCATGTCCGCTGCGTTTTTCTTCTTAAAGTCTTCCATATTATAATAGGTCTCAATTTTGATATTATCACCTTAAAAACTTGTATCTCGTAGCTTTTAGCTCTTTATCGGGCTCAAAAATTGACGATTTTTTTTAAACTGTCAAAAAGAAAAAAGACCGGATAATCAATATCTGCATTAAAAAAATGTGATTTATTTATGTAAAACTCATTAAAAAATGCCTACTTTTGCGCCTTGTTAAAAACACTAGTATTTACTTTAGAATTATGATCAACAGAGTTCTTATTCGTCTTAAGATTATACAGATTGTATATGCTTATTATCAGAATGGCAGTAAAAATTTAGACTCAGCGGAGAAAGAATTATTCTTTAGCCTTTCAAAGGCATACGACCTCTACAACTACCTGCTGATGCTGATGATAGCTTTGACGAACTACGCACAAAAACGTATTGATGCGGCAAAAGCTAAGCTGGCTCCCACTGCCGAGGAGCTGTATCCCAACATGAAATTTGTGGAAAACAAGTTTATAGCCCAGTTGGAAGTGAACAAACAATTGACGGAATTCATCGCCAACCAAAAGCGCACGTGGGCCAATGATGAAGACTTCGTCAAGGGATTGTATGAGAAAATTGTGGAATCAGATATATATAAGGAATATATGGCTTCTTCGGACGATTCTTACGAATATGATCGTGAATTGTGGAGAAAACTGTATAAGACTTTTGTTTTCAACAACGAAGCCTTGGACAGTGTGCTCGAAGACCAGAGCCTTTACTGGAACGACGACAAGGAGATTGTGGATACTTTCGTGCTGAAAACCATCAAGCGCTTCGAAGAGAAGAATGGTGCCAACCAGGAGCTTTTACCAGAGTTTAAGGATGAGGAAGACCAGGAATTTGCACGCCGTTTGTTCCGCCGTGCCATCTTGAACTGTGACTATTACCGTCATCTCATCAGTGAGAATACGCGTAATTGGGACTTGGACCGTGTAGCCTTTATGGATGTTGTAATCATGCAGTGTGCATTGGCCGAAATATTGAGTTTCCCGAACATTCCGGTGAGTGTTTCGTTAAACGAATATGTCGATATTGCCAAAGTTTACAGCACGGTCAAAAGCGGCAGCTTCGTGAACGGTACATTGGACGGAATAGTTAATCAATTAAAAAAAGAAGGTAAGTTAACGAAAAACTAATACCTTTGTTTAATAATAGAAACCAAAACTGAGTATTTATGAACTTAATGACTGTATTCTTCCTGCAGGCTCCCGCTGCAGGCCCTGCCGGTGGTGGTAGCATGATGTGGATTATGCTGATAGCCATGTTCGTTATTATGTATTTCTTTATGATTCGTCCTCAAAACAAGAAGCAAAAGGAAATAGCAAACTTCCGTAAATCGCTTCAAGTGAATCAGAAAGTAATCACAGCTGGTGGTATCCATGGTGTTATCAAGGAAATCAACGACAATGATGTGGTGCTTGAAATCGCTTCTAACGTTAAGATTCGTATAGACAAGAATTCTATTTTTGCTGCAGCTGCTGATGCGAACAGCAGTCAGGCATCTAAATAATAGAAATGTGAGCCTATGTTTGAACGTAGGAACATACAACGTACATATCTGAAGATATCAAGAGAAGTGAAGGACTTTCTGCTTAGCGATAAAAGCAGAGAGTTCTCATTTTTTTGTTTTTCTTCTTTGTGGCCGGTGGCTTCTGGCTCTTGCAGACCTTGAACAACGACTATGAGGCGGACTTCTCTATACCGGTGCGGCTGAAGGGAGTACCCAATAATGTGGTGATTACTTCTGAACCTGTTTCAGAACTCCGCATCAAGGTAAAGGATAAGGGAACGGTACTGCTCAACTATATGTTGGGAAAGAGCTTCTATCCTGTTATTCTCGATTATGCCGATTATACGGGTGTGGATAATCAAGTAAGGATATATCCCCCGCAGTTTGAAAAGAAAGTGCTGAACCAGCTGAATGCTTCTACCCGCCTGCTTTCCATGAAGCCGGATACATTGGAGTAC
>ENA-OQBV01000665-OQBV01000665.1-human-gut-metagenome-genome-assembly--contig:-NODE-665-length-18996-cov-4.401770_pt1 | contig 18996 bp, 17 predicted proteins | sample MGYA00242750_ERZ504559 | MGnify/ENA primary metagenome ERZ504559 (study PRJEB26092, sample SAMD00036230) | human gut metagenome | host: Homo sapiens | study: EMG produced TPA metagenomics assembly of... | reverse complement strand
CATATACAGATAATAAATAATGCAACTGACATAAAACCGATAAATATTGTTTTTTGCTGTTTCTTTATTATGTTTTTCATCTTCATAATTGTTTCTTTGTTTGTATGTGATTATTTTGCTGTTTTTTTCTGCTTCTTTGGCAGTTGTGGAATCAAAATTTATCAATCAGATGCGTTGCCCAGTCACCTCCGCAAGTTCCGCAGCCTGTCAAACCATTATGCGACAGAGACCCACACCACATGATCTCTGCTCTTGCTTCATAATTCTCAGGATCCTTCTTTAAGATCTTTGCATATTTCATGACATTTTTCATAACGTCCTGAGCGATCTTGTCTGTGATCTCCATTGTATCTTCTAATACAAAATAACGTTCCATTGTATGCATCATGATATCTGCACATCCGCACTGTGTCTGATAGTCTGGCAAGGTATATGTGATCTCCGGATTCATGATCGCAAATTTAGGTCTGGCAAGATCTGTATCCAGTGCTTTCTTATACCATCCTTCTTCATTGGTGATAACGCAAGAATTACTCATTTCACTTCCTGCTGCTGCGATCGTTAAGACGCTTCCTAGTGGATAACATGCTTTTGGTCTTGCCTTTCCTGTAAACAGATCCCATACATCAACCTCTGGATTTCCAAGTCCATACGCAATCGCTTTACAGGAATCGATAACACTTCCTCCTCCAACTGCAAGAATGAAATCTACTCCTTCTTTCTTGCATAATTCGATTCCTTCATATACTTTTGAAAGATGTGGATTTGGAACTACACCTCCAAGTGTTACATAATCAATGTCAAAATCCTTTAATGCTTCGCAGACTCTGTCCAACAGTCCAGACTTTTTAGCACTTTGTCCACCATAATGTACCAGAACTTTCTTACACCCTTCTTCCTTTACCAACGGACCAACTTTCAATTCCGCATCTTTGCCAAATACAACCTTGGTCGGTGTAAAATATTGAAAATTTAACATAACATACCTCCTAAAAAAACAGTACACTATAATATCTCTATTACAATGTACTGTTTTATCTTTATAAATCACATGCTAAGAATTATAAACTTTTTGCAAATGCCTGCATGATCAGCGATGCAACTTTGGCTCCAGGATCTTCCAGACTTCTGGATGCTTCTCCTCTTGTTGCAGCACGTCCATGAACTGCTAACATTGTTGTAGTAGCTTTGAATCCTTCTTCTGCTGCATCAGCGGCTTTCCCTGCCATATCTGCTAAAGATTCCCCTGCTGCTAAAGAAGCCTGTAAGCTTTCTACTGCTGGATGAAGTCCATCAAGGAATGTCTTATCTCCAACCTTCGCTTCACCTAATTTCGCAACTCCCGCTTCGTAAGAAGCAAAGATCTGTACTACATCAGCATCTTCTAATGTTTCTTTTCCTTTCAGATCTTTTCCAGCCTGTTTTAAACCAGTTGCCATCAAAGATCCCATTGTTGAAGGAACTTTATTCGCCATTGCTTTTCCTGCTGCAAATAACAGTTTTCCTGCATCAGCGATTGCTCCGTCAGATACTGCATCGTATGCTGCTTTGAATCCATCGGACATTGTAAGACCTAAGTCTCCATCACCAACGATTCCGTCCATCTCGATCAGCTTATCTTTATTCTCAGCCATAATGTCGCTGATCTCTTTTAATAATTTGATTAAGTAAGATGTTTCCATACTAAAATGCCTCCTAAACCTGTTTGAAGAATGGTGTATCAACTGGATGGTCAATATATTCTTTTAATTCATCATCAAGTTTTAATAATGAGATTGAGAATCCAGCCATTTCAATCGCTGTTGCATATTCTCCCACATAGTATTTGTATACGCTGATTCCTTTTTCTTCAAGAACTTGATTGATACGACGTGTTACAATATACTGTTCATCTAATGGAGTTGCTCCAAGACCATTTACAAGTACTGCAACTTCGTCACCATTTTCATATGGAAGGTCCGCAACAATCTTCTCTAACATTTCGTCAACAATCTGATCCGCTGGCTCTAATTTACCGCGGCGGATTCCTGGTTCTCCATGAATTCCCATTCCGATTTCCATTTCGTCATCTTCAATTTCGAAACTTGGCTTACCGACTCTTGGCACTGTACATGGTGATAAAGCTACCCCCATTGTACGCACGTTGTTATTTGCTTTATCTGCAACACGTTTTACTTCTTCTAGAGAAAGCATCTTATCTGCTGCAGCTCCTGCACATTTGTATACGAAGAAGATTCCTGCAACACCACGACGTGTGCTCTTTTCTCCTGGTGCAGATGGTCCTGCTGAAGCAACATCGTCTGCTCCTAATACTTCTGCTGTTTCGATATCATCTTCCATCTCAACTTCATCAGCTGCTGGACGGAATGTGAAGATATCTCCATTGTAATTACCGTAGATATATAATACTCCGGCACCCTGATCTGCATCTCTTGTTAATGCGATCGCCTGGTCTACACTTGGAGACTGGAATACATCACCAACTGCACATCCATCAATCATACCTTTTCCTACATATCCTAAGAATAATGGAAGATGTCCTGATCCACCACCTGTGACAATACCTACTTTACCTTCTTTTTTATGTTTAGAAACAAGAACCTGTAAGTCTCCATCTACACATGCAAGATCGTCTTTATGTGCGATATAGATTCCTTCTAACATTTCTTTGATATAATTATCTGGCTGGTTGATAATTTTCTTCATTGCATATTCTCCTTCTTCTATGTAAGCGATTATTTGTTAGGGAATTTGATCTGAGATGGATACTCCCATTTCTGTAATTCTTCTGGTGGGAAGAAGTATGGTTCTTCGCCCTGTCCTGCACAAAGTGCATTGTAGTATAACTGAGCTAATTCTTCGATATAAGCAGCTCTTAAGTATGCATCATAGATGTCACCCTGAGATACAGCCACTGCTCCATGTCCTTGTAATAAGAATACGTCTGCTTCCTGAACTGGTTCAATAACGCTATCAGACAGATCTGTTGTTCCTGGACGTCCGTAAGGAGCTACTGGGATTCTGGATTTTGTTACACCTAAGTTAGCGATTTCATATACAACCGCTGGAATTGGTTTGTTTAATACAGCGAATGTTGTTGCATACATAGAATGTGTATGGCAGATTGCATTCACATCTGGTCTTGTTTTGTAAATCTGAAGATGCATTAAAGATTCACTTGTTGGACGAAGTCCTGATTCATTTTCAATAACATTTGCATCAAGATCAAGAACAACCATATCTCTTGCTGTTAATAAATCTCTATCTACCTGTGTTGGTGTGATCACTACATATCCTGTTTCTGGATCTCTTGCACTTAAGTTTCCAGATAAATGTTTACATAATCCTTCTTTTTGAGCACGTTTTGCCATAGCTACAACGTCTTTTTTTAATGATTCTAACATTTCTTCTTCTCCTTTTTTCGTTTTTGAATAAGTTTAATAATATCTTCTGGCTTTTTCGCTTTCCTTAAAAGCTGCAAGCTTTTTTTATCTTCAATAATGTGATTTAACTGTTCTAACACTTCCAGATGTTTCGTTGGATCAGGAGTTCCGATCATAATGACGACATCCGCTTCCATATATCCGTAAACATCCGTTCTCTCTGGCATCGTAAGCAATGATAAGCATACTCTTTTCGCTCCATCATCAACCCCTGCATGCGCAATGATCACTCCGTCTGCGATCATGATAAATGGTTTATCTACTTTTATATTGTCAATTGCCTTCTGAACATATCTCTCTGTGATATCCCCTCGATCCAACAACGGCTTGGCCACCGTTTGGATCGCATCTTCCCAAGGAAGTACATGATCTAATACCTGTACCGTTTCCTCTACTAAAACATCTTTCAGCCCAATCTGAAACTTCGTTCTTACATTGTCGGATTTTTCCTCTTCTGTCTCTGGATTGAGTGCTACTGCGAATTCCCTTTTCAGAGCTTCTTCATCCTTAATATCTGCATATTTTCGAACGACATTTAATAATGTAGAAACATCTAGCTTACGAGGAACGATCCCAACTAATTCTCCCATGACTTTGTCCCTGAATTTCATCTTAGATATCTCATCAAGGAATGGCTTTACAACAAATTGTGTCTTTGCTGTCTCTAGTCTTACCATCGTAAATACAATGTCAAACTTTGTTTCATCATAGGTTGCAAAATCTCTCATAGAAAGGCATGCAATAAAATCAATCTCTGGAAACAGTTCTTTCAATGTAAAATATAAAAAATTTGAAACCGATATTCCATTGGCACATACAACCACTGCTCGTTTCTTTGCTTCCGGTGCAAGTTCAAGAATTCCTTCTCTTCGAAGCCATGCTCCAAACAATGCTGTAATATATACGAGCTCTTCGTCTGGCACCTCGACTCCAACTAATTTCTCAACCGGTCCGATCGACTTACGGACAACTGCATGAAGTGATGCATATTGTGGGAGGACCATATCTAAAATACTCTGTTCAATATGATAATGATACTTCATACGGTAAAATGCTGGTTTGATATGCTGAAACAATGCTTCAAGCAATGTCTCTCTTTCATTGATCGTTACACAGATCAGATTCTCAAAATTAACGATCACTTCTTCTGAAGCTTTCATTAATTCTTCTTCCTGTGAAGAATCTTTTCCTTGTAATGTATGAAAATTTGAAATCTGTATCTGAGCTGTTAAAAACAGTTTCTCAGTCTGCCAGGTGATCCCATATTCTTTTGCAAATTCAAGCATAACTGAATATTCTTTGGTGCCGGCAATATGTTGAAATGTCTCTGGAAGTTCTCGAAGAATTCTTCCCTTCTGTGTTCTGATAATAGTGAGACACATGATCAGTGGAAGTTCTTTAAGTCTCTCATCTGTAAAACGAACTTGCAGGCGTTCTTCAATCATTGAGATCTGTTTCTCTACCTGCTCCATCATCTCTTCACTGATCTGACAGATGTCCATGATCGTATCTTTTCCTTTTGGAATCTTCAAAATCCCACGAATCGATGTGATCATCATTTCCCGCTTTGCATATTCACTGCCGACTAAGTGATATCCTTCCTGTCGGCTGTATGATACTTCCAGATGATAATCTTCTAATCTTTGTTCCAGTTTCTTAAGATCTGTAAGAAATGTATTCTTGCTGATTTCTAATTTTGATGTGAAATGATAGATTGATAATTCCTCACGTATGCAAAGAAGCATCAAAAAAATTAAAAGTCCGCGTTCCTTGTCCGTATAAATATACGTTGTTCCATCCCCTGCGATCTCTTCTGTCTGATATTGTTCAATAACAGCCACTGGTATAATGAATTTTCCAGTTCTAAGCCTCTCAATCTTTGGCGTTCCATTGTCTTGCAGATAATCATTGATCTTCTCGATCGTGTAACTTAACTGCTTCCTGGATAGCTGTAAAGACATTTCCACTTCCTTCCCCGTAATCGAGGGATTATTCACTATCATTTTAAGAACCGTATAAGCTCTTTCATCTAAATACAATGGGTACACCTCTTTCATCAAGTTTTTACTTTCATAAGTTTATACTTCAATTCCAGGAGATTTTGCCTCATGATCAAGTAATTCTTTCAATTCATCATCTAATTTAAGGACAGTTAATGCTGCTCCATTCATATCAAGAGATGTTACATAATCTCCAATAAACACTTTATATACAGACAATCCCTGTTCTTCTAAATATGCTTCTACTTCATCGTACAGAACGTATAATTCCATAACTGGAGTAGCTCCTAATCCAGACATTAAGACTGCAACTTCAGAACCTTCTTCTGGTTCCATATCATCAATGACTGCCTTAGCCATCTGTCTTGCAATGTCTTTTGCTGGTTTTAAATCCTGGACATTAATACCTGGTTCTCCATGATGTCCGATTCCAAATTCCATCTTTCCATCTTCGATCTCAAAGTTTGAATGTCCTACTGCTGGAATCGCACATGGACTCAGTCCCACACAAATACTTCTTGTATTGTCAACGGTTTTTTGTGCTACATCAATAACTTCATCAAGTGTTCCACCTAAAGCAGCTTTCGCTCCTCCGATCTTCCACATGAACACTCCGCCTGCAATACCATGACGTTTTTCTTTTGTCTCTTTTGGAGAAGATGCAACGTCATCTGTTGCTACGACATATTTTACAGTGACACCCTGTTTCTTTGCTTTGCGGATCGCCATCTTTACATTCATGTTATCTCCGGCATAGTTACCAAACAAACAGGCAACTCCTTTACCAGAATCTACTGACATAAAAGCGTCATAGAATGCTTGAGCAGAAGGTGAGGAAAAAATCTCACCTACTGCTACTGCATCCATCATATTCTTTCCGACATAGCCAAGAAACGCAGGTTCATGTCCTGATCCACCACCTGTTACAAGACCAACTTTGCCTTCTACAGGAGCGTTTACATACTGGACAACGCGATTATTTGCTTCTGAACGTTTGATCAGATCTTTATGGGCTTTTACATACCCTTTTACCATATCTTCTACAATATAATCTGGATCATTTACAAATCTCTGCATAACTGAAACCTCATTTCTTTTTGCTGTCTGATTTTTATGTATAATTGAGAATCAATCCTAGTTAATCTCTCTTCCTTCTGCTTCTTCTTTTCCAAGGTATTTGTAAAGTGCAACAAAGCATACAACAAAGATCACACATAATACTAATGGTAAGAAGTTTCCATCAATGATCTTAAATACATGGGAGAATGCATATGTCTGGATAGGTCCATCGATAGATGAGCAAGAAATTAATTCTCCAGTTTTTAATGCAACTGCTCCTGTTGAACGTGCAAGATCAGAGATGAATGGTGCCATGATCGTACCAACCCAAAGGTAAGCTGGTGCAAATAATGTAACTAAGATCAACATACGGATGATGTTACCACCTGTTACAAGGAAAGCTGCTACAGCGATAGCGTTGTTTACGATACCAGCGAATGGAAGGATTTCATTTCCTGGTAAGAACATTGAGAATAATAATGTTACAGGGATAGCCCAGAATACTGCTAACCAGATTTCGTTTGCACCACCCATGAATGGCCAGTCAAGACCTACAACTAATGTTCTGTCTTCGAATTTCTTGTTCATGAAAGCACTGATTGCTGATGAAATTGGCTCTAATGCCATCATGAAATATTTAGAGATTACAGGGAACAGTGTTAATGCACATGAAGCCTGAATACCTAATGTTAAAATTGCTGCTACTTTATATTTTGCAAGAATACCAAAAATAATACCAAGGATGAATCCTAATACGTGAGACTCAGCAAAGATACCAATCTTATCTTTTAATGCTGCTGCATCGAAACGTTTGTTTAATGCAGGGATCTTCTTTAAGACACAGTCAATTGGGAACATGAAGATAGAAGTAAATCCCATCTTATGTGTACATGTTACTCCTGGAATTCCAGAAAGTTTTTCAATACGATACTGATACATATCTGCCATCTTTAACTCGAAGATGATCTGGATACCAGCTACGATAAATGCTAATGCGATAGAAGCTGCTGTTCCAAAGTATGGTTTAGATACGGCTGCTACTGCTACACCAGTAAAGATTTTTCCCCAAACATTCCATAAGTCAGCGTTGAATGTTTTTGTCTTGTTGATGATCAGCATAACAATGTTTAATCCGATCATCAGTGGGAACATTAAGAATGCATATGGCCAAGACCATGCGATTGCTGATAATGTTGTCCAACCACCGTCAACGATTGGTAAGTTGATTCCTGTATGTGTTAACATTGCCTTTGCAGCAGGTCCGATAGCATCAGACATAAATCCGATCAGCATTGACATACCAGTGAAGGCTACACCTAATGTGATACCAGCTGAAATAGCATCTTTAATTTTCATTCCTACGATCAATCCTGCGATGATAATGATGATAGGTACGAAGATTGCAGCACCTAATCCCAGGATCCATTTAATAACAATTCCTAAAACACTCATATAATTCTCCTTTTCTCTCTTTCAAAAATCAGTTAAAACTACTTCGCTTCTTATGCGTTAACAGCATCAACTAGTTTTTTGAATTCAGCATCCTGTCCAACACCTGTTAAAAATGCGATACCATTGATAACTGGGATAGGATATTCTTTTGTTACTTTTGTGATTGCGATGTAAGCACAGCTTCCAGCAATGTAACGGTCTACAGATTTGATATCTACTGCTAATACTTCAGCAGGGATATTGTTTTCTTTTAAGAGACGATTTACCTTACTTGCTACTGTCTGAGATGTTGCTACTCCACTTCCACATGCTACTACGATCTGTTTCATTTTAAGACCTTCCTTTCTAAAAACCTTTATTAGTTTTGTTTATTGGTTATTTTAAAGACCTTCCATGGAAAGTACTGCTTCCATGTACTCATCTTCAGTTTTAGCGTTTACTAATCTGTCCATAACTTCTGGCTTCTGGAAGTTTGTTACCAGTACCTGAAGTAATTCAACATGTTCGTTTCCTGCGTTTGGATCATCATGTCCACCGAGGAATCCTAACATAAAGATGAATTTTACATCATGCTGAACATCATTGTTTGCCATCTCACACCATTTGATCGTATCTTTTAATCTTGTACATGCGATAAATGGTTTGATGATATTCTCTGGGTCTGAATGAGGGATAGCTACCGGATACGGTTCAACCGGAAGAGCTGTTGGATAATTTGCTTCTCTCGTTTTAATTGCATCTCTGAATGTATCTTTTACATATCCAAGCTCTAAAAGCTTATCTGTCATCTTGTCAAAAAATTCATCCTGATCTTTGACTTCCCAGTCAAGCTGGATCAGTTCTTTGTAAATTGTGTCACGATTTGCCACGACTTATCACTCTCCTTTTATTATTCTTACGGTCAGGTTACTTGTTGCATTTTGCAAGCTTCGTTCCTTACCTGTTGATTACATTATATCTGGGTACTTTTATCAATACAATTCTCTTTGGGTTCAAAAAATGGAGCAACTATTGCTCATTCCTGTGATGTGCAACATTTTTGCTCAACGTTGCACAAATATAAAAATTTTATAAACTAATCGTAAATTTGGCATAAAATCAAGGTTTTTTGATGATATTTTTTGGTTATTTTTACAATCGTTCAACAACCTTTTTATGATTTTAATAATGAGTTTTGGTACTTTTGCCACTTTGATCATTATTTGCAAAAAAAGAAAGGACTATATCTCCTAGCGTTTTTAATACGCCAAGGAGTATAGTCCTTTTTCACTTTTAATTTCTTGTTGCTCGATTAATTATGCTTCTTTTGTCTGAGCATATTCGTTTAATCTTCCAAGCAGTTCATCTAAGTCCATTCCATGAACATAAGCTGCCTGTTCAATGCTTTCTCCCTGAGATGATGGGCATCCAACGCATCCCATTCCAGATGCCATAAGGATTGCTGCATAGTTTGGATCTAATGCGATCAGATCTGCAATGATCATATCTTTTGAAATTGCCATTTCGTTTGTTCCTCCATAAAATTTAATAATATTTTCAGAAAATATGTTTTACGATACATGTTTTCTAAAATAGTTTAAACTAACATTCATAGTATAATACATTCTGTTCAAAGTGTCAAAATAACTTTATAAATTTTCCACTTATTATTGTTAAAAATACAACAAAATTACTTGATATTCCTTCCTAAGTATATTAAAATAGAAATGGTCGAGCGGGGTTTACCCGCTACTAATGATTATACTATTTATATAAGGAGGATATAACTATGGCATATGTAATTTCAGACGCTTGTATTTCTTGTGGAGCTTGCGAAGGAACTTGCCCAGCAGGAGCTATCAGCGAAGGAGACGGACAGTACGTAATCGATGCAGATACATGCATGGAATGTGGAGCTTGCGCAGACGGATGTCCAGCATGGAGCTATCAGCCATGGAATAATTTCCAGGTACGTTATATTGTTCAAAGCAACAAAAAGATGATGCATTTTTATGCATCTCTTTTTTGTTCCATATATTCTCTTACTTGTTTCGATGTTGGCAGAGATTCTATTGCCCCTTCTGTTGCAATAGATAAAGCTGCTGTATAATTCGCTATCGCCAGCACTTTTCCAATAGAATCATCCGTACAGATTCTTGTACAGAATGCCCCGATAAATGCATCTCCTGCGGCTCTTGGATCGACCACCTCTACATCTTCGATCGCTTTCTTATAGTAAAAACGTTCTGGTGTGTTCATGATCACACCCTTTTCGGCTAGTGTGATCAGTACTGTTGGTACTCCTCGTCCACGAATCACCGCAGATACGACTCTTGCTTCATCGAGATTAAATCTTGTCCATTCCCTCTTCCAATCACTATGGATCTTAATACCTGTCATTGATTTTGCTGCCTGCTCATTGACGATCAGGTATGTAACGCACTCCATAAGTTCTTTTGAAAGCTTCTTTGCCGGAATAGGATTCAATACTACATCAACTTCATGTTTATATGCATAGCCCGCAATTGCTTCATTGACTTCCATCGGTATCGCATTCTGAAGCACAACGAGATCATATTTGTCCATCTCATCTTCCAGATATGCGATCTCATCAACCGTTAATTGTGTTGTTGCCCCTGGTATAACGATCGATCTTTTCTTTACTTTCTGTCCTGGAACAGTCTCTAATAATACAATCGAAGATCCTGTTGGGAGCACATCATCATAAATGATCTGTTCCGTGTTCACTCCTGCTTCCTTACATACTTTAACCAGTTCTTCTCCATCCCTATCTCTTCCGATCTTACCAATCAGCGTAACATCTGCCCCAAGGCGAGCCATCTGTACTGCCTGATTAGCCCCCTTGCCTCCGGGTGATTTCTTAATATCTTCACCCATCACTGTCTGTCCTTCTTCTGGGATCACAGATGTTTCTATGCCTTGATTCATCATAAGACTTCCGACTACCAGGATCTTTGGTCGTTTCTTCATATTCGAATTCCTCACTCTATCTATTCACTCCTCATCTGTTACAGATCAGAGCTGATAAATTTATTATAATATTGTCTGAATCCAAATACAATCTTTACTTATCTTTCTTTTCGTTTTCTTCTGAAAAATCTTCGTTTTTCTCTGGATGCTGCAATTTCCTCTCTTGCTTTTTGCTGATTTCTGATCATCTCATCCAGTTTCTGAAATCTTTTTTCTTCTTCGGCTTCTCTTAGACGAAACTGATAATCCATTTCTTTTACTACTCTGTCTGAAACCTTAGAACTGATCTGATCTGCAATATGATCTTTCTGTTCCAGAATCGCCTGTCCCATGATCTTTACCAACACTTTTTGAAACTGCATCATTTTATCAGACGTATTCATCTGTTTTTCTTCCGGAAATGGAATGATATTTCCGGATAATTTCTGTTTGATCTCTTCGCTATCTAATCCAGCATTTCTCATATCACGAATTTGTTCAAATGTATGTATTTCTTTGTCTCCATAACAACGATATCCTTTTTCATTTCGAGGGATCGTTAAGGAAAATTCTTCTTCCCATGTTCTTAAATGATATGTTTCAAGGCCTAACTGCCTGGCTGCTTCTGATATCATACGTCTTTTTTCTTTCATATGTCCCTTCCTTTCCTCCCCTTCATTATAAGGTTTGAAAAGGACTTCAAACAAGAAAAACCGTCCTCTAAAAGATGACGGTTTCTGGCATTTTTCTCTTTATTTTTTACTTTTTAGATTCCAAGATCATCCATCGGACCGCTTTCTTCGGATTCATTTGCGATCTGATCTAAACGCAGTGCAAGGGTTGTATACCTCCGTTGCTCATTGACATTCTGGATCATGGAAAATAACATATTTCTGTCTCCTACGATCGTTAAACAGTTTTTTGCTCTTGTGACTCCTGTATACAGAAGGTTTCTGTGGAATAATACTCTTGGTCCGCTTAAGATCGGCATCACAACCGCTGGGTATTCGCTTCCCTGTGATTTGTGGATCGTGACTGCATATGCAAGTTCTAATTCATCAAGACTTGCATACGGATACTGGACTTCCCTCGTCTCATCAAATAAGACTGTAATCTTCTCTGTGTAATCATTGATTTCTGTGATGATTCCCATATCACCATTGAATACTCCAACTCCCTTATCTACGGTGAATCCTTTGCTATTTCGCATTTCCCATTCAATCTGATAATTGTTCTTGATCTGCATGACTTTGTCACCTTCCCGGAATAATCCAAAGGCGATCTCTTTTTCTTTCTTCTCATCAGATGGTGGATTCAAATATTGCTGCATGACCTGATTGAGCCTCTCAACACCAAGTTCACCTTTTCGCATTGGTGTTAAGATCTGGATATCATATGGTTTCACATGGACATATCCTGGTAGTTTATCCCGTACTAAATATACTAAAACTCCCAGTACATCCTGAATATTATTTCTCTGTAAGAAGAAAAAATCTCGGCTCTTATTATCTAATTCAACTGGTCTTCCCTGATGGATCAGATGGGCATTTCTTACGATATGGCTACCTTCTTCCTGACGGAAGATCTGGTTTAATTCCACGACTTTAAACTGTCCTGATGCGATCATATCTTTTAAGACATTTCCAGCACCGATCGATGGCAACTGATTGGCATCTCCTACAATGACCAATCTTGTTCCAGGCACCATAGCTTGCAGAAGTGCATTCATCAGATATAGGTCTACCATGGACATTTCGTCAATGATGATCACATCCGTTTCTAATGGATTACCCACATTGCGTTCAAACATGGATGCATTTCCCTTTTTCATGTCACGTTCCCTGTCAGCTTCCCCATTGATCTCTAACATACGATGAATCGTCATTGCTTCATATCCCGTTGCCTCTGTCATACGCTTTGCTGCTCTTCCTGTTGGTGCTGCCAAACGAATATCCAATCCTTCATGTTCAAAATACTGGATCATTCCATTGATCGTTGTCGTCTTACCAGTTCCCGGACCTCCGGTTAAGACAACGATACTATCCTGTGCCACTGCATGAATCGCTTCTTTCTGTTTTTCAGCAAATGTGATCTGCTCTGTCTCTTCGATCATTGCGATCATTGTCTCCACCTCAGAAACGGAAACATCATAATGGATATTTAAATCCAGCAGCATTCTTGCCGTATTGACTTCCATATGATACTGTGATGCTGCGTAAACTCTTGTCTCTTCATCCTCTTCAATGACGATCTTGCGATCGATCATCATTTCTAATAAATGCTCTTCAATATCTTCTGGTGTCACCCCTAAGATATGAGCTGCATTTCTGCACAAAATACGTTTTGGCAAAAATACATGACCTTCATTTAGTGCCCTCATTAAGGTATAAAAAATCCCAGAAATGATGCGGTAATCTGAGTTACTTCCGATCCCGACTTTCTTCGCGATCTCATCTGCGATCTTAAATCCGACTCCTGCAATATCATCCGTCATCTTATATGGATTTTCCTGAATGATCGTATACAAATGATCCCCATATTCTTTATAAATCTTCACAGCGAGGTTATTATTGATTCCATATCCAGACAAAAACATCATCGCCTGACGCATTTCCTGCTTCTCACTGAATTCCACGGCGATCGCTCTGGCTTTCTTCTCGCTGATTCCTTTTACTTCTGCAAGACGTTCTGGCTCCTCTTCGATAACTCGAAAGGTATCCATCTTAAACTTCTTTGTAATACGTTTTGCAAGTGCAGGTCCGACTCCTTTGATCGCTCCGGAACCTAAATAGCGTTCCATACTGTCAATATCATCTGGAGCCACAATCTCATAAGTTCTCATCTGAAATTGTGGTCCATGCACTGGGTGATCGACATAATCTCCTTCCAAAGATATGTATTCTCCATCATTTAAGAAAGGAAATGATCCAACGACAGTCTCTTCATCTCCATCGACATCAAGGCTTAATACAGTATATCCGTTATCTTCATTCCGAAAACGTATATGATCTACGTATCCTTTCAAATATGCCATTGTTTTCTCTCCTTTCTTCTGATCTACAGTATAACGTGAATTAAGGCCAGGATGAATTGCCATCCTGGCCTCTTTGAATCTCTAATGATTATTTGTTCTTGATTTTTTATCATCATCTGCTAAATATTCGATATATTTTCCTGTACCGATTGCTACAGCTGTTAAAGGATCTTCTGCTGTCATTGTGTTGATTCCAGTCTTCTCTTCGATCAGTTCTTCTAATCCCTGAATTAAAGATCCACCACCTGTTAAAACGATTCCACGATCAGAAATATCAGCTGCTAATTCTGGTGGAGTTCTCTCCAGTACATTGTGTACTGCGTCTACGATCTGGTATGCAGGTTCTCTTAAAGCTTCTTCTGTTTCTTCAGATGTCACAGTCACTGTCTTTGGAAGTCCTGTTACAAGGTTACGTCCGCGAACGTCCATTGTAAGATTTTCTGGGCGTTTGTATACTGTACCTACATTGATCTTGATCTCTTCTGCTGTACGTTCTCCAATTAATAAGTTATGTTTCTTACGCATGAAACGTACGATTGCTTCGTCAAAGTCATCTCCAGCTACTTTGATAGAGTTGCTTACTACGACTCCACCTAAAGAGATAACTGCGATATCAGCTGTACCACCACCGATATCAACGATCATATTTCCACAAGGTTTTGCAATGTCGATTCCTGCACCGATCGCTGCTGCTACTGGCTCTTCGATGATGGAAACTTCTCTTGCTCCTGCCTGATATGTTGCATCTTCTACGGCTTTCTTCTCTACTTCAGTTGCACCACTTGGTACACAAACACTGATGCGAGGTTTTCTTCCAAATAAAGACTTACCAACTGTTCTGCTGATAAAATAACTTAACATCTTCTCTGTAACTGTATAATCAGAGATAACTCCCTGACGTAATGGACGAACTGCCACGATATTACCTGGTGTTCTTCCTAACATTAAACGTGCTTCTTCTCCGATCGCTTTGATCTTGTTTGTATTTCTATCAAATGCCACTACAGATGGCTCTTTTAATACTACACCTTTTCCTTTGACGTAAACTAATACGCTGGCGGTTCCTAAATCAATTCCAATATCTGTTCCTGCTGCCATAGCAAAAAATTCCCCTTTCGCTTTCTCTTATCTATCATTATTATGTTATTTCTACTTTATCCGTATACGTGCAGTTCTACACACGTACACATACTCTCTTATTATAAACATTTTCCAAGAAAATTCAACGATTTTTTACATATTCTGCGAAATTTCAGTAAATCTTAAGAACTTACTTTTCCCAGCGTCCAGATGCCCCACATGGAAGGACCAATCCGTTGGATGAAACTGGTAATCCGATCTCATCTGAGACTACTTTTCCACCAAATTTCGCTGCTACCTGAGTCTCTAACATATAAGTTAAAACTGCTGGCTGTAAACCTGTTGTATAGGAGTTTACAAGGAAGAATAATGGGTCATCGGACAGAATCTTTGTACATAGTTCAATGAATGGATAAATCTTCTCTTCGATCTTCCAGATTTCACCCTTTGGTCCTCTTCCATAAGATGGAGGGTCCATGATGATCCCATCATAATGATTACCTCTTCGGATCTCACGTTCTACAAACTTCACACAGTCATCGACTAACCATCGAATTGGTTTCTCTCTTAATCCAGAAAGCTGTGCATTCTCCTTTGCCCAGTTTACCATACCTTTGGATGCGTCAACGTGTGTGACTGATGCTCCTGCTGCTGCCGCTGCAAGTGTTGCCCCTCCTGTGTAGGCAAATAAATTTAATACTTTTACTGGACGATTTGCTTTTCTGATTTTATCTGAAAACCAGTCCCAGTTCACTGCCTGTTCTGGGAATAATCCTGTATGTTTGAAGCTGAATGGCTGTAAGTGGAATTTTAATTCTTTGTACTGAATATCCCATGTCTTAGGAAGATCAAAGAATTCCCACTGTCCGCCGCCTTTGTGACTTCTGTGATAATGTCCATTTGGCTTCTTCCACTGTCTTAACTTCTTTGGGGTGTCCCATAGAACCTGTGGGTCTGGCCTTACCAGAAAATAATCTCCCCAGCGTTCTAATTTCTCACCATTTGATGTATCTAAGACTTCATAGTCTTTCCATTGGTCTGCTAACCACATATTGTATATTCTCACTTTCTGTTTCTTCTATAAAATATCATCTTGTGCATGTATCTACATACTTATGTTTATTATAGCCTAAAGACAAATTCTTTCGCAAGGGTTCCATATAGAAAAAAAGAACTTTCTGCATCTTTTCCATGCAGAAAGTTCTTAAACTATGTAATTCCTATGATTTTTAAGCCTGAAGTCCCATTAAATGATTAATAAACTGCTGTGCAGTACGTCCAGAGATTCCTCCGTGGCTTAATTCCCATTTATTTGCTTCGAGTTTCAGTTCATCTTCTCCCATCTTGATTCCTGCTTTGCGGGCAAGTTCGAAAACGATCTCGAAGTATTCTTTCTGACTTGGTTTTGAGTAGTTGATCGTAACACCAAAACGGTTTACCAGAGATAATTTTTCTTCCATTGTATCGGATCTGTGCATTCCGTTGCTGTTTTCCACATCAGATCTGTCATTCCATGTCTCTTTGATCAGATGACGACGGTTGGAGGTTGCATAGATCAAGATGTTCTCAGGTTTTGTTTCCACGCCACCTTCGATGACTGCTTTTAAGAATTTGTATTCGATTTCAAATTCTTCAAAAGAAAGATCATCCATGTAGATGATAAATCTGTAGTTTCTGTTCTTGATCTGTGCGATCACGTTAGAAAGATCTTTAAACTGATGTTTGTAGATCTCGATCATGCGCAGACCCTGATCATAGTATTCGTTAACGATCGCTTTGATACTTGTAGATTTACCTGTACCACTGTCACCAAATAACAGAACATTGTTTGCTTTTCTTCCTTCTACAAATGCTTCTGTATTCTCAACAAGTTTCTGTTTCTGAATCTCATATCCAACAAGGTCAGATAATACGACTTTATCCATGTTGTTGATCGCACGGAAGCGGATGTTGTTGTCTCCACATTCTTCGATACGGAATGCTTTGTTAAGACCGAACATACCAACTCCATAGGCTTTGTAGAAGTCTGTGACCATGTCAAAGAATTCATTCTCATCTTTGGCTGTCTCTAATCTCTCGCTTAATGCCTGAACTTTCTCGCTGACATTCTTATTGTACATTAATTCTGGTTTACCGATTGCCTGATAATCAGAGATTCTGCTGAAGCAATCTACACCTAATTCATCTTCGATTCTGCTAAAGTCAAAGTCAAATAATTCTTTAAATGCCTTAAAATCACTCTTTGCAAAGTGGTTGACACTTCCTTCACTTGCTCCGACTTTCTCGCATGTGATACTGAATGGATTTTCATTTGTGATCAGTAAGTATGTTAAATAGTTGTGCCACAGATTCTTGTCAAATGCATAGTCTGTTGCAACTTCTAAGATTCTCTTTACCTGTTTAAATACTCTTGTTCTTAAAACATCTTTTGTCTGTGATCCTTCGTCCATGCAGCGGAAAATATCACTTAACTGCATTAAGATGGATTCTTCGTCCATGTCACCGTAGATCAGTAATTTTGATACGATATTATACATCTCTTGTATTCCCCAAACTTTTTCTTAAAATCATTCTTTTGTAACTGTTAGCAATCGTTACGTTTATTTTGGTCTTAGGTACGATTTTATACCTTTTGGTTTGTAGTTTTCAATAGTTTTGAAAGATTTTCATGTAAAAGTTTATGTTTTTAGAAATCTGTCGTGCATCGTTTTACAATATCACATGGCACCTTAAGATTCTGGCCGATTTCTTATTCTGTTTTTCCAATCAGCCAGTCAAGCGCATTGATTCTTCTGATTCCTTCATAATCCGCTTCTGGATCTTCATCCAGTGTTAACAAAATCTTTTGATAATGGTCATGGATCTTTTGAAGCGGCAATAATTCTCTCTTTAATGTTTTTTCATCCCGTACTGTAGCAGCTACCTGATAATAGATGGTTCTTTTTTGATCCATACAAACAAAATCAACTTCCAAATCATCAAGTTTTCCTACATATACGTCATATCCTCTTCGAATTAATTCCAAATATATAACATTTTCCAATATATGCCCAACATCCGTTGATCTGCTTCCTAATAACATATATCTTAATCCAATATCTGCAACATAATATTTCTCCAATGTTTTTAAATATTGTTTTCCTTTGATATTATATCTTTTTGCCTGATATATAACATAACTTTCCATAAATGCAGCCAAATATTTTTCTACTGCTCTTACATCTATTTTTCTTCCATCGGAAGTCATTGTATCTGCGATCTTTTTCGTGGATAATTGGTTTCCTATATTATCAAAAATAAATCTCGTAACACTTTCCAACATCATCGTATCCGTGATCTTATGTCTTTGTGCAATATCTTTCACTATAATCGTATTATAAATTCCATCTAGATAATCTCTGATTTCTTTCGGATGTCCAGCTAACTCCAATGCATATGGAAAGGAACTATTTTCAAGATATGTTGTATATTTTCTTTGTAGATCATTCTCATTCCCAGTACTTTCTACATATTCTTTAAAGGACAATGGCAGCATTTTAATTTCTACATATCTTCCAGATAATAATGTTGCAATTTCAGATGATAACATATTAGCATTTGAACCTGTCACATATAAATCAACATTATTCTTTATATACAAACTATCTACAACTCTTGGAAAATCTTCACATTGCTGAATTTCATCCAAAAATATATAGTTCATTTGATCTGGCAGTAATCGTTCTTTGATATATGCATAAAGTTTTTTAGGATCTCTCAAATCGTAAAAATCATAATCCTCAAGATTTATTGCTATAATCTGCTTCTTTGTTACATTCATTTCTTTTTGCAAATAATCCTGATAAATTTCCATAATTGTAGATTTTCCACATCTTCGGATTCCAGTAATAACTTTAATCAACTGCTTATCTTTAAATGCAATTAACTTATTTAAATAATCATCACGACTGATTCTCTTGCTTACCATTTTACCATCCTC
>ENA-OQBV01000660-OQBV01000660.1-human-gut-metagenome-genome-assembly--contig:-NODE-660-length-19057-cov-2.615055_pt1 | contig 19057 bp, 26 predicted proteins | sample MGYA00242750_ERZ504559 | MGnify/ENA primary metagenome ERZ504559 (study PRJEB26092, sample SAMD00036230) | human gut metagenome | host: Homo sapiens | study: EMG produced TPA metagenomics assembly of... | reverse complement strand
TGAGCTTCTTCAGCTCGGCGGCGTCCTCGCAGTCGGAGAACTCCACGTCGCCGAACACGTGCGCCTTGCCGCCCTTGCCGTCGGGCCGTCCCCAGCGCGCCAGCGCGTCGGCGACCCCACCCAGTTCTGCCCGCCGTTCACGTCGCCGAAGGTCAGCTTGCGATCGTAGCCGCCCGTCAGGTTGCCGTCCTCGTCGGCGGTCTGCAGGGACTTGCCGTAGCCGTACAAGGCGGTACACACGTTGCCCTCGTCCACGCTGCGCTTGACGCTCACGAGGTCCTTGGCGTAGGTGAAACGCTTGCCGTTGTCCTCGCCGACCTGCTTGGCCATGCACACGCGGCGTGCGGTCACCTTGGTGCCGCTCACCTGGATTTCGAACGACAGCTCGCCGCCCCAAGTGTCTGCCACGTCGTGGATGGCCGCCCATGCGTTGGTGTGGTAGAAGTTCGTGCCGGCCTGCCCGAGGTCGGCCACGGTTCCGACCTGCCAGCGCGAGGAGGACAGCGCCGAGGCCAGCGCGGCGTAGGCGCTCACGTCGTAGGGGCGCTTGTCTTCCAGGTAGTCGCCCAGGAGCTCGATTTGCGCCGAGGTCGGGCAGTAGTACGTGTAGAGGATGCCCGCGCTTGCGCGCTCCTCCTCCACGCCGTCCACGATGTTCTCGTGCCAGCGGCCCTTGAGGTCGCGCCACACCAGGCGGTCGCCCTTGTCCAGGCGCGCCAGCGTTGTGATGCTCAGGGCGTTCTCGCCGTTGACCTCGCGCGTGTCCTCGCACTCGAACAGCGTCTTGATGGGCCCCTTGTACGCCTCCCAGCGGTCGCATGCCCACAGAATCATCAGCCCACGTACCTTTCCGTCCACTGTACCGTCGCGGTGCCGCTGGACAGCCTTGAGGCTGTTGGCCCCCGGCTCCAGCGGGAAGAAGTCACTCTCGAAGGTCACGGGCGCGGGGCTGCCGTCCACCGTGGCCTGCGGGGCGGCCATGTCGATGACCACCGCGCTCGATGCCGTCACCGCCTTGTCGATCTGCACGAACTCGCCCGTGCCCATGTTCGTCAGCCGCAGCGCCGACGTGCTGCCGCCGGGCCTGACGGTCACGGTGGGGTAGGTGCGGAACGTCCCGCCCACCTGCACGCCCGAGGTGCCCGACACGGTTGCGCGCCCCTCGGCCCCGTAGGCCACGGGGTCGTATGCCGTGAACGTCAGCGTGGCCTCGCCGGTGTGCCACAACGTGTCGAGCACGCCCGGCGAGGTCAGCACGGCCATGTAGCGCAGGCCCAGGTGCCTCTCGTCGTCCAGCCACAGCTCGGCCTCCTTGAGGCACAGCAGGCGCGAGGCCATGAGGCGGCGAAGGGCCGCCATATCGTCGGCGGGGTGTGCCCTCCAGGCCGCCGCCACGTCTATCGTCAGGGGTTTCAGCTCTGCGCGCATGAAGCGCGAGCCGGGCTGCCCGGGCACGTCGCGCGTGGCGATTTCGTACTCGGGCAGCAGCGAGCGGGTCACGAGCCGGGTGTCGAACCACGGCGCGAAGTCGAAGCCGTTGTATATCATGCGAAGCACTCCTGCCGTTTGATTTCCTTGGCTATCTGGCGGGAGATTTTCTCGATGTCGGCCTCCTCCCGCACGGTCGCGTACAGGTTGATTGTCACGTTCGTGTCGCCATGGGCCGCGCCGCCCTGCCGTCGAGCAGCTTGGCGATGCCCTCGGCCAGCGGGCGCGCGCCGCGCTCGTTGAACGGCACCACGCCCTCGGGGCCCGCCTCGCCGACGCCGATGACGCTGGGGCCGTTGAACACGCCGCCCTTGGCGTACCAGTCGATGCCGAAATGCGGCACGCTCGGCGGGTTGATGCTGAAGCTGCCGGAGATGGACAGGTGCGGCAGCTTCAGGTGGGGCAGCGACCACGAGAAGTTGAAGAACCCCTTGATGGAGTCGATGACGTTGCGCACGGTGTCGCGGGCGTTCTGTATCGGCGTCTCGATGGCGCTCTTGATGGAGTTCCACACGCTGCTCACGGTGTCCTTGGCGGCGTTGAACACGCTGGAGATCGTGTCGCGGATGCCGTTCACGATGCTGGATATGGTGGAGCTGATGCCGCCCCACACGCTCGACGCCGTGCTGCTCACGGCACCCCATATGGAGTCCCACACCGCCTGAATTGCCGACAGCACCGCCGATATGGTGGAGCTGATGGCATTGATGGCTGCGCCTATCGCCGAGCTGATGGCATCCCATATGTTGGAGGCGGTGGAGCTCACCGCGCCCCACACCGTGTCCCACACGCCCTGGATGACCAAAAGGGCTGCGCCTATCACGTCGCTAACGTACTGGATGTATGCGCTCACCGCGCCGTAGATGGCCTCCCATATGGCGCTGGCGGTGCCGCTGATGCTTCCCACGTCGCGCCCCACCATTCGGAGAGCGCCGTCACCACGTCGGTGATGACCTGGCTCACCGCGTCGATGTAGCTTCCCACCGCGCTGCAGATCGCGTCCCATGCCGCCCTCAGCTGCTCGCCGAAGTTCTCCCAGATGAAGTTCCAGGGTATGAGCAGCGTCTCGATGGCCAGGTTCAGAATCTCGCCCAGCAGCATCACGGCGACCTGCACCACGTTGCAGATGCCGTCCCAGATGGACGAGGCGGTGCCGGCCAGGCCTTGGAAGAACCCGGCTATGGCGTCGATGGCCCCCTGCACCGTGGAGCATATGCCGTCCCACACGCCGCCCAGCGTCTCGCCGAGCTGCGAGAAGAACTCGCCGACGCTTTGGGCCACGTCGCCCGCCACCTGGGTGGCCACCTCGAACGCGGCGCACACGGCATCCCACACGGCGGTCACCGCGTCGCGGAACTCCTCGCAGTTGTTCCACAGCAGCACCACGGCGGCGATGATGGCCGCTATGGCCGCTACCACGGGGTGCGCGGCTATGAGCCCCAGCGCGCCGGTGCCCAGCTTGCCGACCACCTGGAAGGCAGCCCCGATTTTGGGCACGGTGTCTATGACGGTGCCGACCGTCGACAGGACCGGGCCTATGGCGGCCGCTATCGTGGCGATCGCCAGCACGGCGGTCTGGCCGCCCTCGCCGATGCCGGCGAACCACTCGGAGAACGACTTGACGACACCCGCCACGTTGGTGGCGACGTTGAGCAGCGGCTCGCCAAGCGGCTCGATGGAGCCCTGCAGCTCGCGCATGGCCTCCTGCGATTTCACGGCGAAGCTGTCGGAGGCGGCCTCCTGGGCCTGCTGCGCAGCGCCCGCCACGTCGCCGAAGCTGTCCTGCACGCCCGCCAGGGACTCGATCATGCCCATGGCATTGTCCTCGCCCAGCGAGGACCACAGGGTGGAGGCCAGCGCGGCCTTGTCGTACTCGTTTGGCATCTGCGTGAGGTCGCCCAGCACCGCCTGCAGCATGTCCTCGGCGGTGGCGCTGCCGTTCTTGAAGTTCTCGAAGACCTCCTGCGTGCCCTCGCTGAACGAGCCGATGGATTCCTCCATGCGGCCGTCGGACAGCGCCGTCAGGAACTCGTTGAGGTAGTCGCCCACCTTGTCCAGGTTGTACGCGCCGTTGGACGTGCCCGCTTCGAGCAGCGAGAAGTACTCGCTGGCGCTCATTCCCGCCTCGCCCCATCGCACGGAGTATTCGCTCAGGTTGTCGCCCAGCTCGTCGGTGTAGTTCAGGCCGCGCTGCATGCCCGCCGTCAGCAGGTCGCTGGCCTCGGTGGCGGACAGCCCGAAGCCCTCCATGAGGGCGTTGGTGCCGCGTATGGACTCGTTCACGTCTGCGCCGAAGGTGTCCGACAGCATGAGTGCGTTGGTGGTGACGGTCTGCAGGTCCTCGTCGGACACGTCGCGAAGGGTGGACTTGCACTGGATCAGCGCATCGTTGACCTCGTCCAGGGACTGGCCCCAGCCACCCTCGTATATGTGCTTGCCTATGCCGCTGAAACGCTCGGCCTCCTCGCCGGACACGCCGAACGCGGCGGCTATGCGGGCGTTGGCCTGCTCGTAGTCGCTGGCCACGCCGAATACGGCCTTGCCGGCGGCCACCACGGGCGCGGTCAGCGTCACCGTGGCGGCCGTGCCGGCCTTCTTGAACGAGGACGACAGCTTCGCGGCCTTCTCGTCGCCCTCGGTTATGTTCTTCCAGGAGATGCCCTGGAGGTCGCGCTCCAGGGCCTTGATGTTCTTGGATACGTCAACGGTGTCGAGCACCGCTTTGATGATGACGTTGCCGTCCATGCTCACCTCGTCGCTCTCTTGAGCACGGCGAACACATCGCGCATCGCCGCGTCGCTTCCTTCCTCAGAGCCGTGTGAGCTGCGGCCTTTGCCGAGTTCGAACGCCTTGTGGGCGGCGTTCCAGGCCTCGACCTCCTGCCTGTTGTATTTGGTTGGCTTCGGCTGGTCGCCGGTTGCGGTAGTGGATGGCCGCGCCGAGCGGCGTGTCCTGCGGGCAGCCGCCCACGAGTGCCACGAACTCGGCAAAGCTGATGCGACCGCGCACCTCGTCCCACTCGATGCCGTAGGCCTGGCGGAAGCTGGTGCGTATGCGCGCCGCGTCCTCCTCCAAGTCCCACAGCGGGGTCTCGTGCGGGCGGTCGCCGGTCAGGTCGAGTCCGCACATGTCCCATACCGCCGCGTCGCGCATCCGCACGAACTCGGCGGCGTCGTAGTCGCATGCGCACCACGCGTCCGCCCAGTCCACGAAGAACAGCGCCAGGAACTCGTCCCGGCGCTGGTCGTCGGACTTGCCCTCGTCGGTCAGCACCTCGATGACGCGGATGATCGTGAGCGCGTCGTCGCGCACCAGCACCTCCTCGCCGTTCCACGGGTAGCGCGTGGCGCTCGTGCCGTCGGGCAGCCGCACCCGCTCGGCCGTGAGCGCGGCTGGCAGCATTACTTGCCGCCCTTCTTCTTGCGCTTGGCCTTGGCGCGGCGCTGGGCGCGGTTGAGCTCCTGGACCTGATCGGCGCGCTCGCTGTATGCAAGGCCGCACGCCATCAGCTGCTCGCTGGTCGCGTGGCGCGCCAACATGTTGAGGAACGTGGCGAAGACCTCGCCCAGGATGCGAATGTTCTCCTCGGGCGCGATGGGGCCCTCGTCGCCGCCCATCCACGCGAGCAGCTGCTCCCAGCCCTCGGTGCCGATGAACGCCGAGATGGTGCGCTTCATGAGGCGGGCCTGCGCGGCGTTGGCCTCGGCCGCCTTCTCGGGGGTGTCGGCCTCGCGGGCCATCTGCTCGTTGGCCTGCGCGCGGTCGATGGCGTTGCCGACCTTGGCCCAGGTACTCCTCGATGTGCTTGTCGTCGAACCACACGCGGAAGCGCGGCGTGTCGGGGTTCTCCTCGGGGTCCTCGAAGAACACGTCCTCGTACGCGCGGATGTTTTTCAGAAGTTCCATTTGTTGCCCCTTTCGTGAGCGGTGAGCGTCGGGCATAGAAAAGGGGCGCGGGCCGCTCACTAGCCCGCGCCCCCATGTCCAGGAGGTTATGTCTGGTGTCGCCTGCGGCTACTTCGCCGCCACGGTGACCTTCACCTGCGTGCAGATGCTCGGCTTGGACGCGCAGCGCACGGTGATGACCGCCTCGCCTGCGGCCACGCCCGTCACGTTGCCGTCGCTGTCGACGGTGGCCACGTCGGTGTTGCCCGATGCGAAGAAGCACTTGGCGTTCGCCTCGGCGGGCGTGACGGTCGGCGCGAGCTTCATGGACTTGCCCACGGCCGGGCCGGTCGGCGCGGTGCAGGTGACGCCCGTGGGCTGCTTGAGCTTGTTGGCGAGGATGTAGCGCATAGCGCCAGCGCCCGAGATTGTGCAGGAGAACGCGCCGGGGTCGGACGCCGCGCCCTGCTGCGAGCCGACGGTCAGGCCCAGGTAGGTGCAGTCGCCCTCCACCACGTCGCCGTTGGGGTCGGTGTGGCGGAAGTGGCCCGTGCGGCCCTCGCCGGTCTCAAGCGCCAGGCTTGCAACGAAGTCCTGCGCGGGGTCGCCGTAGCAGCGGTCGCCTGTGACCTCGTACTGCGGCTGCACGCTCTTCACCTTGTCGGTGGGAGTGCCGTAGCCGTCGTAGTAGTCCTTGGTCTCGGTGGTCTCGTTGGTGGTCGGCTTCACCTCGGTGATGCCGCGCGAGAAGATGGCCCACGTGGGGCTGGCCGCGTCTGGCGTAGTGTCGATCTCCAGCGCGCTCATGTAGTTGGGCGCGAAGCCCAGGTCTTGGTTCTTTGCCATCGTTATCCCTTCTCTATGGTTATGGTCGCTTTGATTCGGAACTCCCACAGGTACGGCCCGCCCTCCGGCGGCGTTATCTCCTGCGGCTCTGTGTACAGCGCCGCGCTGGTGAAGCCGTAGGAGCCGGTGGGCGAGGACAGGTCGGCCCCGTCCAACGCGTCGGCCAGGTCGTAGGCGTCGCCCATGGCCTTGGCCTCGGAGGTGTCCTTCACGATGACCTGCAGCACGTATCCCACGCGGCGGGTGCCGTCCATGTGGCGCACCGCGTCGGTGGTGGGCATGGGCCGCAGCACCACCGCGTCGTCGTGGCCGCGCGAGGCGGCCAGGCGGGTGAGGAGCACCGGGCCGTAGCCCAGGGCCTCTATGGCGGCCTTCGCCGCCTCCATCACGTCCGGGGCCATGTCACGCCCCCTCGGTCAGGAGGTCGACGGCCAGGCGCTTCCAGTCCTCGCCATGCGCTTCCTTCGCGGCCTTCGGCCAGTCGGCCTTTGCCCTCGGGTTCTTGCCGTGCTTGATGGAGCTGTCGGGCAGGTCGCGCACGTAGGCGGCGTAGTCGGCGTCCCATATGACGAGGCCCTGCCTGAAGTCGGAGGCGGCCTGCATGGAGTTGTGCATGCGCTTGGTGTCCTCTGGCGTGAACGCGTTCATGTCCTCGGCCACGCTCATGGCGAACTTCACCTGCTTGGCCTCCAGCTCCTTCGCGCTGAAACGCTTCATGAGCTTGGTCAAGTCGACCGTAACTGCTGCGGGCATGGCTACCTCACCTCCAGTTCCCAGTGGTGGGGACGGGTGCCGAACGCGCGGCGGGGCGTGCACCTCGCCACGCTTCGTATCCACTCGCCCCCGTCGATGCTCACGCAGCTGCCCACGGCACGTCGACATGCCGGGCTGTCCGCGCCGTCTGCTATCACGAGGCCCTGCGCGCCGTCGCCCAGGGCGTACTCGTGCACGAGCCACGCCGAGACGGGCTCGAAGCGCACGCGGCGCACCTCGACGGGCTGCTCGAACTCGCCGCCGTAGCCGCCCTCCCTGGGCACCTTGACGGACATGGTGGAGGGCCGCGCCCGAGCGCGGCACCCCGGCATCATCCTGGTCACCCCCGATGCCTGCGTAGAGGCAGCGGCGTGCCCAGCAGCTCGCGGCGGACGGCGGCCTCCATGTCGCTGCGGTAGGTGCCTGGCCTGCTCGGTGCCGGGCGACCACGTGAACGAGCCGACGGTGAAGCCGCGCCCTCCATGGCCCCGCCCGAGCATCCGTACGCGGCGTCGACCTCGCAGGCCGCCATGACCGCCTGCGCCCACTCCTTCGAGCCGTCCGGCTCGTTGGGGAAGATCAGGTCGCGCACCCAGGCCAGCGCGTGGGGGAGCGCCGCCTTGAACTCCTCGGCGGACAGCTCCCCGCGCCCGGCTGCCAGGTAGTCCTCGTGGGTCGGGGCTCTAGTTTCCATCGTCCTCGGCCGCCTCGGGCTTTTCCGCCTTGCCCTTGGCGGGCTGCTCGTCTGCGGCCTTCGCCTCGGGCTTTTCCGCCTTGCCCTTGGCGGGCTTGGCCTTCTTCGGGGCCTCCTTCTCGAAGGCCAGTCCAACGGTGCGCATGTCGCGCCTCCTTCCTAGGCCGCCGCCTTCATGCCTGCGGTGATGTAGTGCGCCAGGTTCTCGCGGACGCCGCACACGCCGTACTTGCGGTACTTGAACAGGTGGCCGAAGCCCTGCTGGTTGTCCTCGGCGTCGATGACCTTGCCGTGCGCGAAGTTCCAGCGCAGCACCACGGCGTCCTTGTGGACGATGAGGAAGTTCATGTCCACCGCGCCGGTGCCCTTCTTGTAGTGGCCGATCTCCTCGTCCTTGGTGGTGCCGTCCAGAAGGTCGATGGCGCTGTAGAAGCGGGACTGCGGCACCTTCACGATGGAGGAGAAGCCGTCCAGCGCCTCGCGGGACTTGGTGGTGTCCAGGTCCTTCACCATGCCCAGCAGGGTGGGGGTGATGAACAGCACGCGGCCCTCCTCCGGCACCTCCTTCTCGTCCATGTCGCACATGGCGGCGTTCAGGCCCTTGAGCATGTCCGCGCCGTCGGCGTAGGTCTTCTGCTCCTTGGTGATGCCGGTGCCCGCGCACAGCGTGGAGAACACGAACGCGTCTCCCTCGGGCACCACCTTGGTGCGGTTGAAGTGCGCGGCGGCGTTGCCGAACGCCAGGTTGAAGGACTGGGCGTCCACCTTCTGGTCGATTTCCAGGATGGTGCCGCGGTCGTAGTTGGCGCTGATGGGCTTCCAGGTCAGGGACGCGCCGCTGTTCTGCGGCAGTCGCCCGTTGGCCTGCACGTCGCCCAGGCCGCCCATGGAGTAGACGGGGTAGTAGAACTCGCCCAGCTGCTCCATCTGCGCGATGTTGCCCTGCGGCGCGGCGCTCTCAAGCACTGCGGTCAGGGACTCCTTGCGGTACGCCTCCATGAGCACGCTCTCGTAGCCCTTGGGCAGTTCGATGCTGTTTGGCATGATTTACTCCTTTGAAGATTCGTCGGTGAGTCCGAAAGCTGCGCGGAAGTCGGCCAGGCCGTCGGAGCCTGCGCCGCCCTTTGGGTCGCCGCCCGCGCTCTCGCGGGGCTGGTCGGTGAACATGTAGGCGTTATCCTTCTTCAGGGCCTCGAAGTCGATGCCCGTGAGGTTGCCCTGCTCGTCCAGCTTCGCGTCAGCGATGTTCGGGATGATCGCGCGCGCCGCCTTGGCGTTGCGCACCCCCATCTGCGCCAGCTTGGTGTCGATGGCGAAGTCGCGGCGCATGTCGGCCTCGCGCTTCTCGGCGTCGGCCTTGTACGCCTCGTTGTCGGCCTTGGCCTTGTCGAGCGCGGCCTGCAGCTCCTCGGCGTTGCCCGCCTTGGAGGTGAACTCCTCGATCTGCTTGTCGTGCTGCTCCAGCTCGGCCTTGAGGGCCTTCACCTGCTCCTGGTACTCGTCGGTCTCGCGCTTGTACTTCGCGTAGGACACGACCTCCTTCGCCGGTTCGGTCTGCTGGCCGTTGTCGCCGCCCTCGTTGCCTTGGGGCTTGTTGTCGTCCGCCATCGCTTGCTCCTTCCGTGTTTGGTTTTCGCGCTTCCCTGCGCGCTTGGATGGCCCGCCGTTGTCGCCGCGGTCGCGTGCGGGGCCGTTGTCGCCGCCCCATCGCGTGACCGCATCTTCCCCGAGGTGTCGCCAGGCAAAAGAAAAGGCCGCCCGTGATGGGCGGCCTTGATGCCGTGCGTCTACTCGGTTGTCGCTTGGTCTACTTCATCAGCCCCGCGTCGCGCAGAACCTTGCGGGACTTGGCAAAAAGCTCCTCGCGCTCTTCTTTGGTCAGCTTTTCGGCGGCTTTCGACTCGGAGGCGCTGTCATCTATGACGAGCACCCAGTCCTCTGGCGTCACTTCTTTTTTGTCAGCCTGAACCATTTCGCTTCCTCGTTTCGCTCGTAGAGCATTTCGGTGGCAAGCTGGTCGATAACGTCGCCGCCCACGTTCGGGCACTCCCTTTTCGCCAGCTCTCGCAGCTCCTCGTACGCTTGCACGACGCTGCGGTCGTTCACCTTGATTTCGTAGATTGTACCATCGTGGCACGCCACCACCGAGCTGCGCACCCAGTCGTTTTCCGCCACCGTTCGAATGTCGGTCCACGACGGCGGCGAGCTCATGGGGTGGTTGTGGATCAGCACCACGCCGCCCTTGGTGCGCCTGCACGCCTCCACCTGCTTGGCGGTCAGGCCGCACGCCTGGCTCTTCAGGCCGTGCCCGAAGGTGTCGGTGACGCGCTCGCCCTTCTTCCACGACACGACGGACATGCGTTCGTAGCCCGTGCCGTCGCGGTCGCGCAGGATGCGGCGGCTCTCGACGTACACGGCCTCGCTTGCGCGCTTCGGGATGGGAAGGGACGCCACCTTGTCGTGGTAGGCCCTGCCGTTCACAGCGCGGCGGCTCACGTCTGCGGCGGTGCCCGCGCCCTTGCCCGGCATGAACTTCTCGCGCACCCAGGTCTTGTCCGTGGCAAGCGGGTAGATGCGCTCCTTCGATTCCACGGCGGCCTCGCGCGTGCGCTCGCGGGACAGGTAGGGATGGGCGGCTATGTGCTCGCGCTGGCGCTTCTGCAGCTTGCCCAGGCGCAGGCGCTCCTTGGTGTTGTCGAGCCCGGCGGCCTCCAGGGCCGTTGCCTCGCGCTTGGCGGCGCGTATGCCGCGCTCAAGCTCGCGCTGCTTCTGCTCTGCCTGGTATCGCTCCTCGCGCTTCTCGTCGCCGCCATCTGGATCGCGCTCGTACCGCAGCTGCTGGCCCTCCACGTAGATGCCGAAGTCGTGCTTGCAGTTCGCGCCGCACAGGCCATCGACAGAGCCGTAGCCCGTCTCGCGGTAGAACGGCGGGTACTTCTTGGACTTGCCCGACAGGCTGAACACGCGGCCCTGCCACTTGGCGTGGCTCTCGCGCGCCCCGCCGTGCGAGGAGGTCTGCACGAGGTCGTGCCCGGTCTCTTCAAGCAGCTCCAGCGTGTTGCGGCTGCCGGCCTGCACCGCCTGCGTGCGAATGTGGCGGCGCATGGCCACGTCCGCCTGCGCCCATGCCCCGCTCTTGTAGTCCACGACGGACACGCCGCGCCGCGCCAGCTTCAGCACGGCCTCGCGGGTGGCCTGCTCGTAGCCCGCCATGCCCGAGTTCACCCGAGCCACGGCCTGCGCCACGACTTCGAGGTAGGCGCGCTGCACGTTGGCGGGCATCTTCAGGTTGTCGCGGCTCACGACGTCCTGCACTCCCGCCGCCGTGGCCCGCGCTGAGTTGTGCAGCCTCCACTGCATCGTCTTGGACAGCGCGCCCATGGCCGTGCCCAGCGTGGCCAGGTCGGCCTCGGCGCTCTTGGCCACGGCCTCGGCCGCAGCCTTGGCAGCCTCGCGCGCGGCTCTGCGGCCCTCCTCGTTCATGGCCTTCTGCACGTCCTTGGCGGCAAGCGCCGCCTTGCGGGCGGCCTGCGAGTAGGCGCTGTCGCCCTCGAAGTCGATGGAGCCTATGAGCGCGGCGTAGATGCACACCAGGCGCAGGGTGTATTCGTCCATGGCCCCCTGCGCTGCGTCGGTGAAGTGCTCTATGTAGTCCGGCCCCAGCATCAGGCGAGCCCGTCGCCCAGCATGTCGAACGCGCCGCCCTGCTGCTCTGGCACGTTGGCCTTGGCCTCGTTGCTGGTCTCGCCGTAGAAGCGGCGGCGGTACTCCCACGGGGCCATGATGCCCGCGCCGACCTCGCTCATGGCCATCTCGCGCGCGCTCTGCGTGTCGCTGATGATGGAGTCGTCGAAGTCCACGGTGACGTCGCCGTAGGGCACGGCCTCGCCCTTGATGCTGCGGCACGCGTCGGCCATGCCGTTCACGAGGCGCACGATGGACTTGCGCAGGGCGTTCTCGTGCCGGTGGATGGATCGCATCAGCTGCGAGTTGTCGGCCGCCACCTCCTTGGCGGTCTTCAGGCCCGTGTGCGACTCCCAGGAGAAGTAGCCGTTGCCGAAGCCGCACGCCACCGACAGCAGGCGCAGGCCCGTGTTGATGGCGCTGGCGTTCTCGTCGGCCTTGAGGTCGCTCTGAACGGTCTGAATCTTGGCCGACCCCTCGTCGCCGGGGTTCATGCTGAAGATGGTGTCGTCGGCCTCGCCGAAGGCGTAGTAGGTCTTCGTGAGGCTGCCGTCCGGCCCCTTGTCGGTCTTGGACTCTATGAGGGTCTTGTCCACGAACGTGCGCGGGCGGCCCACGCGAATGTGGTCGAGCAGGGAGGTGGCGGCCTCGTCGACCACCTTCATGGCCCCCACGGCGTTGCAGTACACGCTCGCGCCCATCGCGCAGTAGTCGTAGAAGCGGTTCGACACGGCGGGGCGCACCAGCGCGAAAAGCGGGCGGGTGCAGCGCGTGTCCATGTCGGCGCTGATGCCCTCGACCGTCACCTGCTTGTGCGTGCGGGTGTCGAACAGCTGCGTGAGGATGTGGTAGGTGCCGCCCTTGAGCACGTGGGCCTGGCACTGGTCGTAGTCGCGCCCGGCGACCTCCACGCGGCCCACGAACGCGCACTGCGTGCAGTCGTCGGCGCTCCACGTGAGCGGGACTATCTGCGTGGCGTCGTAGCGCACGATGCGCAGCTCGGCGTCGGGCGTGTAGGCGCTGTCGGTCACGCCTCGCGGCTCGATGACCCACGCGCCCGTGCCCATGGCGAACGCACGGGCTATGAAGTCGGCGTTGTCCATGGCGAACGATGTGGGCGCGTCGCTGTCCTCCGTGGGCTGCTGCGCCGGCGCGTTGCCCTCCGTCGCCTCCTGGCCGTCCCCGCCGGTCGCCGTGGGGTTGGCGAAGTATCGCGCCATCCACTCGCGGCGCTCGTCGCTCGTGCTGGAGATGATCGTGCTCTCGTTCATGAGCAGACTGGCCCACTCGTCGGCCACGAGCGCCGCCGGGTGCAGGCTCGCGCGCTCGCGCTTGTACACGCGGAAGCCGCGCCGCTCGCTGTAGTGGTACCAGCCGTTGTTCGCCGCGAACCACCCGAACCAGACGTCCACCATGCCCTGCATGCGGGTGTCCGGCTCGTATCCCATGCGGCGCAGCCATGCCTCGGCATAGCCCGTGTTTCCACGTTTCTCCATCAGAGGTTGCTCCTTATCCACAGTCCTGCGGCGTAGCCCGCCGCGTCTATCGCGTCGTCGTTCACCTTCGGCAGTGTCTCTGTTATGTCGCCCTGCCCGTTCGACACGTACTCGTACTCGGGGAACTCCTTGGCGGCGAGTGGGCAGCGGTCGGGGTCGATGACTATGCGCGTGAGGTTCTGCATCCACCTGATGCGGTTCTTGGGCGCGTTCAGGCCCTGCTTGAGCGATTTCTGCGCGCCGATGCCCTGCTCCTGGTAGTAGAGGATCATGCCGCGCGCCGCGCTGTCGCACCACACGTCGGCGGCGGGGTCCTCGGCCGCCTGCAGCTTGGCCGCCACCAGCTCGGCGGTCTTGACGTCGATGGCCTCGGTTCCCTGGCGGCTCTCCTCGTCCAGCAGGTACAGCACGCGCTCGTTCTCGTCGTAGCCCGCCTCCATGAACACCCAGGGGTGCACGCTGCCCGCGTCCACGCCGAACGAGCGCAGGGCGATGGACGCGCGCTCCTCCGCGGTGATGGGGCGTATGTCCAGCAGCTCGTCGGGGAACACCTCGGAGCCCGTGCCGATGACCTCGCCGAGCCATTGCCAGCGGTAGGACTCGGGCGTCTTGCGGCGGCTGCGCTCGGCCTCCGCCAGCGCCGTGGCGCTTATCCACTCGGGTGCTCGTCTATGACGTCCAGGTACGTGGTGTGGCATATGAAGCGCCCGTCCTCGCCCGGGTGGGCCTCCAGGTCGCGTGCCTCCTTGTTCACCCAGTTGCGAGCCGAGCGGGGAGGGTTGTAGCTGTAGAAGACCCAGAACATGTCGCCGCCGCGCAGGAACGTGGCCAGCACGCTGCGCACCTCGTCCATGCCGTCGAACTCGTCGACCTCCTCGAACCACACCACGGCGCAGTAGCCGGTGCGGAACTTCGCCGACTTCAGCTTCTTGGGCTTGTCGCATCCCACAAAGCGTATGACCTGCCCGGTGGGGCGGTACGTCACCTCCATGGGCGACAGGCCGAAGTCGAACAGGCGGGCCACGCCGAGCACGTCGCACGCCCAGCCTATCTGCTCGTACACGGACGTGCGCAGCGTGTTGCCGACCTTGCGCAGCACGACGGCGTTGGCCTCCGGGTTGATCATGACCAGCAGCACGATGGCGATGGATATGAACGACGACTTGGTGGAGTTGCGCCCGCCCTTGAACCAGTAGTGCGTGAACTCGTGCGCCTTGATGGAGCGCCACACGCCGGCGAACACGGAGGCCACGACGTCCGAGAGCCTAACCGAGGTCGTCAACGATAGTCACCCCCGCCTCCGCCATGGCGGCCTTCGCGCCGTCCACGCCGAACATGTCGTTGAGCAGCTTCACGCTCTCGGTTATGGCCAGGCGCGCGTCGCCGTTGATGCTGCCCTCGGCCGCCTGGCGGCGGAAGATGGGCAGCGCGCCGTCCAGCACCTCGAACAGCGGGGCGGCCGCGTCCTGCAGCTCCCAGCGGCAGTCCTTGGCGGCCGCGTCGCGGATTTCCTGGATTCTGTGCGCGATTCGTGGGTCGCGCATCAGCTTGGAGGCGGCGCAGCTTATCGAGTTGTAGTTCATGCGCTTGCAGTCGTAGGCCGCGCGGTACGCGTCCTGCTGCTTGGCGCGGGGCTTGGCCATCTCGCGCGCGAACGCTTCCTGCTTCGCCGTGAGCGGCTTGTCCTTCTTGGGCACCTGCGGCCTCCTTCCCTTATCTCTCGGCCCATATGGTCGCAAGCGTGTCGCCGGGCACGGAAAAGGCCGCCCCGAAGGACGGCCCTCTACCTGTTTCCGTATTCGGTTGTCCCTAGCACGCCGCCACGGCCATGGCCATGAGCCCGAGCACGAGCGCCCTTATGGCGTAGATGGCCGCCGCGTCTATGGCGATGATCGCGGCTATCGCGAGAGGCACCCCCCAGTTGATCCCGGGCGGTTCATTCGCCGCACCGCTCGGACTTGAGCCATGCCAGGTACTCCTCGCGCGAGTCGAAGCGGGCCACGAGCCTGAGCGTGGCGGCGTCGCCTGCCTTCTCCTCGCGCTTCACGGCGACCATCGCCGGGATGGCGTAGAACTCCACGTCCATCAGCGCGGCCCTCTCCGGCGTGCCGAAGAAATGCTCCCAGTTCGTCATCGAGCGTCCTCCTCCCATTTGATGGTCCCGTCGTCGTATTCGGCATTGAGCCAGTCCTGGTACTCGCCCCCACGAGGCGAAGTCCCGCACCCAGCGCGATTCGAACGCGCATGAGGTGAAGGGATTGCACTCGCTCACCGCGATGCGGAACCGCCGTCCGTCGCGCATCATGCGCACCTCCATGCGCATCGCGGCCTCTGGCGTGCCGAAGTACCGCTCCCAGTTCTTCATCGCGCGTCCTCTTTCGCTCCCGGCCCGACCTTGCGGTAGGTGAAGTCCTCGAACAGGTGACCGCACCAGCGGCAGCGGTCGCCGCCCTTGGGCAGGTGGTGCCAGATCTCGCGCATGCCGCACTTCGGGCAGCGCACCTCGATACTGGGTCGGCGCTTCGGCTTCTCGGTCTGCTGCTCCATGGCTACTCCACCGCCATCCGCATGGCCGGCTTCATGGCCTCGCGCAGGCTCTTGGCCAGCTCCTCGGCCGTTACCTCGGCCTTCACCTCCACGTTCACGTCGGGCATCGCGAAACCGCGCGCCTCTTCGGCCTTGAGGCAAGGCATGGCGGCGTCCTGGGCCGCGCCCTTGAGCGTCGGTGACGCTGTCACCCTCAGCTCGCAGCGCCCCAGCCACAACTCGCACTCGTCCAGCTTCGTGAGCGCCAGGGCGCGCTCGCGGCTCACCTCGTAGGCCGTCTCGACCTCGCGGCGCAGCCGCTTGCAGTCCGCCGGCCCGTCGCTGCGCAGCCTCTGCCTGGCCTCGGCGAGCTTGCGCCCCATCTCGGCGAGGTCGCCTCGCAGGCGATCGTTCTCTCGGCGAAGGACTGCTACCGCGTGGCTCTGCTGCTCGTTCCAGCAGTCCTCGCACAGCGGCTCGCTGGTGCAGCTCATGTTGTCCTGCCCCAGGGCGTCGATGTCGCGCCCGCAGCTCTCGCAGATGATTCCCATGGCTACTCCCTTCCTTCCGGCTTCACCGCGCCTGCGAGGAACCACGCCCGCAGGCTCTCGGCGCACTCCGGGCACAAGGCCCTTGCCTTGCCGTCGATTCGCGCGCTGTTCCTCAGCACCATCTTGGCGTAACCCGCCAGGGTCGCCGGCACCTCCTTGCCGCAGCGTTCGCATGCGCACATGTACAGCCTCATGCCTGCTCGCCTCCCTTCGGCAGAGCGTCGGCGATTCGGTCCCAGTCGGTGGCCGACTTCTCGCTGGGGTACTCGTAGGCCCCCACGCACGGCACCGGCAGCACCGCCATGCCGTCGTGCTCGCCTGCGTACTCGTCTGCGTCCGATCTGCTCTCGAACGCCAGCACCACGTCGCTCTCCGTGGCCACCGCGTAGATCTTCTTCATCGTTTCGTCTCCTATTCGAACTCGAAGCACTCGCATGCCTCGCTTGTCTCGTCCACCGCTTCCACGTCGGGGCCGCCGCCCGTCATGGCGTCGCAGGCGCACACGGCCTCGCCGCCAGCGCCCTGCACGCGGCCGCAGAAGCGGCACTCCCGGCACGTGCGGCCCTCCCACGGGTCGGGCCGGTTCCACGGTGCCCTGGGGTCGGACTCGAAGCACCCGGGCGGGAGGTTCCACCCGCTTGAAGGCTCGTACCCGCTCACATGCACCGCCTGCCCCTCGGCAGCCGCCCCCAGCCGTCCATGGCCAGGGCCATCCGCGTACTTGGTCGGTTCCGGCAGCAGCAGGTACTCCCAGTGCCCCGAGCCCGGCGGGGCGGGGCGGTTGAACCTCTGCTCGGCCCTGACCCGAGCGGAAGTGCAGCCGGTTGGCGTGCGCAGCCCGTGGCAGCCGCTGCCGTTGCCGCTGCCGCACAGCATCACCGTGGGCTTGGGAACCTCGCGCCCGTCGCGGAACAGCTTGCCCGCCCCGCGCCTCACGATGTGGTGGCGGTTGAGCGGCCACGGCGCGCCGCACACGGCGCACCTGGGCGTCTCGATGCTCGGCCCCTCCATGAGGGGGCGCAGGATCTCGGGCAGCGTGTCAACGTTTGCCATTCGATAGCCTCCTGTCCTTGCCTTGCAGCTCGTACTTGTCGCACATCTCCGACAGGCGGCTCACGATGGCCACCGCCGTCTCCTCGTCGCCGTTCTTGGCCAGGCGGCGTATGAGGTCGCTCTTGCCGTACTGCGTGGTCACGACCACGGGCCTCATGTTCTCGTACCTGTCGTTCACGACGCGGAACACCTGCCCCAGTGTCCAGTCGGTGGGGGACTCCTTGCCCAGGTCGTCCAGCACCAGGCACCCCACGCGGGAGAGCCTGGACAGCACGCCGTCCTCGGTGCCGTCGCCGCCGTAGGTGTCCTTGATGGCGGCCAGCACGCCCAGCATGTCGGTCACCCTCACGCTGGTGCCGCCGTCCACCAGGAGCCGCGCCACGGCGCTCGCCAGGTGGGTCTTGCCGGTTCCCACGGGGCCGCAGATGTACGCCCCGCGCCCTTGCTCAACCTTCGCGGCAATGCCCTCGGCCATGGGGGAGGCGGCTGTCATGAAGCGTGGCTTGATTCCGGCCCGCTCGTAGGCCCGGCGGCGTTTGGCTGCGGCCTCCTCGGCCTTGGCCCTGGCCTCAAGGCGCGAACGCTCGTCGCGCTCCGCCACGGCACCCGGGCAGCCGCACGGCTTCCAGCCGCAGAAGGTGCGGCGGCCAGCCAGCACCACGTAGCGGACCTCCAGCTGCGCCCCGCAGTGGGGGCACTCAGTCGTACTCGGCATAGCCGTCGGCCTCCTTCCGGGTCCTCGGGCCGCGGTTCACGTAGTCCTCGAACTTCGGCGAGAACAGCGTGGAGGGCCGCAGGTACTTGGCCATCTTCGGGTCGCCCGCCCACTCGGCTGCCATCGTGTCGATGACGGCCAGGAAGTCGGGGAGGCGGTAGCCCTCGGCCCAGCGGGCGTGTATCAGCCTGCGGGTCTTGGCGCTGCTTGAGCGGTAGCGGGTGCCGGCTGCCTCGTTGAGCGCATGCACGATTTCGTCAAAGGGGATTAAGGGGTTATCTATATACTCAACCTCAACCTCAACCTCTGCATTGCCGCAACTCGATGCGCCTGCATGTGCATCCGCATGTGCATCCGCATCTGCTTGCGCATGTGCGACTGCATCTGTATCCGCATATGCTCCCGCATGTGCTTGCGCATCGGCTTGCGCCCGTGCCGCCGCATCGTCCACCGCGTCTTCCTTCCCCGGCCTGTTGCCCCAGCGGGCGTTGGCCGCCTTCCTTGCGCGCTCGCTCTTCTCGTCGCCCATGTCGAGCCTGCCCTTGAGCACCAGGAAGGTAGGCAGCCACGCGGGGCTGCCCTGCGGCTCCTTGCCCGTGAACCGGTACTCGACGATGGCGTAGATGAACGGCGCGCGCTGCTTCTCGGGCATGGCCTGCGCGGCCGCCCAGAAGTCGTCGTGTATAACCATGCCCATAGTGTCGCCGTCGCCTTCCCTAAAACGGGATATCCTCGTCGTACAGATCGGGCATGGCCTGCTGCTGCGGCGCGGGCTGCTGTGGCGCGTACGCCTGCTGAGTGGCCGGCTGCGGCGCGTAGGCGGGCTGCTGCGGCGCAGGTGCCGGGGCGGGGCGTCCCTGGCCGTACGTGCGGGCCTGCGGCGCTTGCGGGGCCGCCTGGGGCGCGTACTGCTGCGGCGCGTAGCCCTGCTGCTGTTGCTGGCCGCTCATGAACTCCAGCTCGTCCACCACGACCTCCAGCGCGCTGCGCTTCTGGCCGGTCTGCTGGTCGTTCCAGCTGCGGTAGCGCAGCTTGCCCTCGATGGCCACCTTGCTGCCTTTGGCGAGGTACTGCGCCAGCTTCTCGCCGCGGGTGCCGAACAGCGTGCAGTCCACGAAGTTCGGGTAGTCCTCCCACTGCCCGGTCTGCTGGTGTTAGCGCTACTGTAAAAACAACCATTTTGACCAACGCTCAACAACCAATCATGCCAACGCAGTCCCGCCATTTGCGCCAACGCATTTTTCACCATTTCCACCAACGCCGGGGCTTACGCTTCGATCGACGAGCGAACGATGCTTTCGGGAGGAGCGGGCCGTGGCGGAGAAGAACCTGATCGGAGAGTTGGACATGTACAGGGAAGCGGGCA
>ENA-OQBV01000657-OQBV01000657.1-human-gut-metagenome-genome-assembly--contig:-NODE-657-length-19111-cov-3.249895_pt1 | contig 19111 bp, 20 predicted proteins | sample MGYA00242750_ERZ504559 | MGnify/ENA primary metagenome ERZ504559 (study PRJEB26092, sample SAMD00036230) | human gut metagenome | host: Homo sapiens | study: EMG produced TPA metagenomics assembly of... | reverse complement strand
ATGGCATACTACCCGTAATGATATTAATATTATAACTGATAGCCAAATTGATAAAACGGTCGCGAACCTCTTCGGTATATTGTGCCAAACCACGAATGCTCTGGGCTTCTCCCAAATGATTGAACTTGGCCATCAACGGCGCATTGAAATATTCCGGAAAAAGAACAAAATCACTCTTATAATCGGAAACGGCATCTACGAAAAACTCAACCTGCTCAAATACATCATCCAATGTTTTATAAGGGCGCATCTGCCATTGCACTAACCCTACACGTACAGTGGTTTTCTTATCCACATAATCCTGCGTAGGCTCCTGATAATAAATATTATCCCATTGCAACAAAGTGGCACAATGCTTGGATTCTTCGTCATTGGGAAGATAATTCTTCATGACACGACGCACATGAAAATCATTGGAAAGCTGAAATGTCAATACTGGATCATAAATCTCACGGGAACGCACCTTATCCAAATATTCCTTAGGACGCATCGTATCCGCATACTTATAATAATTAGGAATACGACCACCGAACATGATCGCTTTCAGATTCAGTTTCTCGCATAATTCTTTCCGGTACTCATACATACGGCGTGCCAGACGCAAACCGCGATAATCCGGATGGATAAACACCTCGATACCATACAAAATATTCCCTTCCGGATTATGCGTACAGAAAGTTTCATTACCAGTTACTTTGGCATAGGTATGATCTCCCTTTACCATATCATAGTCTACAATAATAGAAAGAGCACATCCCACTATCTTATCGTCTACCACCGTTACTACTTGCCCTTCCGGAAAAATTCGGATAAGCGTTTCTATTTGCTCGTGTGTCCAAAACACATCCTTATCCGCATACACCCGTTTGAATGATTGTGATAATTGGATGTAATCTTCGATCTGTAAATTCCGGACCTCTACTTTATTAATTTTATGCATCGGTTCCATAATGATTCTCTTATTTATATTTTAAAACAGCGGTGCAAAGGTAGGACAAATTATAAAACGATGTTCTCCCAAACAGAAAAAGATAAAGAGAATATCACTCAGTATGAAAGAAAATATCTATGAACTTTTCATAGGATTTTCAGAAAACTTTTTGTTATCTTTGGAAAGTTAACCCAATAACAAACAAAAACAACCAATTTTGCTATGAATAAAGAATTAATAATGAACCCTAACCAATTGGTGGCATTTCTAGAAAAACCTTGTGCAGAGTTTACCAAAGAAGACATAAAACGATACATTCAGCAGAATGGCATCCGTATGGTCAACTTTATGTATCCCGCCGGAGACGGACGACTGAAGACATTGAATTTCGTTATCAACAACCAAGCATATCTAGATGCTATCCTGACTTGCGGGGAGCGAGTGGACGGTTCCAGCCTATTTCCATTCATTGAGGCGGGCAGCAGTGATCTATATGTAATTCCCCGATTCCGGACGGCTTTTTTAGATCCTTTTGCCGAGATCCCCACACTTTCCATGCTTTGCTCTTTCTTTAACAAGGATGGAAAGCCGTTGGAAAGTTCACCCGAACATACCTTACACAAAGCATGCAAGGCATTCAATAAAATAACCGGCATGGAATTTCAGGCTATGGGAGAATTGGAGTACTATGTAATTGCTCCGGATACAAATATGTTCGAGGCAACAGACCAGAAAGGTTATCATGAATCAGCACCATACGCCAAGTTCAATGATTTCCGTACCCAGTGCATGGTCTATATTGCACAAGCAGGCGGACAAATAAAGTATGGACACTCCGAAGTAGGTAATTTTACCTTGAATGGCATGATATATGAACAGAATGAAATAGAATTCCTGCCTGTCAATGCCGAAGATGCGGCAGACCAATTGATGATTGCCAAATGGATTATACGTAATCTGGCCTATAAACATGGTTATAACATTACTTTCGCGCCTAAAATAACTACAGGAAAAGCTGGTTCCGGATTGCATATCCAACATGCGTATCATGAAAGATGGACAAAACCAAATGTTGAAGAAGGATGTTTTATCAGAAACAGCACGCAAAGACTATTGCCGGCTATGATGGAAACTTGCTCCATCCAATCACTGCATTCGGTAACACCAATCTACTTCTTATTTCCGCCTGGTTCCCCATCAGGAAGCGCCAACTAATATTTGCTGGGTGACCGCAACCGTTCAGTATTGGTACGCGTACCTCTAGGATGGGCAGCTAAAACAGATATGTGCATGACTGCCAATCCACTGGAAACGGAAAGCCATTATGATACCACACAAAAACAAACGGTGGAAATGCGATCACCGGACGGATCGGCCGATCTCTACCAACTGATAGCAGGACTAGCTGTAGCCTGCCGCCATGGTTTTGAAATAGAAAATGCACTAGACATTGCAGAAAAAACTTACGTAAACGTCAATATTCATCAGAAAGAAAATGCAGACAAACTGAAGGCATTGACCCAGCTTCCCGATAGCTGTACGGCTTCCGCAGCCTGTTTGCAGCAACAGCGCGAAATATTCCAAAAACATAATGTGTTCAGCCCTACTATGATTGATGGAATCATCAGCAAATTAACTGGCTATAACGATCTGACTTTACGTAACGACTTGAAAGATAATCCGGAAGGAATGTTAGCGTTGGTCAATAAATATTTCCATTGCGGATGATTTGACTAAAACAGCGGGAGGAGGGTATATCAATATTTATTGATTTGACCTTCTTCCGTTTTCTACATTCACGCCATGATAAATAAAAAAGATCAATGTATTTCTACACTGGTCTTTTCTTTTGAGCGGAAAACGAGACTCGAACTCGCGACCCTAACCTTGGCAAGGTTATGCTCTACCAACTGAGCTATTTCCGCAAATATCCGCCTTCGGTCTTTAACTATTCCTCAGCTGTTTCCCGATTGCGGATGCAAAGGTAGTGCTTTTTTCTAAACTTCCAAAAGTTTTCTATACTTTTTATAGCACTTTTATTACATTATTTCATCAATTTCCTCATAATCAATACAAACCAAAAGTTTTTTTAATTACCATCAGGATATGCGATCACGATAGTCCTCATACCGGAAGTCTTTATATACTTCCAATGTATTATCTGTATGCCAAATAGCGATAGAAGGGTGATGGATTCCATTAAACATATTTGTTTTTACCATAGTGTAATGAATCATATCTTCCAGAACAATGCGTTCTCCTACCTGTAACGGATGGTCAAAACGCCAGCTACCCATATAGTCGCCACTTAAACAACTGTTTCCACCCAAACGGTAGATATTCTCTTCCGTTAAAGCTGTTTTTATCGCATCGACAGGTAAAGCTTCGGCACCACGCACTGCCGGCTGATAGGGCATTTCAAGACAATCGGGCATGTGACAAGTAAAACTAACATCCAGAATCGCAGTTTTTATCCCCCGGTTTTCCACTATATCGACAACAGAAGCGACCAAAGGTCCGGTCTGCCAAGTAAAAGCCGAACCCGGTTCTAAAATAATCTCCAAATGAGGATAACGGGCTTTCAATCCTTTTAATAAAGAAATAAGATGCTCCGTATCATAATCTTTACGTGTCATCAGGTGCCCCCCTCCCAAATTCAACCATTTTATTTGTGGGAACCAACGGGCAAACGTCTCTTCTATGTGCTGCAAAGTATGTTCCAATTCATAAGAACTGGATTCACAATGACAATGACAATGGAAGCCTTCGATACCCTCCGGTAAAGTCTCGGGAAGCAAATCGGCCGTCACCCCAAAACGTGTACCGGGAGCACAAGGATTATAAAGTTCCACCTCTACTTCCGAATATTCAGGATTAATACGGATACCACAGGATATCTTTTCTCCAGAGGCCTTAACCATAGAATAAAAACGCCGGAACTGACTGAAGGAGTTAAAGGTTATATGACTGCTGCATTGCATGATAACCGGAAAATCAGTATCCGTATACGCCGGAGAATAAGTATGGGCCTTACTGCCAAATTCTTCATATGCCAAACGGGCTTCATATACAGAGCTAGCTGTAGTATAACGGATGTATTCCCTAAAAACGGGAAATGATTTCCACATGGCAAAAGATTTGAAAGCCAAGATGATCTCAACTCCGGCCCGGTCTGCCACACTCTTTATCAAACTCAGATTCTTTCTGAGCAATGCTTCATCCATCACATAGCATGGAGAAGGTACTTTATGGATATCTATCATTTTTGTATCAGAATTCTATTAGAATATTTATTCCACAACTTTGAACCGGGCGAATTTCAGCAATAATTGTTTCTCTCCGGCATTCCGGAAACGGACAGTCGCCTTGCTGTTCTCACCGGTTCCTTCCACTTTTATCACATCGCCTATTCCAAAGCGTTCATGCTCTATCACCTGCCCTGCCAGCACATTCACCGGCAAGGTTCCCGCCGCGGACGGCTTTGAAACCGTAGCAAGACCTACCTTAGTCAAATTGCGCGGCACACTGGGACGGATAATCTCAGCTTTCGGTCTTTCTCCAACAAAAATGATTTCTGACCACCAGACAAATTTGATGAAGAACGCCCATAAGAAGGCTGCGAAGCAGATTCGTCAAACAAGAAACGAGACGCACGTTCATTTTGCTCACGACAGAAACGGCTGGCTCTCTCGTCTATTCTCCGGGCCATCTGTTCCTCCTGAGGCAGCTTCAGGAAATGTACATCAATATCTTTCAAGAAACGGCTCGGGCTACTGAACTCCATCTTTCCATATTTAAACCGGCTCTTGGCAAAAGACAAATAGCAATGCTCCTCGGCACGTGTAATCGCCACATAAAACAAGCGGCGCTCCTCTTCCAATTCCTTATACGAATTGAGTGACAAAGCACTGGGAAACAAGTTCTCTTCCAACCCAACTACAAAGACGTTTTTAAACTCCAAGCCTTTAGCAGAGTGAATGGTCATCAAGATTATCTTCTCAGCATCCTCCTCTTTCTCGTTATCCTGGTCTGTCAGCAGAGAAACCTCCGACAGGAAATCCGTCAACAGGATGTTCTCATTCCCTTCTTCTTCACGGATTGCACAAAAATCATGCATACCGTTTATCAGTTCTTCAATATTCTCCTGACGGCTCAGGTTTTCCGGATCATTGCTCTGATAAATCTCATTCATAATGCCGGACTGACGAACAATCATTGCCCCCAATTCATATGCATTCTTCTTCGGGATCTCCACTATAAAACTTTTTACCAGTTCACGAAACCCCTGTAACTTGGTATGCATCCCCTTGTTAATATTCAAGCCGTATGCCAACGGCTCTTCCAAAACCATCCAAAGACTAACATGATGCTGTGCAGCCGCATCAATAACTTTGTTCAACGTAGTATCCCCGATTCCTCGCGCCGGATAATTCAATACCCGCTTAAAAGCCTCCTCATCATTCGGATTTACCGCCAGACGAAAGTAAGAAATAACGTCTTTAATCTCCTTGCGTTGATAAAAAGAAAGTCCTCCATAAATTTTATAAGGTAGACTACGCTTCCGCAAAGCCTCCTCGAAAATACGGCTTTGAGCATTTGTACGGTATAAAATAGCAAAATCATTATAAGAATAATGTTCCCGTGAACGCAGTTTCACAATCTGGTTGGCAACAATCTCCCCTTCCTCCACATCACTGTAGGCATTGAAAACTCCGATAGGCTCCCCCTTCGCTTTTTCTGAAAATACCTCCTTCTTTATCTGCTCGCTATTTTTCTCTATCAGGCTGTTTGCCGCACACACAATGGTCTGGGTAGAACGATAGTTCTGCTCCAGTTTAAAAAGCTTGGCCCCCTTATACAGTTGAGTAAATTTCAATATATTGTCAATATTAGCCCCTCGGAAGGAATAAATACTCTGCGCATCATCCCCCACCACGCATACACGCTGATGCTCCTGGGTAAGCTGAAGCACAATGCTGTGTTGCGCAAAATTGGTGTCCTGATACTCATCCACCAGCACATAACGAAACTGCTCCGCATACTTACGGCAAATTTCAGGATGATCGCGGAATAACATATAAGTATAAAGCAGCAAATCATCAAAATCCATCGCATCGCTTTGACGGCAACGTTCCCAATATTGCCGGTAAATATCACGGGTGGCGGGTACTTTGGCATTCAAATCATACTGATAAAGCTCTGCGTTCGAAACATATGCATCAGGAAAAACCAAATGATTTTTCGCATTGCTGATACGCGCCTGTATCAACCCTGATTTATAGGTTTTATCATCCAATTGCATTTCTTTTACAATAGACTTGATCAAACTCTTCGAATCTGAAGAATCATAGATGGTAAAATTGGAGCTAAAGCCGATAACCTGTGCCTCACACCGCAGGATACGCGAAAAAATGGAATGGAACGTCCCCATCCATAAATAGCGTGCCTGATCGCCCACCTGACGGGCTATACGCTCTTTCATTTCGCGAGCAGCCTTATTGGTAAAAGTCAATGCCAAAATAGACCAAGGAGTATATCCCTGCTCCAGTAAAATAAGCTATCTTATAAGTCAGCACGCGTGTTTTCCCCGAACCTGCTCCAGCTATCACCAAAGAGGGACCCTCGTTGTAAAGCACTGCATCGCGCTGGCTTTCATTCAATTCTTCTAAATAATTCGTCATAAATTTCACCTTTCACCTGCAAAGATAGAGAAAGTTTGAGTTTATCAGAACAATTCCATGCCCAATAATGTTATTATGATAGAAGTTTAATTAAAACCTCGACTAAAAATGAATATATTATTAACCACTTTAATTTCATTAGTTATGACTTACGAAATGCCAAAACTCCCGTATGCAAATAACGGACTCGAACCTGTAATCAGTCAGGCTACTATAGACTACCATTATGGCAAGCACTTACAAACATATGTAAACAATTTGAACTCTTTAGTTCCAGGTACGGAATTTGAAGGAAAGTCCGTAGAGGAAATTGTTACATCAGCTCCCGACGGAGCGATATTCAATAACGCCGGACAAGTATTAAACCATACATTATATTTCCTTCAGTTCACCCCCAAACCCAGCAAGCATGAACCGTCCGGAAAACTAGCAGAAGCCATCAACCGAGACTTCGGAAGCTTTGAAAACTTCAAGAAAGAATTCAACACCGCTTCCACAGGACTGTTCGGTTCGGGCTGGGCTTGGCTTTCTGTAGACAAGCAGGGAAAACTACATATCACCAAAGAACCTAACGGAAGCAACCCGTGGCGTGCAGGACTGAAACCATTGCTGGGTTTCGATGTATGGGAACATGCTTACTATCTGGATTACCAGAACCGCCGTGCAGATCATGTGAACAAGTTATGGGAAATCATTGACTGGGATGTAGTAGAAAAACGTCTATAAAAGGACCCTTAACTATACATCATAATAAGGCTGCCTCGCCCCTATTCATTCAGGGAGCGGGGCAATCTGCTTTAAGATGCAAAGATACAGCAGATATACATTCATCCTTTTACAAGAATAAACAAGCACAATGCAAGATAATCATAAAAAAACATTCTTCCACAAAAAATAAAGCAGTCTGTTGTAGCATTATTCATTTCTTTCCCATATCTTTGCCATCGTAAAACAAAGGGGTGCCCCACGTAAACAGCGGACGGGCTGAGATTATACCCTGTGAACCTGATGCGGTTAGTACCGCCGAAGGGATTGTTACTTCTTACCTCATACCATCCGGTCAAAAAGCAACTCTTTGTATTTACAAGTAAATTCATAAACTGATATTATAGTATGAAACTGACAGTAAACAGCAAAGAAACCGAAGTAAAGGACGGATGCACCGTAGCCGAACTTTCCACCTTTCTGACACTTCCTGAGAAAGGTATCGCCATAGCGGTAAACAACCGGATGGTCCCCCGTATAGAGTGGGAGAAATGTGTGTTACACCCCAATGACAGTCTGGTAGTCATTAAAGCTGCATGTGGAGGATAAGACCGTGGAACTTCAATTCATCACTCACTTCACCGACACATATTCCTATTATGATTCCGCATGCATGGCCTTGGAAGGCGGTTGCCGCTGGATCCAGCTACGTATGAAAGACACTTCCGTTGACGAAGTGGAACGGGAAGCCATACGTCTGCAAGGCTTATGCAAAGACTACGGAGCAACATTTATCATAGACGACCACGTGGAGTTGGTCAATAAAATTCATGCCGACGGAGTGCATTTGGGAAAAAAGGATATGCCCGTAGCCGAAGCACGGAAAATATTAGGAAAAGAATTCATCATCGGAGGCACCGCCAATACATTTGACGATGTAAAGATGCATTACGAAGCTGGAGCTGACTACATCGGCTGTGGCCCGTTCCGTTTTACTACCACAAAAAAGGATCTCTCTCCAGTGCTGGGACTAGAAGGTTACCGTTCTATTATTCAGCAAATGAAAGAGGCAGATATCCATCTGCCCATCGTCGCCATCGGGGGAATTACTTTGGAAGATATCCCTTCCATCATGGAAACGGGAATCACCGGCATTGCTTTGAGCGGAACCATACTCCGGGCGAAAGACCCGGTAGCGGAAACTAAACGAATCATGAATTTATAATAAAATCACAAAATACAATGAAGAAACTGATTATAGCTGAAAAAGAATTTAATTCCCGTTTATTTCTGGGAACCGGTAAATTCAATTCAAACACCGTAATGGAAGAAGCCATTCTGGCATCAGGATGTGAAATGGTAACCGTAGCCATGAAACGCATTGAATTGGACGATAAGGAAGATGATATGCTGAAACATATCATTCACCCTCACATACAGCTATTGCCCAATACCTCCGGTGTGCGCACAGCCGAAGAAGCCGTCTTTGCCGCACAAATGGCCCGCGAGGCTTTTGGCACCAACTGGCTGAAACTGGAAATCCATCCCGATCCGCGCTACTTGTTGCCGGATTCTACCGAAACATTGAAAGCAACCGAGGAACTAGTCAAACTAGGTTTCGTCGTATTGCCCTATTGTCAGGCAGATCCTACATTGTGCAAACGGCTGGAAGAGGTAGGAGCAGCAACTGTCATGCCGCTTGCCGCCCCCATCGGGACAAACAAAGGCTTGCAGACACGTGACTTCCTGCGCATCATTATCGAACAAGCTTCCGTTCCTGTGGTAGTGGACGCCGGAATAGGTGCCCCCAGCCATGCTGCCGAAGCGATGGAAATGGGCGCGGACGCCTGTCTGGTCAATACAGCCATCGCAGTAGCCGGTCAGCCGGTAGTCATGGCAACAGCCTTCAAGGAAGCTGTCATTGCCGGACGCCGCGCTTATGAAGCAGGCTTAGGAGCAGTAGGACAGAACTTGATCGCATCTGCCTCATCCCCTTTAACTTCATTCTTAGATTAAACAGAAATATGATGGACAAAAAGCAAGATCAAAAGCATACGCTCATGCCGAAAAGGCATATATGCAAGGAACCCTGTTTTCATACATCAAAGTAGGAATGCAGAAAGTAAACCTGACTCCTACTGTGAATATAGTGAACGGTGAAAAAGTAACAACGCCCAATGCTCCCGTTTATATTTATGACACCAGCGGCCCATTCAGTGACCCCCAATATGGAAATCGATCTGAAAAAAAGGACTTCCCCGTATGCGCGAAAGCTGGATTACCGGACGGGGAGACGTAGAACAACTGCCCTCCATCACTTCAGAATACGGAAAGATGCGCCGCGACGATAAAAGTCTGGACCACCTGCGCTTTGAACACATCGCCCTGCCCTATCGTGCCAAAGCTGGAAAGGCCATCACACAAATGGCATACGCCAAAGCCGGCATCGTTACACCGGAAATGGAATATGTAGCCATCCGTGAAAACATGAATTGCCGGGAACTGGGCATCGACACCTTTATCACCCCTGAATTCGTACGTGATGAAATAGCCGCAGGGCGTGCCGTACTTCCCGCCAATATCAACCACCCCGAAAGCGAGCCTATGATTATCGGCAGGAACTTTTTAGTGAAGATCAACACGAACATCGGAAACTCCGCCACCACTTCCTCCATTGACGAAGAGGTGGAAAAAGCCGTGTGGAGCTGCAAATGGGGAGGTGACACCCTGATGGATCTCTCGACCGGCGATAACATTCACGAAACACGCGAATGGATTGTCCGCAACTGTCCTGTCCCCGTAGGTACCGTACCTATCTATCAGGCATTAGAGAAAGTAAACGGTAAAGTAGAGGATCTGAATTGGGAGATTTATAAAGATACATTAATCGAACAATGCGAACAAGGAGTGGATTACTTTACCATCCATGCCGGAATACGCCGCCAAAATGTACATCTGGCTGACAAACGTTTGTGCGGCATCGTAAGCCGCGGAGGCAGCATCATGAGCAAGTGGTGTCTGGTACATGACAAGGAAAGTTTCTTATATGAGCATTTTGACGACATCTGTGATATTCTGGCACAATACGATGTAGCCGTATCCTTGGGTGACGGACTTCGTCCGGGCTGTATCGCTGATGCCAATGACGAGGCACAGTTTGCCGAACTAGATACCATGGGTGAACTTGTACTCCGCGCATGGGACAAAAACGTACAGGCATTCATTGAGGGACCGGGACATGTACCTTTGCATAAAATCAAAGAAAACATGGAACGCCAGATCTCTCACTGCCACAATGCACCGTTCTACACCCTCGGTCCGCTGGTAACGGACATCGCTCCGGGATATGACCATATCACTTCGGCCATCGGTGCCGCACAAATCGGCTGGCTGGGCACTGCTATGCTATGCTATGTCACCCCGAAAGAACATTTGGGATTGCCCAACAAAGAAGATGTACGCGTTGGTGTCATCACTTACAAGATTGCCGCCCATGCAGCCGATCTGGCGAAAGGGCATCCGGGCGCACAGATCCGTGACAATGCTTTAAGCAAGGCACGTTACGAATTCCGTTGGCGCGACCAGTTCCATCTGAGTCTGGATCCCGACCGCGCTTTGGAATACTTCAATGAAGGCCGCCATACGGACGGTGAGTACTGTACCATGTGCGGCCCCAACTTCTGCGCCATGAAACTGAGCCGCGACTTGAAGAACGTGGGTAATTAAACAGCTGACTTTGTGAAAACTATGGAAGATTTCAAGAAAGCACTTGAAGGAACTTTAGGAAGAAAACACATAGACAACATAGTGGATCAAGTAGCCGGCTCCCCCGACCGCTTTGATGCTCTTTATACTCTGACACAGCATGAAGAAACAAAGATAGCTTGGCATGCCACTTGGGCTTGTGAAAAACTGAGCATCCTCCTCCCTTCCCTATTGATGGATAAAAGGGAGGAACTGATGCTGCGGGTCATGCAATGCCCCCATGACGGAACAAGACGTCTGCTACTGAATATCCTTCATCATCTTCCTGTCCCAAAGCCTGTCAACGCAGCTTTCTTTGATTTCTGCCTTCAAGGCATGCTGTCTTCTGCCGAAAGCGCATCCGGACAAGCTGTCTGCATGAAACTTGCCTACGACATCTGCCTGGAAGAACCGGAACTGACAGGAGAACTGAAAGCATACTTGGAAAATATGGAACCGGAATACTATACGGTCGCCGTGCAATGTGCCCGCAACAACATCCTAAAAAAAATAAGGAAATGAAGATATTGATACTCAACGGAAGCCCACGTAACCAAGGACTTATCAGCCAAATGCTGGACATCATGACCGAAGAAGCCCGCATACGTGGTGCCGAAGTGGAAGTAATACCCATCCGTAAATTGCAGGTGCACCCCTGTACAGGATGCATGGCTTGCCGCAGCCGACAGACCTGTGTCCTACCCGAAGACGACGCGCAGCACACGCTTCAAAAGATACAATGGGCAGACGTGCTGATCGTTGGCTCACCTTGCTATTGGGGAAATATGAACGGACATATGAAAGTAGTGTTCGACCGCATCGTGTACGGCATGATGGGAGAAAGTCCGAAAGGGCTCCCTCAAGCGTTGCATAAAGGCAAGAAAGCAGTCATCGTAAGCACCTGCTCCACCCCATGGCCATTCAATATCTGGTTTAACCAGACACGCGGCGTAGTAAAAGCGTTGCGCGAAATTCTGAAGTGGAGCGGATTCTCTATCAAAGGCGTTATCCAGAAGGGAGGAACAAAACAACATCCCGAACTGACGGAAAACGACAAAAAGAAATGTAGAAAAATAATAAGGAAATTATAGCTTGAAGCCTGATAAAATGCCGGAAAGGCTTAAACAGACTTTTATAAAAGCAAAATCATCTTATGAACAATAACAAGAAAAAATAACAATCATGTTTTCAGAAGAACTTGAAAAAATAGATTGGGAAAAGATCACCAAAGCCATCTACTCCAAAACCGAACATGACGTGCTCCGCGCCCTTGGTAAGGAACATTGCGATGTGGACGACTTTATGGCACTCATCTCCCCCGCAGCAGCAAAATACCTAGAGCCGATGGCGCAACTAAGCAAAAGATATACCGAAGAACGTTTCGGCAAAACCATTTCCATGTTTATACCGCTGTATATAACAAACTCCTGCACCAATTCTTGCGTGTATTGTGGTTTTCATATCAGCAACCCGATGGCTCGTACCATCCTCACCCCCGAACAGATTGAAGATGAATACAAAGCCATCAAAAGACTTGGTCCTTTTGAAAACCTATTACTAGTGACCGGAGAAAATCCGGCAAAAGCCGGAGTCCCTTATCTGGCCAAAGCCTTGGACATCGCCAAAAAATATTTCAGCAATTTGAAAATAGAGGTAATGCCCCTCAAAGCCGAAGAATATGCCGAACTGAAAGAACACGGACTAAATGGAGTCATTTGCTTTCAGGAAACTTACAACAAAGCCCGTTATAATATATACCACCCACGCGGAATGAAATCCAAATTCGAGTGGCGGGTAAACAGCTTCGACCGTATGGGACAGGCAGGAGTCCACTCCATAGGCATGGGGGTACTCATCGGATTGGAAGAATGGCGCACCGATGTGACCATGATGGCTTATCACTTGCGTTATCTTCAGAAAAAGTATTGGAAAACCAAATACAGCGTCAACTTCCCCCGTATGCGTCCTTCCGAAAACGGAGGTTTCCAGCCGAATGTCATCATGAATGACCGTGAATTGGCGCAGCTCACTTTTGCCATGCGCATCTTCGACCACGATGTGGACATCTCCTACTCCACCCGTGAGCCGGCACAAATCCGCGACAACATGGCAAGACTCGGAGTGACTACCATGAGCGCTGAAAGCAAAACCGAACCGGGAGGATACTATACCTATCCGCAAGCTTTGGAACAATTCCATGTAAGCGATGAACGTACAGCTATGGAAGTGGAAAACGCACTGAAATCATTAGGAAGGGAACCGGTATGGAAAGACTGGGATGTTTCTTTTGACAAGTTCACACCAATGCGATAGATATTACCCATATTTTTAAAGGAATGGGGCTGTATCAATGATACAAAGCCCCTTTTTCAACTTAACAACAAAGAAAGTGGAAAGATATAACCGTCAAATCATTCTCCCTGAATTGGGAGAAAAAGGACAACAACGGCTTCAACAAGCCAAAGTACTTATAGTCGGTGTAGGCGGTCTGGGATCTCCTGTTGCCTTGTACTTGACAGGAGCCGGAGTAGGTACCATTGGATTAGTAGACGATGATATGGTAAGTGTCAGCAACTTGCAACGTCAAGTACTTTATAGTGAAGCCGAGGTAGGTATGCCCAAAGCCATCCAAGCCAAGAAACGTCTCGAAGCCCTGAACCATGATGTGCAAATCAATGCCTATCCCACAAGACTGACTAAAGAGAATGCGGATGAAATCATCCGCACCTACGATATCATTATAGACGGATGTGATAATTTCGCTACCCGCTACCTCATTAATGACATCTGTGTGAAATGGGGAAAAGTCTATGTATATGGCGCCATCCGCGCCTTCGAAGGTCAAGTATCCGTCTTCAATTACCGGGGAGGCCCCGATTACCGCCACTTTTTCCCCGATGAAGCAGAAATGCTGTCCATGCCTCATCCACCCAAAGGAGTATTGGGTGTAACCCCTGGCATGATAGGTTGCGCCGAAGCCGCTGAAGTGTTGAAGATTATAGGTGAATATGGCGAAGTGCTAAGCGGCAAATTATGGACGATTAACGTGAAAACGATGGAAACCCATCTCATTTCTTTTTAGAGGAATCGAACCGGCCCTATTCAAAAGACATTTAATTCCTCAATTATGTGCCAACAGCCGAGGCATGACGACATCCGTCGCCCGGCTCCGACTGGCACATAAATAGTTTGACTTTATCCTATAATATGTGGTACAAACTCGGACAAGTTATCCGTAACCTCCATACGATTTTCGCGAATACCGATACCCGCAGCCTCTCCTCCTATAATCCAAGAGCCAATAACTGGATATCTGCCACTGTACACTGTCGGTTCCACATACTCCTGATATACATAAGCTCCAGTGTTATAATCACCCTCCGTTTCAGCTATACGTACATGTTCCTCCCAATTCCGGATATCAACAACGCTTACATTATGACCTTCACGAGAGAAGACCGGTTTTTTACAAAACAAACCCGACCGAGGGCGCGACAAATAACAAGGAAGCACATAAGGAGAATCCGGAAACAACTCATACAATGTGGCAAGGATCGCTTTATTGGACATCACCAATTTCCATATCGGCTCCAACCATTCCATTTCCGCCAGACATCCGTCAGGACTTTCATCCACCATCCACTCCCACGGATAAAGTTTAAAGCACCGGTTCACTAGTTCACCTGCCGGATCAAAAAATCGTCCATTCTGCAAATCCAGCGCCTGCATATCTAATACTCGGGTAGAAAACCCAGCCTCCATCGCCGTACTTGCCAGATATTGCAACGTTCCTGTATCTTCATTATTCTCTAATGCACCGGCAAAATAAATCTCTCCTTTTTTGGGGAAAATATCTTTCCATGACTGCACCAATCCTTCATGAATGCCATTAAACTGGTCGCATTCCGGAAAAACATCTTCTTTCCATTGCCATTGGATAACAGATGCCTCAAGCAAAGAAGTCGGTGTATCAGCATTGAACTCCAATATTTTCGGAGTACCATCCTTGGCTAATATAAAATCAAAACGACCATACAGACTTAACTCATCCGCATCCCAAGAAGCACGAATACGCTCACCAATCTCCTTCGGAATATTCAACGCACGCTCCATAAATTCCGGGTTATCCTCAATAATGAATTGGGCAGCCTCACAATACAGGTGGTACGCCTCATTGGTCGCTTCCTCCAAACAAGCTGTTTCTTCAGCCGTAAAATGATAATATGCTTCCTCGCGCCAATAATCACCATGAAAATCAAACCCCAGCGCTTCTATTTTCTCACGGTAATCCAGACGTGGCGTAACTGGTATTCTTTTCATATCCGCTTCCTGTTAACTATGAACACCGGATGAACGGCGTGTTTTCCCAAAAACACTTCCGCTCGATTTTGATTTTGCAGACGATTTTGACCCCACATTCACTTTTGAAGGAGCATCCACTTTCGTTCCGTTAGCATCTGTCCACGAATCAGATTTGGGATAATAATAATGTGTGGTAGAAAGTCCGTTGGCCATAGACGGCATTAATGCCCAACGCATCAGCATAGCGTTGTAAATCCAACTGTTTCCCTGATGATCACGGTACTCTTCTTGATCTTTAGGATTCTCAGGCAATTCCGTTTTTTGCGTACATCCGGCAAGCGCCATCAAGCAAAATGCAGCTGCAAGAAATTGTTTTTTATTCATAATTCTATCTATTCGTCTTGTTTATTAGCGCAAAAGTAAATAAAAACGCCTATTTCATGCAGGTACGCACACATTATTTAAAACTTTTCCATCGCATGAATTACATTTTCAGGGAAAGTATCCTATTGATTTACAGGCTTATCAAAAATAAATCTATAAATCCACTAGGATTATTACAAATAGGTTGCTATCTTTGCTTAGCAATTAGTCATAAGGTATGAAGTTAATTCTAATAACACCCCCCACTTATTTTGTGGAGGAAGATAAAATAATTACAGCTCTTTTCGAGGAGGGGCTAGATACACTCCATCTGCGAAAGCCCGGTACGGCACCTATGTTTGCAGAACGTCTGCTAACCCTTATCCCCGAACAATATCACAAACGCATCGTGGTTCACGGACATTTTTATCTGAAAGAGGAATACAAACTGAAAGGAATTCACCTGAACGGCCGTAATCCGAATCTGCCGGAAGGATACAAAGGACATGTCAGTTGTTCCTGCCATTCGCTAGACGAAGTTAAAGAGCACAAATCTGGTTGCGATTATGTATTTCTGAGTCCGGTATTCAATAGTATATCCAAGTTGAATTATAACTCGGCATACACTGCCGAAGAACTCCGTGCCGCCGCCAAAGCGAGCATTATCGACAAGAAAGTCATAGCTTTGGGAGGCATTGACGAAGAAAACTTGCTGGAGGTAAAGGACTTTGGTTTCGGAGGAGCCGCCATATTGGGCGCCCTTTGGAATAAATTCGATGCATGTACTGACCGCGATTACCGATGCGTGATAGAACATTTCCGGAAATTAAGAGATTTAGCAGACTGATTTATCAAAAAATTTAGAATAGAAGTCTAAAAAACGAAGAATATGCTTCACACCAAACATGTTACAATAATGAGAAGTTATTTTTAAATTTCTATTTTTAATTTCTAATTATAATACGTACCTTTGCACGCAAATTAACAAATAGGTAATATCTATTACAAAAATGAGCAAAACATCACCTTTTATGGTATTCTCAGGAACAAATTCGAGATACCTTGCAGAAAAGATTTGCAACAGCCTCGGTTGCGAATTAGGAAACATGAACATCATGCATTTTGCTGATGGTGAATTCGCTGTTTCTTATGAAGAATCAATTAGAGGCGCACATGTTTTTCTGGTTCAATCTACCTTTCCTAACTCTGACAACTTAATGGAACTGCTGCTAATGATTGATGCAGCTAAAAGAGCCTCCGCAAAGAGTATTGTAGCCGTTATCCCCTACTTTGGATGGGCACGTCAGGACAGAAAAGACAAACCTCGTGTTTCCATCGGTGCTAAACTGGTAGCCGATCTTCTGAGCGTGGCAGGCATTGATCGTTTGATCACAATGGATTTACATGCCGATCAGATTCAAGGATTTTTTGATGTACCGGTAGACCATCTCTACGCTTCTGGCGTATTCCTACCTTACATTGAATCATTGCAACTGGAAGACTTGGTAATCGCAACTCCGGACGTGGGTGGTTCAAAACGCGCCAGCACTTATTCCAAATATTTGGGTGTACCCTTGGTGCTTTGCAACAAGACGCGCTTGAAAGCCAATGAAGTGGCCACCATGCAAATTATCGGTGATGTAAAAAATAAAAATGTCATCTTAATTGACGATATGGTAGATACAGCAGGTACTATTACCAAAGCTGCCGATATTATGAAAGAAGCGGGAGCCATTTCCGTCCGCGCGATCGCTTCTCACTGTGTAATGTCAGGTCCTGCATCTGAACGCGTTCAGAACTCCGGCCTAGAAGAAATGGTATTTACCGATAGTATTCCTTATGCTAACCGTTGTTCTAAAGTGAAGCAACTGACCATTGCCGATATGTTTGCTGAAACAATCCGCCGCGTGATGAATAATGAGTCTATCTCTTCACAATACATCATTTAATCTTTATATGATTATAGAAATAAAAGTCCGGACTTTCCCAAGTTCGGACTTTTATTTTAATTTTACCTAAAGATTGGATTCCCTAAATCGTTTTATCAGCAAGACTAAATGTTTTCTTCCTTTAGATTAAGTCATTTCTTTCTCCGGTGATTCCTGCGACGACGTTGCACCTTTTCATGCTGATAACGCTGAAGCTTTCTATACACGGTGAATACCACCATAATCCCGGCAAATACCAGAATCACAATAACCACGCCTACCCCCAAATTATCCCCCTTTACACGCGACCACATCTCCAAGACCAATTCGGTCTTGTCACCGGAGTCACGAATCATGGCACAACGCTCCACCACTGTACGGTCAGGATACTGCACTTTATCTATTTGTATACTATCGGCAGCAGGACCGAAAAAATAACTTAAATCTGCAAAGTAAGATAAGGTAGTATCTATCTTTGCCTCCAAAATCTCGGGAGTCGCGACGGCACTCACATAACCACAGGCGTCCATATTACGTAAAGCCACATCAGGACGGCATAAATAATTAATAAAATAACTGGCAGCCTTTTTATTTCTAGCATACTTAGGGATCACCCATCCGTCATACCACACATTACTTCCCTCTGCCGGCACTTCATAGTCCAGATGGATGCCCACTCCTTCAGCCTCTTCCATCGCCCATACCGCATCCCCGCTCCAGGTCATGTTCAGCCATGCTTTACCTTTAGTCATCATTTCCTTGCCAAAATCGGCTTCCCAACCTGCTATCAAGGGTTTCATTGCTTTCAGATACTTCTCAACAGTATCGATGGACGCTTGCGAATAGTTGTTCATCAACTCCTCTACCGTAACCTTACTTTTTTTCAAATCCCCGGCATTGGCATAAATCAATGCGGTACCATATGCATCACGATAACTTTCCTTCATCAGAATCTTGTTCTTATATTTCAGATTCCAAAGACTGGCCCAAGTCCTGGCATCTTCCGCCGGAACATGATCGGTATTAAAAAGGATACCTGCTGTTCCCCACATATAACCGATGGCATAATCTGAAGCACGATGCCCCGACCGACTCAATTTATCCAATTGTTCGCGGATATAAGGAGATTCATTATGTAGATAATTGGGAGTCTTTCCAAAAACAGTATCAATGGGAAGCAATAAACCTTTCCTCAGCATACGCTCTATGATATACTCCGAAGGACAAACTACATCAAAATCTTCATGTCCGCGTTCTATCTTGGTCAACATGATTTCATTGATGTCAAAAGTCTGATAGACAATCCGTATATCTTCCCCCGTCTGTTCTTTGTACCACCGGGGAAATTCCGCCAACACATCCTCATCAATGTAGTCGGCCCAATTATATATTTTCAGTACATTTTCACGGCTCTGTGTTATAACATCCGGTTAAAGAAAATAACGCACACACACACG